>JACZCU010159659.1_pt1 | contig 57003 bp, 57 predicted proteins | sample 8641851 | NCBI WGS metagenome assembly JACZCU01 (sample SAMN15324605, study PRJNA640507) | soil metagenome | isolation source: monocropping sugarcane control | place: China: Luxin town, Laibin City, Guangxi Province | collected 2019-07-25 | depth 10cm m | reverse complement strand
GTCGATGAGCAACACCGGACCAAGTGGCAACAACTCCATCGCCTTCTCGACGAGATCGGTCGTCGTGCCCGGCTGCGGGGAGGTCAGTGCGATGTCCTGACCCGCGAGCAGATTCATGAGCGTCGACTTGCCGGCGTTGACGCGGCCGAAGAGCGCGATGTGCAGGCGATTGCCGCGCGGTGTTTCGTTCATGGCAGGAGCCGTTTGCCGATGTGGATGTTGGCGATGTGTGGCGCGAGCCGTTCATCGATGGCGATGAGCAGATCGAGCGATTCGAGTAACGCGTGGGCGATGAGCGGAAGGAACTCGTGGATTTGCAGATGCGCGCGGCTTGCGGCGTCGGCGATGAGAAAGTCGTTGGCCATGACTTTCATCGCGATCTGCGACGTCGATTCGAGTAGCACGGGATTGATCTTCCACGGCATGATCGACGATCCGGCCTGCAGCGGCGGCAGCTCGATTTCTTCGAGAAGATTGAGCAATCGCAGATCGCTCGAGAGTTTCAGCAGCGTCGTCGCGTGTGCCTTGAGAATGCCGCTGACTTCGACGAGCGCATCGGCGTTCGCGGTGTCGCCGACGAGGTTGTCCGCGCGCGCGACGCCGAGGCCGGTCACGTCGCGCAGCGCTTCGACAACGTTGTCGACATACGCTTGCGGCGCCTGCCACGACGTGCCGATGGCGGTGCCGCCGAGGTTCACGACGCGCAGTCGTTCTTCACATTTGAATGTGCGCCAGCGATCGCGCGCGAATGCCTCGGCCCACGCCGAGAACTCCGCGCCGAGCGTCATCGGCACCGCGTTCTGCAATTCGGTGCGACCGATTTTCTCGATCGACGCGAAGTCGTGTTCCTTCTCCTGCAACGCGCCTTGCAGCAGCGCGATCGATTTTGCGAGCGTGCGAAATTTGCGAATCGCGGCGATGCGCAACGCGGTGGGGTAGACGTCGTTCGTCGACTGATGCAGGTTCACGTCGTGCCACGTGACGTCGGCGAGCGTGGCGATGACTTCGTTGACGTTCATGTTCGTCGACGTGCCCGCGCCGCCCTGCAATGCGTCGAGCGGAAATTGGTCAGCGTGTTGACCATCGGCGATCGCGCATGCGGCGTCGATGATCGCGTTGGCGTTTTCTTTCGAGAGGAAGCCGAGGTCGCGATTCGTGATCGCGCACGCTTCCTTCACCTCGGCGATCGCGGCGATGAGCGCGCGATTCACGGGTGTGCCGGTGGAAGGGAAGTTCTCGATCGCGCGCAAGGTGTGGATGCCGTAGAGCGCGTTCGAGGGAATCTCGCGCGTGCCGAGGAGGTCGTGGTCGATGCGATGAACGGAAGCCGGGTGGAGCGGCGGGCTCTCAGCCCGCCGGTTCGGATTCAGATGTTCGGCGGCCTGAGAGCCCGCCGCTCCACTTTTCATCATCCTTCAAATCTCCACATGCTCGTGCGCAACCGCGGCATGGCCTAACAGCGCTTCCGCCTCGGCCAGCAGCAAATCCAGACGCACCGGCTTCACGAGCAGGCGATCGGCTTTGATCCATCGTCGTTCGCCGTCGCTTGCGAGCGTGAACACCATTCCGGTCTCGCTCGTGAGATCGCTCGTCAGCACGATCGGCACTTCGGGCTTCGCGTTTTTGAAGTGATGCGCGAGCACGATTCCGGCGTCGGGGTGCTGCATCATCAGATCGATGATCGCGAGATCGACATCCTCGCCGCGAAACAGCGCCTCGGCCTCATCCTGCGTTTCCGCGGTCAGCACCGAGTAACCCACTGCGTTGAATGCGCGTGCGTACGACGCGAGCACGCGCTTGTCGTTGTCGGCGAGCAGGATCGTGGTCATACGGCGTCCTCGCGTTTTTGATAGTGCGTGTGCAGCAACTCGTGACTGCGCTCACTCAGCGGTGCGCCGAGGAAATCGGCGTAGAGCTTCTTCACATTCGGATTGCGATGCGACATGCGAATCGCTTCCCTGCGATCGATGTCGTACAGCGCCTGCATGCGCGCGCGAATGCGCGTGACATCGACGGGACGCGGTTGTCCGCCGCCGTTGATGCAACCACCGGGACACGTCATCACCTCGACGAAATCGAAGTGCGCGTTGCCGTGCGCGATCTCATCGAGCAACTTGCGCGCATTGCCGAGACCATTCGCCACCGCGACGCGCAGAGTCAAATCGCCGATCGGCACCGTCGCTTCCTTGATGCCGTTCATGCCGCGCAGCTTCTGGAACGTGATGTCCTTCAGCTCCTCGTTCGTCACGAGCATGTGCGCGGTGCGCAGCGCCGCTTCCATCACGCCGCCGCTTGCCGCGAAGATTTTTCCGGCGGTGCTGCGACGCCCGAAGAGATCATCCGCGCGTTCCGGCGCGAGCTCGTTCAGATCGATGCCGCGCTTGCGAATCAATCGTGCGAGCTCGCGCGTCGTGAGCACGGCGTCGACGTCCGCAAGTCCATCGATGCGCAACTCCGGACGTGCGCGCTCCGACTTCTTCGCGGTGCACGGCATGATCGTCACACTAAAGATGTCCTCGGGCGCGATGCCTTGCTGTCGTGCGAAGTACTGCTTCACGAGTGCGCCGAGCATTTGCTGCGGGCTCTTGCACGTCGAGAGGTTCGGAATGAGTTGCGGGTAATTCGTTTCGACGAACGACACCCAGCCGGGCGAGCACGACGTGAACATCGGCATCGGCTTGCCGCTCGTGATGCGCGCGACGAGCTCCGACGCTTCCTCCATGATCGTGACGTCCGCGCCGAATGCGGTGTCGAAAACGTATTGGAATCCAATCTTTCGCAACGCGGCGACGAGCAGTCCGTCGACGTCCGTGCCGGCGGGCAATCCGAAGTATTCGCCTAACGTCACCGAGACCGATGGCGCGTGTTGCACGACGACGACCTTCTTCGGATTCGACAGCGCGTCCATCACGATCTGCGTGTGGCTTTGCTCGCGCAGCGCGCCGGTGGGACACGCGACGATGCATTGTCCGCACGCGATGCAGTTCGAAAGGCTCACGCCTTCATCGAACGCGGGACCGATGCGCGCGGTGCTGCCGCGGCCGATGAAGTCGATCGCCGCGACGCTCATGATTTCTTCGCACACGCGCACGCAGCGCCCGCAGAGAATGCACTTGGCCTGATCGCGAATGATCGAGAGGCTGCTGATGTCGATGTGCGCGGGCTTGTCGATTTTGAAGAAGCGACGCTTGCGAACGCCGAGGTCCTGCGCGAGGCATTGCAGCTCACAATCGCCGCTGCGCACGCAGTACAAACAATCATCGGGATGACTGGCGAGCAGCAACTCGAGAATCGTTTGTCGTGCGCGCAACACGCGCGGCGAGTGCGTCTGCACCTCCATCCCCTCGGCGACCGGAAACGCGCAGCTCGGAACGAGATTGTTCGAGCCCGCGACTTCGACGACGCACATGCGGCACGCGCCGCTCGGGAAGAGATCTTTGAGATAGCAGAGCGTCGGAACTTCGACGTCCGCGCGCCGCAGTGCGGTCAATAGCGCTTCGCCTTTTTCGGCGTGAATCTGCTTTCCGTTGACGTTCAGTGAAATGCTCATCACGCCACCTGCACCGAGCCGGATTTGCACACGTCCGCGCAGCTCCCGCAACTGATGCACTTCTCCTGGATGATGTAGTGCGGCGCGCGCAGCGTTCCGCGAATCGCATCGGACGGACACTTTTTCAAACAGAGCGTGCAGCCTTTGCACGTGGTCTCGTTGATCGTGTAGGTGAGGAGCTCGCGACACGCGTGCGCGCGGCAATGGCGGTCGTAGATGTGCTCCTCGTATTCGTCCATGAACCAGCGCATGGTGCTGAGCACGGGATTCGGGGCGGATTGTCCGAGTCCGCAAAGGCTCGTCTCGCGAATCACCTCGGCGAGCTGCTGCAGATTCATCACGCCCTGCATGCGCGTCAGTGCATCGAATCCGGATTCGCGTCTGCGGCTCGTGTTGATGCGGCGAAACGTTTCGAGCAGTTGTCGTGTGCCTTCGCGGCACGACACGCATTTGCCGCAGCTTTCGCGCTGGATGAACTCCATGAAGAAGCGCGCGACGTCGACCATGCACGTCTCTTCGTCCATGACGACGAGACCGCCGGAGCCCATCATCGCGCCGACGCTTTTCAGCGATTCGTAATCGATCTCGAGATCGAGATGTTGTGTCGCGACGCAGCCGCCCGATGGTCCGCCCATCTGCGCGGCTTTGAATTCCTTGTCGTCGGGAACGCCGCCGCCGATGGCGAAGATGATGTCGCGAATCTTCGTGCCCATCGCCACTTCGATAAGGCCGGTGTTGCGCACTTTGCCGCTGAGCGCGAAGACTTTCGTGCCTTTGCTCGTGTTCGTGCCGACGCTGGAGAACCATTCCGCGCCGTGTTCGAGAATCTTCGGGAGGTTCGCGAGTGTCTCGACGTTGTTGATGATCGTCGGCTTGCCGAACAATCCGCGTATCGCGGGATACGGCGGACGCGGTCGCGGCATGCCGCGCTTTCCTTCGATCGAGTGAATGAGCGCGGTCTCTTCGCCGCACACGAATGCGCCCGCTCCCATCTTGATCTTCACGTCGATGGAGAAGCCGCTGTCGAGAATGTTCTCGCCGATGAAGCCCCACGCGCGCGCCTGTGCGATCGCTTCTTCGAGATGTGCGATCGCGAGCGGGTACTCGGCGCGAATGTAGATGTACGCGACGCTCGCGCCGATCGCATACGCGCCGATGATCAGGCCTTCGAGCACGCGATGCGGATCGCCTTCGATGACCGCGCGATCCATGAACGCGCCGGGGTCACCTTCGTCCGCGTTGCAGATGAAGTACTTCTGCTCGGATTCATTCGCGAGCGCGATGCGCCATTTCTTTCCCGTGGGAAATCCGCCTCCGCCGCGTCCGCGCAATCCACTGCGCTCGACGATGTCGACGACCTGCTCACGCGTCTTCGTACCGATGACGTTTGCGAGCGCGCGATACGCGCCGCGCACCAGCGCGTCTTCGATGGAGCGAGGATTGATGACGCCACAGTTTTCGAGAACCCAGCGGAGTTGCGGGGCGAAGAAGGGGTGGTCTTGTAATCGGTTGTCGGTAGTCGGTTGTCGGTAGTCGGGGGAGACGGTGCCGAGTCGTTGGATCCCCGGAGGAAGTGGAGTGTGTTCGGTGATGCTTTTCCAGAAGACAGGGACTTGTCGTTGATTGACCTTGCCGTAAGAGACTCGCGGTCCACCGGGCAATTGCACGTCGACGATCGGCTCCGCCGCGCACAAACCGACGCAACCAACTTCGATGATGTCCGCGTCGGGGACGAGTGTCTTCAGTGCGAGTTTTGTTTTCGCTGCGCCCGCGCCGAGGCCGCAGGTGCCTGCGCCGATGTAGATGGTTGGACGCTCGACTGCGTCGCGCAAGTGTGCGTGACGCAGGTTCTCGCGCTTCGCGACGCAATCTGGTTCGTCGCTCCCGACAACCGACAACCGACTACCGACTACCGATTCATGGCAGAGCGGCCCCTTCTCCAGACAGTCAACTACTTGATGACATGGTTTCGCGGTCGAGTGCCAGCATTGCTCGCAGCAGACTTCGCGAATCATGCGGGCACCGCTTTCGTGAGCATTGCGGTTGCTTGATCGCGGCATTCCTTGAGAATGCGCGGAAGGCGATCGGTCGTGACGCCGCCGTGGAATTCGCCGTTGATCGCGATGACGGGCGCGAGGCCGCATGCGCCGATGCAGGCGACGACTTCGATCGAGAAGAGGCCGTCCTGCGTGGTCTGTCCCGCTTTGCAATTGAGCTCGCGTTCGAGTGCATCGAGCAGCGGTGAAGAACCTTTGACGTGACACGCGGTGCCGCGGCACAACTGAATCTTGAAGAGGCCGGGCTTCGCGAAGCGGAATTGGTTGTAGAACGATGCGACGCCGTAGACTTTTGCGGCGCTGATGCCGAGGTGGCGCGCGACGCGGATCATGTCGTCCTTCGACAGATACCCCTCGGTGCACTGAATGTCCTGAAGGATGGGAATCAATGCATCGCGTCCGGCGCCGAGATGCGCGGCCAGTATGCGATCGCACGTGGTGCTCATGGCTCTCCTTTGCCGCGATGGCGCGCGTAAAACGCCGCGCGCTCGATCGCGATACCGAGATCGACGTCTTCGACGAAGACGTCATCGGGAACATGGAGTCTTGTGGGTGCGAGATTGAGGAGACTGCGCACGCCGGCGCCGACGAGGAGATCGGCGACGTGTTGCGCGAACTCTTCGGGCACCGCGATGACGCCGACATCGATCGGCGTCGCGATCAACGCTTCAGCGATCGCATCGATCGACTGCACGCGGCAGCCGCTGATCATGCGGCCGATCTTCGCGGGATCGGTATCGAACGCGGCTTCGATCGTGAGGTACGAACGTCCGCGCGCGAAGTAGGTGAGCAGTGCGCGTCCGAGATTCCCGACGCCCACGAGGGCCATGCGTACCCCTCGTGGGGCGTCGAGAAATCGGTCGAGTTGTGCGAGCAGCCCTTCGATCGCGTAGCCGTGAATGGGATGACCGAGGGTGCCGACCGCCATCAGGTCGCGCCGCACTTGTGCTGGTGTGGCGTCGCAGATGCTCGCGATCTCGTGCGAGAAAATCGTCGTTCTGCCGCTGGAGCCGGCGCGGAGGAGGACGCGCCGGTAATGGGCAAGACGCGCGATCGTCTTCGCCGAGATCGCTCGCGATGGCGTTTCTGCCGGAAGTGTAGGAACGAGGAGGGTGGCAGTCATTGTGATGTTTTTCACGCTGTGAAAACTTTCACGGCACGGCGGAAGGATGGGCTTCTCTCGTTGTGCGGGACGTATGAGTTGTCACGTATCGACGTGATGGAGCGCTGGCGTCTACGCCGGCTGGCCCGGCGACGTCTTCGTCGCCGTCGTTCGCGATGACGGCAGCGCGGACGCTGCCGGGCCAGCCGGTGTGGACACCGGCGCTCCCCTGAAACCGAACGTCTCCTCGAACGTAACTACCCGCCACATGCTCACGCTGTCCGGAGTTTCCAAGACGTACTCCAACGGAGTTCGCGCCCTTCACACCATCGACCTCGCCATCGCGCCCGGCCTGTTCGGACTGTTAGGTCCGAACGGCGCAGGCAAATCGACATTGATGCGCACCATCGCCGCGCTGCAGGCGCCCGATGCGGGATCGATCACACTCGATTCGGTCAACGTCGTCGACGATCCTCGTTACGTTCGACAACGCCTCGGCTATCTGCCGCAGGATTTCGGCGTCTATCCAGGAGTCAGCGCCGCGCGATTGCTCGAGCAGATCGCGGTGTTGAAAGGCATCCACGACAAACGCGAGCGACGCGCGCAGGTCGATTCACTGCTGCAACTCACCAACCTGCACGATGTGCGCAACAAAGCCGTGAGCACATTCAGCGGCGGCATGAAGCAACGCTTCGGCATCGCGCAAGCGTTGTTAGGCAAACCGCGATTGATCATCGTCGACGAGCCGACCGCGGGACTCGATCCCGAAGAACGCAATCGATTTCACAATTTGCTCAGCGAAATCGGCGAAGGCGCCGTCGTGCTGCTCTCGACTCACATCGTCGAAGACGTTCGCGATCTCTGCCCGCGCATGGCCGTGCTCGCGAAAGGCCGCATCGTCGCGGAAGGCGTGCCCTCCCAACTCATCGCGCAACTGAACGGACGCTTGTGGCGCAAGACCGTCCCGAAGAGCGAAGTGGCGTCGTATCGCGAGCGATTCAACGTCATCTCCACGCATCTCTTCGCGGGCGAAACGCAGGTGCATGTGATCGCCGACGATTCTCCGTCCGGCTTCGAATCGATCGCTCCTTCGCTCGAAGACGTGTACTTCGCGGTGCTGGCGTCGTGCTGACAAACATGATCGCGTTCGAGTGGCGTTATCACTCGCGACAGCCCGCATTCTTCGCCGCGTCCGTGCTCTTCGCGCTGATGGGCTTCACGTTTCCGCTGCGCGGATTCGGCCCCGCGAACGTCGCGATGAATTCGCCGTACACGGTCACGCTCACCACCGGATTCATTTCGTTGATGAGCGTTTTCGTCGTGGCCATCTTCGCCGCGAACGCCGTGTTGCGCGATGTCGAACATCGCATGGACGGCATCGTCTTCTCGACCGCGGTCGAGAAATTCGACTATCTCTTCGGACGCTTCTTCGGCGCATTTCTCGCCACCTCGTGCGTCCTCGCATGCGCAACCGTCGGACAAATCGCCGCGCGATTCTCGCCGTGGACCGAACGTGTCGCACCGTTCTCGATTTCGACGTATCTCGTGACCTTCGGCATCTTCACCTTGCCGAACGTCTTCGTCGCCGCCGTGCTGCTCTTTGCGATCGCGGTGCTCACGCGCAACGCGCTCGCGACCTACTCCGGCGCCGTCGTTCTCTACTTTTTGTACATGGCCACGGCCGCGCTCACGAACTCGCCGCTGATGGCCGCATCGACTCCCGGCTCGGGCGGCGATCCATCACTCGCGCTCCTCGATCCGTTCGGACTCTCGGCATTCTTCGCGGTGACGCGCTTGTGGGCCGCGGCGACGAAGAACGTCGCGTTCGTCGGCTCGCAGGGATGGATTCTCGCGAATCGCGCGGTGTGGATCGGCATCGGGATCGCGATCAGCGCGATCGTCTATCGCACGTTCTCGTTTCGCACAGCGCCGACGACGAAGCGTCGCGTGCTGCGCCTCCCGTCCGGCAGCACTCCGATCTTCATCGCCATCCTGTTGTTGTGGACCGGGCTGATCACGACGGAGCTCATTTCCGATCTGCTGAGTAACGAATACAACTCGGCGCGATATCCATCGACCGGATTGATCATCGAAACGCTGCGTCAGCCGCTCGAAGTCATGGGAACCATCCTGCTGATCTTCTTCGGCTCTGAGCTTTTCTGGCGCGAGCGACGCTATCGCTTCGATGCGATTCTCAATGCCACGCCCGCATCGAGCATTCGTCTAGTCGGTGCGAAAGCGATGCAACTGGCGATGATGATCGCGGCGCTGATCGTGACCGGCATTCTTCCGGGACTCGTGTTGCAACTCGCGCGCGGACCGCAGCACATCAACGTTGCCGCGTATCTCTCATTCTTCGCGTCGGGCGGCATTCCGCTGTTCACATTCGCGATCGCGGTGCTGCTGATCAATGCATTGAGTCCCAACAAATACGCGGGCATGGTCTTCTCGATCGTCTTCCTGATTCTCACAAGACAGCCATCGCTGATCGGACTCGATCATCCGCTGTGGCGCTACAGCGAGACGCCGCGGCTGCCGTATTCGGAAGTGAGCGGCTTCGGCTACGAGCTCGTGCCGTTCGCGGTGTTCGCGTTGCACTGGCTGCTCGTCGCGTCGTTGCTGTTCTTCATCGCGACGGCGTTCTGGCGTGCGCGCCGCGAAGTGCCGAAGGTCGCGATTGCGATCTCGCTGCTGCTCGCGATCGGATCGACGGTGTTTCTCGCGACGCGCATCGATACCGAAGATGTGAATGCGTTTCGCGCGGAGTACGAGAAGACGTACTCGCGCATCGCGACGCTGCCGCAACCTCGTATCACGGCGCTCGACATCGACGTCGATCTCTACGGTCGTCGCGCGAATGTGCGCGGCTCGTATGAAGTGTTCAACGCATCGCGCACGCCGATCTCGCGCGTGTTCGTTTCGGTGCGCCGCGATGCGCGGAACGTCGCGCTGCGCATGCGCGACGCGCGCGTGACACACGATCCGCGCTTCAACATGTACGAGCTCGCGCTCGCGCAACCGCTGCAACCGGGTGCGCGCGCGACGCTGCAATTCGAATCGACGTTCGCGCGCGACTTCCTCGATCTCGATGCCGATGACGCGCTGCAGCCGAACGGCACGTTTCTGATGAACATGCGCATCCTGCCGGCGATCGGGTATCGGCGCACGTACGAGATCGAGGATCCGCGCGAGCGCCAGAAGCGCGGCTTGCCGGTGCGCCGGGAGTTGATCGAAGGCGATGTGCCGGTGCTCGCGGAAGATGTTCGCTTCGCGGCGACGATCTCGACGCCGCTCGATCAATCCGCGGTCGCGCCGGGTGTCATCGAGCGCACGTGGACGAAGGGCGATCGCCGCTACACCCGCTTCGCGCAGGATCGCATGCGCAACTTTTTCGCGATCGCATCGGCGCGATACGCGAAGCAGTCTCTCGGCAACATCGAGTTGTATTTCGATGCAAAGCATGGCGTGAATGCGCAGGCGACGCTCGATGCCGCGGCGAAGGCGCTCGAATATTGCCGCGCGAATTTCGGTCCGTATCACGCGTCGCAGTTGCGGATGGCGGAAGTGCCGTCGTCGGCGAATTTCGGCGCGGTGGCGATGTCGAACTCGCTGTTTCTCACGGAGCACCGCACGCTGCTGATCGACCGACGCGACGATCGCCGTCCCGATCTCCTCGGGCGCCGCATCGCGCACGAGGTCGGCCATCAGTGGTGGGGCTACGGGGTCGCACCGGGCAGCAGTCCCGGCGGCACGTTCATCGTCGAATCACTCGCGAAGTACACCGAGTTGATGGTGATGGAAAAGATGCACGGGCGCGAGCGCACGCGCGAGTTGCTCGAGGTCGACCGCGATCGCTATCTCGCGGGCCGTGGTCGCGATACGAATGCTGAGGTGCCGCTGCTGCGCGTCGGCAATCAATCGCACATCTATTACGGCAAGGGCGCGATGGTGCTGTACGCAATTCGCGATCTTCTTGGCGAATCGACACTCAACGGTGCGTTGCGCGCGTTCGTTGCTGAGCAGGTGCCGCGCCACGGCCTCACGCGTGCGACCGAGCTGCTGCCGCATCTGCGTCGCGTTGCGACTGACGAGCAGTACGCGCTCATCGAGCAGTGGCTGAACGACATCGTGCTGTATGACTTCACGATCGAATCCGCGCGCGTGACGAACGGCGTCGTGACGATGCACGTTCTGGCGAAGAAGACGCACGCCGATGGCGCAGGGAATGAACGTCCGCTGCCGATCGCAGAGGCGATCGACATTCGCATTCTCGACGCGAACGGCGAGCCGCTGTACGAACGCAAGCACCTGCTCGACGGCGATGACGTGCTCACGATTCCGGTGAAAGGCGCAGCGCGATTCGTGGAGGTCGATCCATGGTTGCTGCGGATTGATACGAAGCTTGACGACAACCGCGCTCGGGTTGAGTGATCACCTGTCATCCCGAGCGTTAGCGAGGGACCTGGGTGGAGGGTGGCGCGAAGATTGATCGCTTTTCGCGCCCCCCTCCCGCCCAGGTCCCTCGCTTTCGCTCGGGATGACATCGCGGCTTTTCGCGCCACCCGCCCGCCCAGGTCCCTCGCTTCGCTCGGGATGACATCGCGGCTAGCGTTCGAGCGCCGCGCGATCCCAGTGCAATGTATTCGCGGCCGCCTCATAGGTGGATTGCAGGAACTCCATGAGCATGGCCTCGGGATCTTCCGATGCTTGCACCGCGGCGTAGGGGAGGATGAACTCGCCGAAGTCTTTACTGAAGAATGCTTCCTTTGGCCGGACAGGCTGATCGGAGAAACCTTCCGGCGTGGGATAGGCGTACGAATAGAACATCGCGTCCATCGCCGGGCCGCCCGGCCAGAATCCCGCGCTGGAAACCTCGTGTGAATACGCTTCGCGTGTGACCCAGTCCGGAAGAATCGGCACGCCCGGATGTTCGGGCGCAACCTTGCCGGAAAAGCGCGTCACGGCGTGATCGAAACTGCCCCAGAAGAAATGCACGGGACTGACTTTCCCGAGCCATTTCGCGCGAAACGCCTGAAATACGCGATCGATGTGTACGAGCGCGTGCCAGAAATCATGCGCGGCCTTCGCGTCATACGAGCGATTGCTCTCGTCCTGCTCGAATGGAATCGCGTTCTCGACTTCACTGGGCGTCGTATAGATATCGACGTTGACGCCGATATCGTTCAATGCGTCTTTGGTCTTCTTGTAGAACGTTGCCACGGACATCGGCTCTAACGCGAACCCCGCGCTCGCCCCATCGGAGCACGCGATCTCCAATCGATGGTGGACGAAATCAAACTCGACGGAGAAGGTGCGCATATCGCACGGAATTGCGCTAGTGCCGAGGCCGCGGGTGGTGACGTAGAGCGTGACGTGCCACCAGTGATTCACCGCGGGCGCGTACTGCATGCGAATCTTTCCGACGACCTGCGTCCACATGTGCAGTGTCTTTGCGGTGTCCGACCAGTCCGACCAGCGAAGCGTGGGCCATGGGTGGTGCATGAGGGGAGTTTAACGCGCCGCGATGCCGGTGTCGTTACTGCTTCGCGCGGTGCGTCGTCTCACCCTCAATGCGAGATCTCACGAGTCCGCTCTGGATGTACGTCAAAGCCGCGCTGCTGCTGTGCATCTGCGTCATCGCCGCAATGCTGCTGTTTCTGCAGCATCCCAGTCTCACGACCGTCATCCTGATCGCGCTCATCGTCTGGTCGTCCGCGCGGGTTTACTACTTCTGCTTTTACGTCATGGAACGCTACATCGATCCCGAGGCGCGCTTTTCCGGGTTGATCTCGATGATCGTGCACAAGCGAAACGCGCGATCCCGCCCTACGTGACAACCATCACCCCCTCCCGTCCTCTTCATCACGCCCGCCACAATCCGCCAGCGCGACGATTCCATTCGATCACATTGCATTGTGATGCTCTGGGATCGTGATCGATGGAACAGTCAGACCCTCTCATTCGCCTCCTTGTCCCTCGCCGCGTGATCGTCGTCACTTCGGGTCGTAAGAAACCTCCCGTTGCAACAGTGACGCGCACAACCGCGACGATCTGCATCGCTCCTTACCCTCACGGCAGACCGCGTAATGCTGGAGCGCATGAATTGAGGAGAGAGCGCGAATGAGCGCAGAAAAAGACAGAACCGACACCATCGCTGATCATCTGCAACGTTGTGGAGTGAGTCGAAGAGACTTCATCGGGTTCTGCAGCAAATTGGCTGTCGTCGCGCCGTTCGGCCTGGCGATCACCGATTTCCTGAGCCCCGAGGCGATTGCCGCTGAAATTGGATCGGCAAAACGACCCTCGGTGATCTGGCTGCAGATGCAGGACTGCACGGGATGCACAGAAACACTGTTGCGTCCTTCCCAGCCCGACCTCGCCACATTAATCCTCGACATCATTTCGCTCGATTATCACGAGACCGTCATGGCCGCTTCCGGCCACGACGCCGAGCTCGCGCTGATCGACGCAATGAAAGCCAATGAAGGCAAATACGTCCTTATCGTCGAAGGCTCGATTCCCACGAAGGACGATGGCAAATTCCTCAAGATCGGCGGCAAATGGGGCGTCGATTTCTTAAAGGAAGTTGCCTCCAAAGCCGGAGCAATCATCTCGATCGGCTCCTGTGCCTCGTGGGGCGGCGTCCCATCCTCCGGACCGAACCCGACCGGCGCAGTCGGCGTCGATTCGATCATCAAAGACAAACCGATCGTCAATATCCCGGGCTGCCCGCCGAATCCCTACATCCTTCTCGGCACAGTCCTGCAATTCGCGAAAGCCGGATCGCTTCCCGAGCTCGACGACAAGAAGCGCCCGAAATTCGCCTATGACCGCGTCATTCACGAGCATTGTCCGCGCCGCCCGCATTTCGATGCGGGACGCTTCGCCAAACAGTTTGGCGACGAAGGACATCGTCAGGGCTATTGCCTCTATCGACTCGGCTGCAAAGGCCCTGTGACGCACGCCTCGTGCTCCACGCGCCACTTCAATGAAGTCGTCGATGCCTGGCCGATTGGTGTTGGTGCGCCGTGCTTCGGCTGCACAGAGCAATTCGTCGGCTACACGATTCCTGCATTCCAGACTGTCCCGATCAGCAACGCCACGCCGCCCGCTACATACCCGGATGTCGCAGACCAGCACGACAAGGGTTATGTGACCGCGACCGCGACCGGCGCTGCAGGTCTCGCCGGCGGAATCATCTTAGGCGCCGGTTATGTGGCCGCCAGGAAGTTCTCGAACAAGCCGGGGGACGAAAGCGTCCCGGGCAATGAAGGAGAGCAGAAGTGACATTCTCACGCCGCAGCGTCCTCAGGGCGTTCGGTACGGGAGCCGCCGTCGCGGCTGCCGGAGCTGTCACTCCGGCCAATGCTTCGGAGCGCAATCCGCAGGCACCGGCAGACGCAATCGCAATGCTTTATGACGCGACCGTCTGCATCGGCTGTAAAGCCTGCGTCGCCGCCTGTACGACCGCCAACAACCTCATTCCCGACACCACCATGTCCGGCGGCATCTGGCAAATGCCGACCGATCTCAATGCACAGACGAAGAACATCATTCTTCTGGCCAAGGATGGCGATCAGCATTCCTTCGTCAAACGTCAGTGCATGCACTGTATCGATCCCGCCTGCGTGTCCGGCTGCCCCTTCAGCGCATTGACGAAGGGCAAATACGGAATCGTCGAATGGGACTCCTACAAATGCGTCGGCTGCCGCTACTGTGAAATCAGCTGCCCCTTCGACGTTCCGCGTTTCGAATGGGCGAAATTCAATCCGAAAATCGTCAAATGCGAATTCTGTAATCACAGACTCGCGGACGGCAAACAGCCGGCTTGCACAGAAGCCTGTCCCGTCGGCGCGGTGATTTTCGGAACGCGCACGCAGCTTCTGCAGGAAGCCAAACACCGCATTGAGAAAAATCCCGGCAAGTACTACCAGGATCGCATCTACGGTGAAGGTGACCTCGGCGGCACGCAGGTGCTCTACCTCTCCCATCTGCCCTTCGAGAAACTCGGCCTGCCGGAAGTCGGTACCGAATCGCGGGCTCATTACGGATCGAAAGTCCACGGCGTCATCTACAAGGGGATGCTCATTCCCGCGGCCGTCTATGCCGTGCTCGTGGCCTCGATCAAGCGGCGCTACAAAGTGATGGAGGAGGAGGCTCGCCACGAAGCGGAACATTCTGGCCGGCCGGAGCAGCTATGAGCGCGACATCGCATCGTTGGCACCGCAACGTCCACATCTTCAATTACCCGTTGTTCTCCGCGCCGTTCCTCTTCTGGGGCGCGCTCGGCATCATCGGACTCACTCTGTCGTTAGGCCGGTTCTTCACGGGACTGTGGTTTACCGGCATGAACGACGATTACGCGTGGGGCGTCTGGAAAACATTCAACGTCATGACCCTCACGGCCCTCGGCTCCGGCGGCCTGGCCGTGGCGTTGTTCTGTTACGTCTTCGGCCGTACGCAATTGCACTCCGTGATGAGAACCGCGGTTGCGTCGAGCTTCCTGTTTTATGCGACCGGTATGTTCGCGCTCGTCATCGACGTCGGACGCCCGTGGAACATGTACAACATGGCCTTCCCGTGGACGTGGAATCTCCACTCCTCGCTGTTTGAAGTCGCATTGTGCATGTCCGCGTACGTCGTGATTTTCCTCTTATTCGAAAATCTGACGTACGTCGTCGATCAAGCCATTCTCGAAAGCGATCAGACCTGGCGCGGCCGTCTGCGGAAATGGGTTCCGTTCTTCAAGAAACTCTATCCGTGGATGGTCGGAGGCGCTCTGTTGCTTCCGGCGATGCACCAGTCCTCCCTCGGATCCCTCATGGTCATCGCGGGACACAAAGTGCATCCACTGTGGCAGACGCAGATGCTCCCGGCCTTTTATCTGATTCAGGCCGTCGTCTGCGGATTCGCGGCCGTGATCTTCATCCTCATGTCCGCGAGCCTCGCATGGCGTCGGCCGCTCGACGTGCCGGTGCTCAGCGACATGGCGAAATACATGTCCTGGACCTCGATCGTCTTTGTCGCGGTGCGCTATGTGGATCTTCTGATCCGCGGCGTGGTCGGACAGGCATTCGAGACCACGTGGTATGCAGCGCTGTTTCATTTAGAGAACCTGCTGCTCATCGTGCCGGCTCTGTTGCTGCTCAATCGCGGCATTCGCACGACGCCGCGCTGGCTCTTCGTGCTCTCCACGCTGACGGGCGCCGGCGGCATTCTCTATCGCTTCACCCCGACGACGCTGGCATTCCGCGTCAATCATCCTTCCGTTTATTTCCCCAAAATCGCCGAGCTGCTCATGTGCCTCGGCTACATCGGACTGGCCGTCATTGCTTTCATCTGGGTGGCCAAGCGATTCGCAATCTTGCCGGCGACGACGTCCGACTGGGACAAGTACGTCTCGTACCTGAAATCAAAAAATCCCGAGCTGAGGATTAACGAACATGGCGCAGCGACTGACAATTGATCCAATTACCCGAATCGAAGGCCACCTGCGCATCGACGTCGAAGTCGACAACGGTGCCGTACAGAAGGCCTGGGCCTCATCCACGATGTGGCGCGGCATCGAGAAGATTCTTCTCGGCCGCGATCCGCGCGAGGCGTGGCTCTTCACACAGCGGTTCTGCGGCGTCTGCACGACCGTGCATGCGCTCGCATCCGTCCGCGCCGTCGAGAACGCACTGCAGCTCGACGTGCCGCTCAATGCACAGTACATCCGCAATCTCATCCTGATTTCCCACGCATTACACGATCACATCGTTCACTTCTATCAACTGTCCGCGCTCGATTGGGTCGACGTCACGCAGGTTCTCAATGCCGATCCCGCGAAAGCCTCGTCGCTCGGCGAAAGCCTTTCGGGCTGGACGCGCAATTCGAAAAACGAAATGAAGGCCGTGCAGGACCGCATCAAAGGTCTCGTCAACAGCGGCCAGCTCGGTCCGTTTGCGCACGGCTACTGGGGACACCCGGCGATGAAATTGCCGCCGGACGTCAACCTGCTTGCGACGACGCACTATCTGCAGGCGCTCGAATATCAGCGTTATGCATTGCAGGCCACGGCCATTCTCGGCGGCAAGACCCCGCACATTCAGAACCTCGCCGTCGGCGGTGTGTCGAACGCCGTCAATCTCAATAGCGAAGCGACGCTCAATCTCGACCGCCTCTATCAGCTCAAGGCGCTGATGGATAAGGTCATCCCGTTCGTCCGCGACGTCTATTTCAATGACGTCTGTGCCGTGGCGGCGTTTTATCCCGACTGGTTCAGCTACGGCTCCGGCGTTACGAATTACCTCTCCGCGCCGGATCTGTTCCTCGACGAGAAGAGCACGCAGTTCGATATTCCGGGCGGCGTGATCTTCAATGGCGATCTCTCGACGTACAAGCCGATCACCGGCATGAACGACGAGTATTTCCGCAAAGCCGTGACCGAAAATCACACGCACGCTTATTACAAAGGTGGCGGCGGAGAAGGTCTGCACCCGTGGAAAGGCGAGACCGACCCCGATTTCACCGACTGGCAGGCTGACGGGAAATACACGTGGGTCAAGGCGCCGCGTTTCGAGGGCAAGCCGATGCAGGTTGGTCCTCTGGCGAACGTGCTCTGTGCACTGGCCGCCGGAAATCCGCTCGCGAAGAAGTACGCGACGCAGGCGCTCGACACGGTCGGCGCGATTGCGAAGATCAAAGCCGGTCCCGAAGTGCTGCACTCGACGCTCGGCCGTCATGCGGCGCGCGCGATTCGCGCAATGATGCTCGCGGATCTCTTCGAGAAACACTGGCAGTTGCTCGTCGACAACGTGCTCAAGGGCGACGTCAAAACCTACAACCCGCCGTCGTTCCCGAAGGGCGAAGTCGAAGGCGTTGGCTTCCACGAGGCGCCGCGCGGTCTTCTGTCGCACTGGGTCGTCGTCGATGGCGGCACGATCAAGAATTATCAGGCCGTCGTTCCCACGACGTGGAATGCGAGCCCGCGCGACGATCAGGGCGTCTCGGGTCCGTATGAAGCGTCGCTGCTGCGCAATCCGGTCGCACAGACCGAGCACCCGCTCGAAGTCGTGCGCACGGTCCACTCGTTCGATCCGTGTATGGCTTGCGCCGTTCACACGTTCGACCCGGATGGTTCGGAAGTCGCGGCAGTCAAAGTTCTGTAATTCAGGTTCAATGAGGCGAGGAAGCGAATGACGAAGAATGTGGCGGTATTCGGCATCGGCAACGTATTGATCGGCGACGACGCCGCCGGGCCTTCGATCATTCGCTTCCTCGAGTCTCACTACGAGTTTCCCCCTAACGTCTTCCTCGAAGACCTCGGCACTCCGTCTCTCGATTTAGCCGCCCGTATGGGCGGCTACGACGCGGTAATTTTTCTCGATGCCGTTTCGGCGAAAGCCGCACCTGGCGAAATCCGTCAATACACCCGTGCGGAGATCGTGAAGAACCCGCCGTCGATTCGCATGAGTCCGCACGACCCGTCATTGAAAGAGACGGTCATTCTCGTCGAGCTCATTCCGGACGGCCCGTCGTACATCACCCTCATCGGCATCGTCCCCGAAACACTCGACGCCTTCGGCCTCAGTGATTGTGTTCGCGCCGCGGTGCCTCTGGCCGCACAACGCGTGTTAGGCGAGCTCGAGGCGTTAGGCATTACGCCGATCGCGCGCGCGCAGGCCGCGGATGGCTCGTCGTTTTGGGACGCAGCCTGACGCGCTGCACTGAGACGCAAAGTCGCGGGGCAGATCCACGCGCACCGTCACGCCACTGAGCGGATCGATTTCGTGTCCATTCATCGATCTCTTGTGGAGGTGTTGTGTGAAGCGTTTATTCATTCTGGTTCTCTTTGCATCGACTGTACTGGCCGAGAAACGAGAGCCAGTGTTTGTGGCGCAGTCATTCGGACTTCGCGCGCATTCGTTCGAAGCACCCGCGGCCGCGGGAATCACAATCGAAGTACCGCATGAGCTGTCGAGCCGTAATGACGACAACCTGCTGCGCATCGGCGATGTCGTCGAGATTCCGACGATCTCGATTGCCAGTGAAAAAGTTCGCGCATTTCGTTCGCCAGGCGCCGTGCGCACGCGACTGCGACTGGATCATGTCGTGTTCGCGAGCGATGATGTCTTGCGAGTCGTCGGCGAAGATGGCGAGGCCATTACGTTCGGACGTGAGCTGCTCGGCCCGGATGGCGAACTGTGGACGCCAAGCGTTGCCGGCGACACGATCGAAGTTCGCGGAAATGGTGATTACGAGATCACCGCGCTGGCGAATATTCGGGAAGTGACTCCGGAGAGTGACGCGTGCTTTACCGATGTCTCCTGTCACACCTTTCCAGATGCCGCCGAGTATTCGAAATCGATTGCGGCGCTCGAATTCATTAGCGGGTTTTCGGTCTATGGATGCACCGGAGGTTTGATTAACGGCACGGACGGTGACCGCCAGCTTCTGACCGCGAATCACTGCATCAAGACAGCCTCCGAAGCCGCATCGTTGGAGGCCACATGGGACATCCGCAGTGTTTCTTGTGGTGGCACCGCGTTTTCCGGCGCGCGTACGAATGGCGCGACGCTGCTCGCGACGTCCGCGGCGACTGACGTCACGCTCTTACGATTGAGCAGTCTGCCGGCAGGCAGGTGGTTAATGGGTTGGAGCACGGCGACCGTTCCCGCGGGCACGTCTCTGTATCGAATTTCTCATCCGGGCGTTGAAGCGGCGCCGGACCGAATCTATGCGCAGGCGTATTCACGGACGTCGGTCAATACGACGACATCGACGTGCACCGGTTTGTCGCGCCCGAATTATCTCTATTCCACGCGAGTCATAGGCGGGATCGGCCACGGCAGTTCAGGCGCGCCGACGATCATCGAAGGCGGGTATATCGTTGGACAATTACTCGGGCTTTGTGGTCCCGCGCCGCTGGATGGTTGCTCGTATCTCTCGGATGTGGTGGACGGCTCCCTGCGCGCGTCCTATTCGGCGCTTTCGGCGTATCTCATTCCGGATACACCGTCGACCACCTGCACGCCAAACTCCACCACCGCGTGCATGTTGAACAATCGCTTTCGCGTAACGGTTCGGTATCGCAATGCCTTCGACAATCTGGCCGTCAATACGATCGCAAACTTGAAACCGGTACAGGGTTTTGCGACGCCCGGTTCTGAGACCGCGTTCTTTTACTTCGGCAACGCCGCGAATATCGAGATGATGGTGAAGATTCTCGATCAGGGAAATACGAATGGCGCGGGACAGGCGACGATCGCGGTGCTGTTCGGGACTGCGACACCGCTGCGCATCGAGTTGAGTGTGCAGGACCTCACGCGAAATGTGACGCGCACGTACACGAGCGAATTCGGACAGATGCGCGGAGCGACCGACTTTACGGCATTCGTAAAATAGCCGCGTGAACCGAATCCTGCTCTGCGCGATTACGGCAATCTCATTGACCGGCTGCGCCGTCCTGCAACTGCCGCGCACCGCCATTCGCGATCGCGCGGTGGTCGTGCGTGCGACGCCCGGCACGATCAATGACGCCAGTCAGCTCAATGAAACGACAGTCCGCGCGATTGTCGACGTTTCCGCCGACGATGCGATCGCGTTGGAGCAGATTCGTGGCGCATTGAAGCAGGCGCACACGACGAACACGAAACTCTCGATCGCCGGATTTCGGCATTCGATGGGCGGACAGACGATCGCGGCGAACGGGATCGTGCTGAACATGCTCGCGCACAATCGCATGTCGCTCGATGGCGAGGTCCTGCACGTGCAAGCGGGCGCGGTGTGGAAGGACGTGATCGAGTTTCTCGACGCGCGTGGCCGATCCGTCGCCGTCATGCAATCGGATAGTCCGTTTTCCGTCGGCGGTTCTCTGAGTGTGAATTGTCATGGCTGGCAGCATTTGCACGAGCCGATTGCGTCGACGGTGATTGCGATGAACGTCGTGCTGGCGAGCGGCGAGATCGTGCATTGCAGCCGCACTGAGAACGCCGAGCTCTTCTCCCACGTCCTCGGCGGCTACGGCCTCTTCGGCGTCATCCCCGACGCCGAGCTGCAAACCGTTCCCAACGCGCGTTATGTCGAGGTTCATACGAGCTGCGACGTCACGAATTACGAAGAGATCTTCGATCGAAACGTGCGCCGCAATGACAACATTGGGATGGCGTATGGGCGCATCAGCGTCGCGCCGAAGTCGTTTCTCCGCGCGGCGACACTGACGACCTACGAACGCGAACCGGGTGCAATTCCCGCGTTAGGCCCAATGCATCGCTCGTGGCTGGAACGTCTGGTGTTTCGCAATTCGGTCGGCAGCAGAGCAGGGAAGAATCTTCGCTGGCGTCTCGAGACTCTGCAGCCGCGGCTTGTCGGCGCGCGACACGTTTCGCGCAATCAGCTTCTGCATCAAACCATTGACGTTTACATCGATCGCGGTGCGACGTCGTCCGACATCCTGCACGAGTACTTCATCCCACGCGGTCAGGTACGCGCATTTTTCGATCGCATCCGGCCGATGCTCGCCAATCGCAAGCACATCGATCTGCTCAACATCACCATTCGCGACGTACAGCAGGACCGCACGACCTCACTCGTGTACGCGCGCGAAGACGTATTCGCGGTGGTGATGTTCTTTAGTCAGAAGCGCACGCCGGAAGCGGAAGTGGCGATGGAAAAGGTAACGCGTGAACTGATCGACGCGGCAGTAGAGGTTCACGGCACGTATTACCTTCCTTACCGCTTACACGCGACACAGGAGCAATTCGAGCGCGCCTATCCACAAGCGCGCGAGTTTTTCGTGGAGAAACGGAAAATCGACCCGCGGGAGTTGTTCTCGAATCAGTGGTATGTCCATTATGGCGAAAGGCGGTAGCGCTATACTGCCGTCAGAATGGATCGATTCCCTTCGGAGTTTGCGGATCTCCTGAATGCCCGCGGGCGACGTTTGTTGACCGACCCGCCGCAACTCGAATCGCTGATCAGGAAGAAGAAGACGCCGATCTTATTCTTCGACAGCGTGATCGATCCTGATGTCGCGGACGAGTGTGTAAGGCTGCTCGATGAAGCGGTTTATCCGAAATTGCGTCGCCTGCATACACCGATCGCTCGCGAGTCTCTAACAGAGATGAAGGAGAATTACGGCGAGGCGTTGAGCAAAACGGTTCGCATCAAGACGGCGACGATCAATTCCGGCAAATCGAAAGCGTTAGACGGGGCGCGCGAATGCGGGCTCGATGTGATGATGCACTCGAAGAGTTTTCGCCGCATCGCACAAGCGGTGACGTCGCACGCGCTGCGCGAGGATTGGTGGGCGAGGCAGGTGATCTGCTACGAGGCCGGCGATTACAGCGGGCCGCACAATGATCATCATCCCGAGCGCCCTGAGGCGCGGAATGGGTTCATTGATTTCCACGTGATGTTCTCGAACGCCGCGGTTGCGCACCAGTTACTGGTTTATGAGGAGGCGCGTTTTCTTACGAAAGCGCGTGAGGTTACGCAACAGCCGTCGATCGCGGTGTATCGGCTGCCGTTCTGGCATTACACGACGCCGTTACTGGCGCGCGAGGGTCACGAGTCCCGCGCCCGCCGTTGGCTGCTCCTCGGGTCGTTCGATTACGACCCGCCGCTCACGAAGCTCGACTACTGACTACCAGTCGAACAGGAAAATCCAGTACGTCACGTACGTCGAGCCGGATTGACCCGGTCCCGGGACGCCGAGATACGTTCCCTGTGCGGCGCCGGACGCAATGCGCTCGCCTTCGCCTTCCTGGAACGAGCCCCAGATTCCGCGCTGCGATGCCTTCGCGTTCTTCTGTAATTCGATCCAGTTCTCAGTGAACGAATTCTTTTCCTTCTTATTCACCAGCGCTAGACCGGCGCTTACGACCTTTTCATTGAGAAACACGGCATCACTGCCGCGATAAACGAACGCCGGAACATATCCGTCCGCATCAGGTTTCGCCTGACCCTCGGGAAATTCGAGATAAACCCAGCCATCGGAAAGATATTTTTTAAGAAACGCGCTCGACTCCCGATTCAGGCGCGCCAGAATCGGACGTTTATCGTCATTCGGCGGAACCGCGACGCCATGCATGCGGACTTTGATCTCTTTTCCGCGCAGTTGCACCACGAGCGTGTTGCCATCCGTAATGCTGCTGAGCTTCGCCATGGAACTGCCGGCATGAAGCGGCATCGCGCCAAGAAGCGCGGCCATGAAGAGAAGGTTTCTCACCGTTGAGCGCATAACCCACCAATAGATTGTAGTGAAATGAGGATCCCGGACTCGGCGTCATTCTTCCATAGCCGAGGCGCGAAAGTCACGTGATCGTCGTTACCGGCCTCAGCGACGGAAGATCGTTACCGCGCGTCCGCCGTTCATTTCGAACGTGCGCGCCCTAACGAAACCGTTTTCATTCAAGACGCGCTCGTCGATCTCGCTCGTGTAAACGCCGAGCAGCGTGATTTCGCGTGGAAGCGCATGAATGCGATTGGGATCCGGCGGGATGTCGATGTCGGCGATGGTGATGTCGTTACCGAGGAACAGCCGGCCGCCGTAAGCCCAGGCTTGCGACAGTGCGACGCCGCGAGCGCTTTGTTGTGCGATCCATAATGCCGCATGAACGGCGTTCGTCGATCGCCGCGTCACGCTGCTGATGCGGCCGAGGGCGAGTGGGAACGCAAGCGTGATACACGCGATTGCAATCCATCTTCGATACGGCCATTTCGTAAATCCCGCCGCGCCTAGAAGCGACGCGAACGGAATGATCACCTGCAGATAGCGCAGTTCCTTATGAAAAATCGCGCTCAGGACGAGCAGCGGAATCACGAGGAAAGCGATCGTGCGTCGCGCCTCACCGCGAATTGCGGCGACGATGATGAGCGGGAGTGAGGTAAGCGGGAGCCAGTGCGGAAGGCTCGTTAGATACCACCACACGGGCTGACGGACGTTGAGTGAGGACGCGTCGCGTTCGTTGAATGTGAGTTCTGCGAATTCAATCGCGCTCCCAAACCAGCGGCCCCACGTGACGCGATCGTAAAGACCGATAAAAAGCACGATGCCGATGGTGAATCCGCCGAGGAGCGCGAGAAGCTTTCGTCGATCGCGCACGAGCAGCAGCAGCGACGCGAGAAAAATCGCTTCGCTGTAGCGCGTCGTGACTGCAAGCGCCGCAAGGATGCCGGAAATGAATGGGATCCCATCGATCAGCAACGCCGCGGCGAGGATGCAGGTCACGGCAAAGGTTCGCGGATACGACGAACTACCGTAGACGAGCGGAATCCAGTGACACGCGTAGAGCGAGGACGCGATCGTGGCGGTGTTCTCGTCGTACCAGCGTCGGCCGAGAAGATAAAGCAACGCGATGTTGAGCGCGCCGAGGAGCAGGAACGGGACGCGCGCGAAGAAGGCGAGGGTGAGCGGATCGTTGACGCCGATGAGCGTCGCGAGTTTCACGAACGGCGCGACGATCACATCAGGGACGAAGAGGTTGCGAATGTTCCACGGCTGATGCACGAGATCGCGCGCGACGCGAAACGCTTCTTCGGCGATCTCGAGATCGTCGCCAGTTTGAAATCCGGGAAATCGCAGCGCGAGCCAAGCGCGAATCGTGATGGAAACGATTGCAATCGCGGCGACGATGCGCGCGTGCCGCGACATCGCGTCAGGCTCGCAGGCCGGCGATCATTTCCGGCAGCATGCCGACTTCGAAGGGCTTGCGCAGCACGCCGCCGACTGCATTGCGATCGATGAATTGCAGCGACTCGTCGGTCGCCGCGGTCATGATGACGGTACGTTTGAGGAGATCGCTGCGACGCACGACGAGGTGACGCAGTACGTCAAATCCGCTGAGGTGCGGCAGCATCAGATCGAGCAGGATGCAGTCGTACTGGCCTTTCTGCAGATGCTGGATCGCGACGTCGCCATCAGTGACGGTGGCGACGGAGCACGTCGATGCAAGCGCGGATTCGATGCGGTCAGTGATCATCGGCTCGTCTTCGACGAGGAGCACGCGCGTCCTGGCGTTGTCGCTCGGCTCGATGGTTTCGGCGATGACGTCTTCGCGGCGTTTCTTCGCGACCACGAAGCGCGTGATGGCGCCGATGAGTTTGTCGCGCGTGAGCGGTTTGCAGATCCAGCCGTCGGCGTCGCTCGCTTCGAAGAGGCGTCGCACATGGCCTTCGTCGAGCGCGGAGACGAGGACGATGGGGATGTTCTGGCGCGAGCGAATCAATGCGCCGAGGCGATGGCCGGGGATTTGGGGAAGCTCGATGTCGACGAGTGCGAGGTCGGGTGTCGTGGTGGTGAGGACGTTCGCAAGCTCGGACAACGACCCGGCACTCACGGTCGAGAATCCCTCGGACGCACATAACCGCGCGGCCTGCGATCGAAACGAAACGTTGTCGTCGACGATAAGAACCGTGAGCATGGACGGGAACGAGGGTACCACGCGGGCGCGCTCCGTTATCCTCGCACCATGCAAAACAAAGTCGTCTTCATCACCGGTCCCGCGCGTGGCATCGGCGCGGAGGTCGCGCGCCAGGCTGCAAAGCGCGGCGCGAAACTCGCGCTCGCGGGACTCGAGCCGCAATTGCTCGAAAAACTCGCAAACGAGCTTGGCCCGGATCATCTATGGATCGAATGCGATGTCACGAATCAGGCGTCGCTCGAGCGCGCGGTCGATGCGACAGTAAAGAAATTCGGAGGCATCGACATCGTCTTCGCGAACGCGGGCATCGCGAGTAATGGTCCGGTTTCCGTAGCGCCAGCCGATGCGCTCGCGCGCGTCGTCGAGGTGAATCTCATCGGCGTGATTCGCACGGCCAGTGCGACGCTCGCGCACGTCACAGAGCGCAAAGGGTATTTATTGCTGATGGCATCGGCCGCGTCGTTCACGTCCGCGCCGGGTTTATCGGCATATGCCGCGTCGAAAGCGGGCGTCGAACATTTTGCGAATGGATTGCGATTGGAGGTCGCGCACAAAGGCGTCGCAGTCGGCAGTGTGCATCCGTGCTGGATTGCCACCGACATGGTCAATGACGCGCGTCGCGATCTTTCGAGCTTCGATCAATTGTTAAAGAAATTGCCGGGTCCGTTCCGTGGCGTGACGCCGGTCGAAGTCTGCGCGGCCGAGATCATCGACGCAATGGAGAAACGCAAACGCAAGGCGTTCGTGCCGCGCTCGCTCGGAAAATATTCAGCATTGCGCCAGTTGATGAACAGCCGCTTTGGTGATCTGCTCGTGGCGCGCGAAATGCGATCGAATGTGCCGCGTCTGGAGCGCGAAGTGCAGCAACTCGGTCGCAGCTTCGGCGAGCACAGTGTGGAGGTTCTCGAAAATGAATGAGTTTCTGCAATTCAAACTCGGCGGCGATCTGCCGGTTCACCGGCTCGGATTCGGCGCGATGCGCATTACAGGCGATGGCGTCTGGGGTCCGCCGAAGGATCGTAAGGAAGCGATTGCGGTATTACGCCGCGCGATCGAGCTCGGCGTGAATCTCATTGACACCGCGGAGTCGTATGGACCGCATGTCAGTGAGGAGTTAATCGCCGAGGCGTTGCATCCTTATCCAAAGGATCTCGTGATTGCGACGAAAGGCGGCTTCGACCGCTCAGGTCCGAATCGCTGGGAAATGAATGGGCGTCCGGAGCGTCTGCGCGAAGAGTTGGAAGGAAGTCTGAAGCGATTGAAGGTCGATCGCATCGACGTTTATCAATTGCATCGCATCGATCCGAACGTGCCGGAAGCGGATCAGTTCGAAACACTGGTCGAGTTTCAGAAAGCCGGCAAGGTGCGGCATCTCGGATTATCCGAGGTAACAGTGGAGCAGATCGAGCGAGCGCGAAAATTCTTTAACGTCGTCTCTGTCCAGAACCGCTACAACCTCGGCGATCGCGAATGGGAGCCGGTTGTCGATTATTGCGATCGCGAAAAGATCGGCTTTATCCCGTGGTTTCCGCTCGCGGTGGGAAAACTCGCGGACGACGGCGGGCCGCTCGGACCAATCGCGAAGAAGCACAATGCGCAGCCGGCACAGGTGGCGCTTGCGTGGCTGTTGAAGCGATCGAAGACCATGCTGCCGATTCCCGGTACGTCGCGCGTGAAGCATCTCGAGGAAAACATGGAGGCGGAAAAGATTCGCCTCAGTGACGATGAGTTTCAGGCAATTACGAGTGCGTGATGATTCATAGTCTGCTGCTGATCTTCGCCCTCGCCTCGACGCCGGTTCAAAGCGTCGAGGCGTTTCTCTCTGCGCTCAATGATGCCGATCCGAAAATCGTCAACTTGTTTACCGACGATGCGACGGTGTTCTTCCCCATGAACGACAAGCCATTACGCGCTAGCGGCCGCGCGGAGATCGAATCGGCTTTCAACGGGTTATTCGCGCAGATGGCGAATGCGAAAGGCAAGGGGGTGCCGCCGCCGGAGAATCTGCGCATCGATATGCTCGGCGACGATGCCGCGGTCATCACATTCCAGACCACGAATCCGCATGTGACGTCGCGGCGCACGTTCGTGCTGCGCCGTGCAGATGGCGTCTGGAAGATCGTCCACCTGCACGGCTCGAATATTCGTAAGGATTAATTTCGCACTACTTCCTCCGGTAATTTCACGAGAATTCCGGATTGTGGCGGCGTATTCAGGTCATAGCCGTTGAGATTGGCGACGATCTCAGCGTCGCCCGCGTTGCCGGTCGAACGTCGTGCGATATCCGCCCACGTCTCACCATTCCGCACGGTGCCGATGCGAATGCGCGGCGGATTGATTCCGCGCGCTTCCTGCGGACGAACGCGCGTCTGTGCGAGTGCTTGTCCCAGCGCGCTGGTGCGAGCGTTGATCGACGGTGATACGAACATCAGCACCGCCACGTGATCGCCGTGTACGAACTGCGTCGTTTCCACACCCACAATGCCGTTCTGCGTTTGTCCCTGCCATACGTCGACGGCGAAGGATTCGCCGCTGGCCGCGCGCGCTTCACGCGCGCCGGCATACTGCAATCCCATCTGCTGTAAGCGCACGCGGATCGCATCTTGTGCATTACGGCCCTGTAATTGATTCGCTTCGACTTCCTGTGCGACGAAATACGACGAGTCGTTGCCGTTCGCGGGCGCCATCGCAAAGAGGACGCCGGGTTGTGTCGACGGTGTCCATCCGCGCGGCACTTCGATGACGAAGCCGTGATCGCGATCGTAAATGGTGTTGTTGCGGATGACGGTGTGCGTAGTGCTGTTCGCGGTCACAATGCCGTCGAGTAATCGAACGTATTCGTTGCGATCGGGTAATTCGGCGGACGAGGTCATGCCCTGAAGTTCGACGACTTTCTGGTGGACGTCGCGCACGCGTTTCGCGGGATCGGGATGCGATTGGAAGTAGCGGTCGAGTCCCTGGGTCGGATTCTTATCGAGTCGCGCGAGTCCCTGGAGCATGCGTTCGGCTCCGATGGGATGGAAATGCGCCTCGGCCATGTAGCCGGTGCCGAGGAGATCGGCTTGTGTTTCCTGGCCCCGCGAATAACGCTGGAAGAGGAGTCCGAGTCCTAGCTCGGCGAGTTGTCCGTACTGCTGAATGGCTTGTGGTCCCGCGACGACCGCGCCGAGGACGAGGCCAACCTGAGCGAGTTGTTGCCGGGAAATTTGTTGTGCAGCGTGCCGCGCGGTGACGTGCGCGATTTCATGGCCTAACACGCCGGCGAGCTCGTCTTCGCTGTTGATCCGCTCGAGCATTCCGCGCGTGATGTAGACATAGCCGCCAGGTAACGCCATGGCATTGACCATGGGCGTGTCGACGATGGTGAAGGTCCACGGCAGGTTGGGACGCTCGGATTGCGACGCGATCTGATGGCCGACGCGATCGACAAGCCGAGTCAGTTCCGGTTTTTCACTGTAGACGCCAAACTGTCGCAGGATTTCCGGATGAGATTGCTGTCCAATCGCAATCTCCTGCGATTCGGGGACGATGTTGAATTCGCGCTTGCCGGTGGCCGGATTCGTACTGCAGGCGGCAAGTACGAGGACGGTGCTCAATGCAAGAGCCAGGTTTCGCATGTGTGTGCTCCTTGTCTGGTCGAGGAGCAGATAGTTCAAACCGCATACCGGGCGGCAGGACGGCCAAGGTTGCGTGTTCGTGGGAACCTGCCCTTACAATGCCCCCCATGGGTGTGGAGCGCGGACCGTGTCGCTGGTGCAAAACGTTGGTTTCCGGCCGCAGACGCACGTTTTGTTCTGACGCGTGTGTGCATGAGTGGCGATTGCGATCGAGCTCGTCGTATTTGCGGGACTGCGTGTTTGAGCGCGATCGCGGCGTCTGTGCGGTCTGTAAGAGCGACATGCACAAGTTGCGTCGGCGCGTGATGAGAATGAAATTCGCCGAGCGCATGCGCGAGCTGAAAGCGTTGCAACAGAGCGGGGTCATTCACAAAGGCCGCAAGACGTGGTGGGAAGCGGATCACATCGTGCCGGTGGTGGAGGGTGGCGACTCGAACCTCGAGAATATTCGCACGCTGTGCATCGCGTGCCATCGCAGCGCGACGAAAGCGTTACGCGAGCGGCTCAAGTCAGTAAGACAGAGGCCTGTCCCGGAATCCGCCAGCCTTCCTCCGATTCCGGTTCCGTAATCCCATTGCCGCCGTACTCGGGCGATTCGCTCGACCATCGCACGCGCCACGGAGTCGATTTCGCGAGCAACGGCTCCGCAATGGGATCGAGGAGCACATCGCGTCCGAAATTCACGAGCAGCAATAAATCGTCCCAGCGCAACGCGAAGCAGTCGTCATTGAAAACCGCCCCTTCGGGTTTCCGTCCCGCGAGTTTGTATTCGCGCCGTAATCGTAATAAATCGCGATGCAGTGCGACGACGGATTCCTTACGACGCTCGTGATTCAGCACACACGCATCGAACGTAGCGCGAGCATGCGGCGCGGCGAACGAAACGTCCTTCAATGACGGAAATTGCCGCAGAAAATCAGCGCGGCCTTTTTCGACGAGCTTCGAGAGCTCGCCACCGTGATCCGCAAAGTACGTAAATGGCGCTGACGCCGCGAATTCCTCTCCTTGAAACAACATCGGCGTTTGCGGCTGTAAGAGCAGAAGCGCGGTCAATGCGCGATACACACCCGGCGAGGTGAGCTCGTGTAATCGCAGGCCGTAACTGGAATTCGCGATCTGATCATGATTCTGCAGATAGACCACGAGGCGCCGCGGATCGAGATCGCGCGAGTCCGTGCCGCGGCGTTGCTTCTGCCATTTGTAGGTTTGTCCCTGATACAGAAACCCGTGGCGCGCCATGGAGACGAATTCCTGCGCCCGTCCCCGATAATCCGTGTAATACGCCTCGGCATGTCCCGTCGCCGCGACGCGTGCACTGTGATGCCAGTCGTCGTTCCACATCGCATCGAGACCGTAGTCGTCGAGTAATCGTCGATCCTGCGGTTCGTTCTCCGCGATTAAGACGACGCGGCGATCGCCGGCCGCTTTGCGCGCTCGTTCACTGATTTCCTCGAGGATGTGTTTCGGCGAGGCATCGAAAATCGATTGGGTAGCGTCGATGCGTAAGCCGTCGAAATGAAATTCGTCGATCCAATACCCTGCATTGTCCGCGAAGAATTCGCGAACGGCCGCCGCGCCGTCGCCATCGAAATTCACCGGGTCGCCCCAGTCATTCTTATAGCGATCCGTAAACCAATGATTCGAGAATTTGTCGAGATAACAGCCGTTGGGCCCGAGGTGGTTGTAGACGACGTCGAGGAGGACGGCGATGCCGCGGGAATGGGCTTCGTCGATGAAATGCCGCAACTCGTCCGGAGTGCCGTAAAGCCGCGTCGGCGCCCATAAATCGACGCCGTCATATCCCCAGCCGAATTTCCCAGGAAATTCATTGAGCGGCATCAACTCAATGGCGGTAATCCCGACGTCCTGTAATGCATCGAGCTGTTTTTCCGCGGAGGCGTAGGTCCCTTCAGGCGTAAATGTGCCGACGTGCAGCTCGTACAGGACCAGATCATCGATCGTGACCCCACGCCATGATCGGTCGCGCCATCCATATGCGCTCGCATCCATGACCTGCGAAGGACCATGGGGACCCTCGGGCTGAAAACGGGATGCGGGATCGGGGAACGTTTCGGAATTGCGATCGATGCGAAATCGATAGAGCGTTCCCGGTTTTGCGCTGGAAACGACGGCAGAAAAAAATCCGCCGGACTCGCGATCGAGAGGGAAGTCGCGATCGTCAATGACGACCGCGACCTCATTGTGGGCCGGAGCCCACACACGAAAGCTCACACCATCGGCAACGACCTCCGCGCCGTGACCATACCTGCGTCGATTCACCGGAAGGACCGGAGGCAGGACGCGTGCCGGAAGTGTTGTGATTACGCCGTCACTGAATCCAGTACCGGCAATTCCAAAGCGACCGCGGCCGCATTGATCGTCGCGGCCACACGAATCGCATCGTGCACCTGATCTTCGGAGAGACCGCCACTGAGAACGACTTCTTCGTGCGAGCGAATGCACATCTCACAACCATTAATTGCACTGACCGCCAGACAGAACAATTCGAAATCGGCTTTGTTCGTCAGCGGCTTTGCGATGCGCTGCATGCGCAGGCGCGCCGGCATCATTGAATACGACGGCTTTCCGACGAGATGGCGGAAGCGATAGTAGACATTGTTCATCGCCATCAGCGCGGCCGACGCGAGAGCGTCATCGACGACAGTGGCGTCGACTTCCTTACGCGCTTCGACAATGAGCGCATCACGCAACGGCGCATTGTGGGTGGCGACCGCCGAAGCGATCGCCACGCCCCACTTCTGCGCCGGCGTCAGAGAGCTCTGCTGCAGAACCGTCTGCAGGTTCAGCTTGATGTCGCGCGCGGGCTCACTGATGGAGGCGCGCAACTCTTCGAGACTCTTTACAGGCGCATCCATGATTACGCCACCTGAATCGTTTCTTCGCCCTTCTTCCAGTTGCAGGGGCAAAGCTCGTCGGTCTGAAGCGCGTCGAGGGTGCGCAGCACTTCGCCGACGTTGCGGCCGACCGACAGGTCATAGGCGCTCACAGAGCGAATGATGCCCTGCGGATCGACGACGAACGTCACGCGAAGGGCGACGCCGCCTTCTTTGTGGATGATGCCGAGCTGATTCGCGAGATCCGGCGTGATGTGCACGAGCGGCGTCGGGAGGTCGGCGAGGTCCGCGTGATTGTTGCGCCACGCGAGGTGCGAAAACTCATTGTCGGTCGATCCGCCGAGGACGACGGCGTCGCGATCGGCGAAATCCGCGGTGGCCTTACCGAACTCGACGATCTCGGTCGGGCAGATGAACGTGAAATCCTTCGGGTAGGCGTAGAACACGAGCCACTTGCCGGCGAAGTCTTTGTTCGAGACCTGCTTGAATTCCTTGCCCTTTTCGCGGCTCACGTTTGCATTGAGAGTGAACTGAGGAAACTGATCGCCAACGGTCAACATCTTGATGAATTCTCCTTACGTTGATTGCTTGCGAGTGCCACGCATCACGACCTGGTAGTCGTGCACGTCGAACTCGTCGAGTGAATCGATGTTGCACACCTGCACGAGGTTCCATGGAACGTCGTGGATCGCGCCGGTCTGCTCGTCGATGAAGTGATGATGGGTTTCGATACGACAATCAAAAATGACGCTGTCCTCGGCGATCGTCAGCCTGCGTAACAGGCCTTTGTCGGCGAAGAGATTCAGCGTGTTGTAGACGGTGGCGCGGGAGATCCAGGGGAACTTCTCGCGCACGCGACGAAAGACGAGGTCGGCTGAGGGATGCTCATCCGTGTGCAGCACGTAATCGGCGACCGCGACGCGCTGCGCCGAGGGCTGGATGCCGTGCTGCCGTAAGATCGTGCCGAGGTCTGTCATTCGTCGCGAATTAGACTAAGTCTAAAAGCGGAGCATGTCAAGAGGTGATTCCGTCGTTTGCGTGTTGGTGACAGAGACCGCGGGTTTCCCGCGCTACAGTGATTGCAAGCCCAACAGTACAAAGGAGGACTCGCCGTGCCCGACCTTCTCGACAGCATTCGCATCGCCCAGCCGTGTCCCGCGTCGTGGGAGCGAATGACGGGCGACGAGCGCGTCCGTCATTGCACGATGTGTGACCTCAACGTCTACAACTTCGCCGCGATGACCGGAGACGACATTCGCGAACTGCTCCTGCGCAGCGAAGGGCGAGTCTGTGCCCGGCTTTATCGTCGTTCCGACGGCACGGTGCTGACGAAGGACTGTCCTTCCGCGGCGCGAAGGCTGAGGCGGAAATGGTCGCGAATCTCGAACGCAATCATGGCCGCGGTGCTCAGTCTCGCGTCACTGGCGACGGGTTGTGCGACGAATGCGAAATCACGCTTGACGATTCGATCGACGGCGGCAATCGAGATCGCCCGTGACTCGACGATCGCTCATGCACGGTTCGCAGGTGAGGTCCTCGACGGTAGCGGGCTGCCGCTGCCGGGGGTGAGCGTCACAGTGCGAAACGAGGAGTCAAAACAGGAGTTCACTGCCGTCACCGATGTGCATGGCATGTTCGAGATCGCGTCCCTGCAGGAAGGGCAGTATCGCGTCGAAGTGGCGCTGGTTGGATTCGAGCCGGCGCTCGCGGAGCACGTCTCTGTGCAACAGAACGAGCTCGCGCTGGTGCAGGCAAGGTTGATCGTCGATGAGACGCTGATCGTGACGGCCGGCTTACTCGCGTTCGACCCTGTGCCGGAGCCTGGCAGGACGACATTCACGAAAGAGTTCCTCGATAAGGTTCCGTTCTGATGTCGGTCGCAACATCCGCTATTCTTTTCGCATGGCAATGAAACGAACCCTCAGTGCAGCCGACCGGGACGCATTACTCGAAACGTTAAAAACGCGTTTCGAGAAGAACGTGAGCCGCCACAAAGGCGTCCAATGGGATGACGTGCAGGCGAAGCTCGAGCGTAGTGCCGCGAAATTGTGGTCGCTTCACGAGATGGAGCGCACCGGCGGGGAACCGGATGTCGTCGGCTATGACAAGAAGGCCGGTGAATATCTGTTCTATGACTGTGCGGCGGAGAGTCCTAAGGGCCGCAGAAGCGTTTGTTATGACGACGCGGCTCTGAAATCGCGAAAAGAGCACAAACCCGCCGATAGCGCGGTGAATATGGCGGAGGCGATGGGCGTCGAGTTATTGACCGAAGCGCAGTATCGCGAACTGCAGGAGCTCGGCGAGTTCGATTTGAAGACATCGAGCTGGATCGAAACTCCCGCGAAGGTCCGGAAACTCGGCGGTGCGCTGTTCTGCGATCGCCGCTACGACACGGTTTTCCTATATCACAATGGTGCGGAGTCGTATTACGCGGCGAGAGGGTTTCGCGCGTCGCTAAGAGTTTGATGCGTTTCGCGATCCCGCCGATCGTCGCGCTGTTTCTGCTGTCCTGTCCACCGGCGCGCGTTCCGGCGCTTCCTCCGGGTCCCGACGATCCGGTCGCGAATCTTGCTCTACTGGATCGATTCGCCGATCGCGTGCAGCGCGATGCGTTACTCGCGTCCTGGCGCGCCGCGACGGAGCCGGAGTCCGTCAATCCATCGTCACGGATCGGCGTCGTTCCGCTTCTGCTGCTTGAGGATGATGAAGTCCGTGCACTGAACGCGCGACTGCAGGATCCGGCTCAATCGCGTTGCCTGCAGGCGATTCACGATTTCTCGATCGAGTTGCAGTCGGAAAGCGATCGCGATGCCGCTCGAACTCTGTCCAGTATCGCTGCACTTCGCAACCAGCTCCCAATCCTCGGCACCACCTTCACGGACGAAGGCGATCTCGCGGTTCGCGAGCAATTGTGGATGTCGCAGGCCGATACCGCGCGTGCGCTGGCACCACTGATTCGCGATTTAGTCGCCGCACGACAACGTTGGGCGAGACAGCGATCGCAATCCGGGTATCTCGAACTGATCGCACAGCATCGTGGGTACGATCCGCGGACCGCGCAGAAACTCGAGCAGCAGGTGCGGCTTGCTTTGGCTTCGAGCCCGCCGATGAGGCATCGCGCGTGGGAGTTCGAGCTCATCGATCCGCCGCTCGCGCAACGCATGTCTCAGCGATTCGACGCGGCGGGATGTCTCAATCGCGCGTCGTTCGTATTTACGTTGTTAGGCTTAACTACACAGTCCTCTGCTGTCCAGGTGAAGCCCGCGAAGCGAACGGTGTTTTCCGAGTTTGCGTCGTACGCGATCGATCCGCCTTCCGATCATCGCATTGTCGCCAGTCCAGGCGCGGGGATCGTGCCGCATTGGTCGGCGTTTCATGAGCTCGGACATGCGGCGGTGTCGTTGATGGCGGAGCCGCTGGCATGTCGCACCATGCGCCGGCCAGTTTCGCAGTCGGTCTCCGAAAGCTGCGCGAAAGTGGCCGAGCGATTGTTTTACGCCGAGGAGTGGCTGCAGGCGCAGGATGTACCGGAAAGTGAGATTCACGCACTACAGAACTGGGAAACGGAATCCGAGCGGATGCGTATGCGCAGCATCCTCGCCGATCTCGAATTCGAGCGAGTGATTTATGCCGCGCCGCGAGGCGATTGGGTTCGTGACTATGCCGCTATTCAGGCCACGACCGCCGGCGTACAAGCGAGCGACGCCTTTCCGGAATGGGCGTTGAAACGCCACCTCGCCTTTGAGCCACTTACACGCATGGATTATCTGCTGGCACGTTGTGCCCAGGCCGCCGTCTATCGCCGACTACGTGCATTGCCCGGCGGATTACTCGGTACCGCCGCACAGAAGGTGCTAAGAGAAGAGGTCTTTCGCGGCGCGAGCAGTATGCGTTACGAAGAATGGTTTAGAAGGGCGACAGGATCGGAACCGAATTGTGCGGCGTGGCTGGAAGATGTGGCTCGGATACGGAGTGGTACCCAGCTCACGCGATTCCATTGAACGCGAGCTCAGAAAACCGGCGCGTCACCGGATCGTAGAGAACTCCCCAGTAGGCGAAGCCGCCGTCGCACGCTTGAAATGGTTCCTGCTTCCAATCAGGGATGGGAACTTGTGGGGGCCAATCGTCGAACGTATCGACGGGAAATGCGTTGATGTAGATGTAGCGACGTCCTCCGACGACGATGCCGGCGTACTGGCGAAAGTACTGATCGACATTCTCAATCGCGGCGCCAGCGATACAGCACCCTCGCGCTTTCATCCCATTGAGTCGCGGCAGATCTCGTTCGAGTTGATCGACATCATCGGCGGCGATCTGCCACGTGGCCTCGAATGACGGCGCTGGCCGCGAGCATTGACGAAGCACCTCCGCGGCCATTCCCTGCGGTAACACAGCGGAGCGGCCGGGCGTCATGGGTGCGTATGCATGAACGCACGCGACGAATAGAAACACGACGGCGATTGGTAAACGGGCTCGCATCATGGGGAAGAATACACTCCGAGTGATACGCTTTCCTGCCATGCGGATCTGGAATTGGGCGAAATCGCGCCTGCATAGGCCGAGACTGGTCGTCCCCGAGCGATTCAATCGCAATTCGGCGAGGGTCTCGGCATTGATGCCGCCGGAGGAGAGCGGCCGATTTTTGCTCGACCGAATGCGCACGAGGATCGGGCTGGCGAATTACGAGAACGTTCGCTTACTTGATTTTGGCTGCGGCGTGCGGTTTACGCAGACGATTCTCAACACCGACATGAAAATCGGTTCGTATGTCGGCGTCGATAATTACAGTGACATGATCGAGTTTCTGAACGAATCGGTCCGGGATCAGCGATTTCGTTTCCTTTATCTAAATGCGTATCACCCGCTGTACAACACAAGCGGCGAGCGACTCAGCTCCAATACGACGTTACCGCTGGACGAGGGGAGCTTCGACATTGTTTCGATGTTTTCGGTGATCACGCATCAGGGTCCGGACGACAGTCACATGATCTTCCGTCTGCTGCGGCGATACGTGAAAGCAGACGGGCATCTGTTCTTTACCTGTTTTCTCGATCCGCTCCTCGAATCGCATGAAGACAGGAGTCCGCTCAAGAATGGTGGGATGTGTTTCTATGGTCCGTCGTTCCTCGAACGCATCGTCGAAACGTCCGGCTGGCGAATTGTGAATCATGCTCCGGGTGAAGGACCGCTGATCGCCGACTCGTATTTGTGTCAGCCAGCGTAATTACACTCCGCTCGGATACGTCTCCGGTAAATCGCCGTCGTGCCACGGTGCGACGAGTTCGAGCGGGCGTAGCGCCGTAGTCGTATCGATATGGATCATGGCGTCGAATTGATGGGAGACGGCGGCGTGGAAGTAATGGCTTTGGCGCTCGGTCTGTGGTGCGTAGATGACGCCGATGGCGCGTTGCAATCGAGGCTCTGCGAGTTGTTTCGCGACATCGGGATTGTCGCGGAACGTGAAGTAATAGGGCTCGATACCGATTTCGTGAAAGAGCGCTTCGTAACTATCACGTAAACCGGGTCGCACCGATTTGCGTTTTGCGGGGCCATCCCATTCGTCCGCGGCCGTGACTGAGCCGGTGTAGGTACTGAAGCCAATCAGTCGTGCGGCGTCGTCATAACGGTCGCGTACGAGCTGACCGACATTCAATTCGCCTTGCTGGCCCATTTCCGTGAATCGCGCGTCGCCGAGGTGGGAGTTGTGCTCCCAGATTACGAGCTTGCTGCCAGGACCGAGATGTGCTGCGAGCGCGTCAATGGTCTCGGCCATGTGGCGATCGCGCAGGTTCCACGACGAGATCCGGCCGCCAAACATCGACCGGTAATACTCCTCGGCATTCGCCACCAGTCGTGCGTTCTGCTCGGCATAAAAGAACTCATCCGGCGGGATGTGTCCATCGCGATTGGCGAGATCCCCCGCACGTTTCTGCAATTCGGTCAACTGATTGACGACTTCATCCTCGCACGTTTGCGAGATCCCGAACGCGGCCGCGTAGCCGTACGCCTGTGCTTCATCGCCGAAATGATCGAAGCACGCGTATCGCTGTCGCGCACGTTTTGCACCCTCGGGATCGACCTTTTCGAGATAGTGAATTACGGCTTCGATCGAGGAAAACAGTGAATAAAGATCGACGCCGTAGAAGCCGACTTTGTGCTCGCTGGAATCATTGAATATTCGTAACCATTCGACGAATTCGAGCACCTCGGTGTTGCGCCACATCCAGACCGGAAAGCGCGTCTTGAAGCCTTCCAACGACGTCTGTGCATCGCGATCGTCGCTCATCGCGCGCACGTAGCGATTGACCCGGTATGCGTCCGGCCAATCCGCCTCGACGGCTACGGCGTGAAATCCCTTCTCATCAATGAGGCGCTTTGTGATTCTGGCCCGCTCGCGATAGAACTCGTGTGTCCCATGGGACGCTTCGCCGATACAGACGATGCGTGCGTCGCCAATCAACGCAAGTAGCGCGTCGTAATCGCGATCGCTGTCGGTAATGAGATGACGCGCAGCGCGCAAGGCATCGAGATTCATATGCCGTCGACGAGCTCCGGCGGCATTGGCGAGCGGAAGGTGAGGCGGGTGACGCGATTGTCCGTCGATTCGATCTCGACGCCTTGATCGACGCCATTGTCCTGTTCGACCCGAACGTCTTTCGCATCGATCGTGATGACGCGGTGATGCTGAATATCCCTGCCGAGGTGAATGGTGATGTGAGATTCGCGGGCGACGATCCCTTCGAGCGGGAGCGTATCGCGCTCACCATCGACACTGACGAGCCAGTGATCGTGTTGCAGAGTGAAGGACTCGAAGAAGCGAGCCCAGTCGTTGCGTTCAATCGTTCGAATCACGATGTTCTGCAAGTGCAAAGCCCTTGCGCAACGCACAAGGGCTCTGCTCGAATCAACGGCCTTTCTTGACGGACGTCACGTCATCAGTGCCGTCGAGCCGGGAAATGCCCGGCTTGGTTTCATGGCCTCCGTGCGAATATTCGCGGCCCTGACGCTCGTCGAGTTTCGCGCCGGTGCGACGTTCTTCCTTCTGCTCGTTGGTCAGGCCGCGCGGACCTTCGTAACGATCGCCGTGATACGGCGTCCCATGAGGAGTATGGATGACGCGATCGTCTTTAACGCGCGTCTTGCGGTCGGGCGATCCGGCTTTCGGATCCGGACCGCGCTGGTCGTCTCTCATTCAGGGTTCCTCCGGCCATGAACAGAGCAACATCGAAACCAAATCATTCGCGATTTCAGGAGGGGCGTCGCGATTTTCTGCGGCCGATCCTGCTAGACTGCCAGCGTTCCTCAATTGGTGTTGAATTTCGGTCGTCGAGGTGAAACGCCGGCGCGTGAAGACGCTTTTGCGTCGCTGGCAGCACGATGAATCCGGAAGAAATCTATCTGCAGCATCTGCGCGAGATTGAATGCATCGCGGCGTTCGTCGCGAAGCGAAGCCATCTCAATGCGGACGAGTCCGCGGAGTTTGTGCAGGTCGTGCGCGTCCGCATCCTCGAGGATGATTACGCGATCATTCGCAAGTTTGAGGGACGCGCAAAGCTTTCTACCTACCTGCGGACCGTCATTCAGCATCTTTATAGCGAATGGCGAGTCGTCCAATTCGGCAAGTGGCGTCCGTCCGCGGAAGCAAAGCGCCTCGGCGATAAGGCGGTTACGCTGGAGCGGCTCATTACGCGCGACGGATTTACGTTCGACGAAGCGGTCAAGGTTCTAACGACGCCCGCGGGTTCGTGTTTTACGGTCGCGGAGTTAGAAGCTTTGTATGTGCGATTGCCGTTGCGCAATCCGCGTCCAGTACTCGTGTCCGATGAGAATTTACCGGAAGCGGTGTCCGTGGAAGCGGATGCTCACGATCGCATCGAAACCGCGGAACGCGAGCGCTCCGCGCGTACCGCGGCGCGCACAATCGACGACGTGCTCGGCACGTTACAACCGGAGGATCGCCTGCTTCTGCAAATGCGTTACTGGCACGCGCGCAAGGTTCCGGAAATCGCGCGCATGCTGCAAATCGAGCAAAAGAAGATCTACAAACGTCTCGACAAGATCTGCCTCATTCTGCGTCGCGGGTTGGAGCTCGCGGGTGTGACGAAAGAAGATATCGATCGCCTGCTGAGCCGCGGCGATCAGGAAATTCAGCTTGATCTCGTGGCTGTCGGGGGAATTGCGCCGTTCGGTCCCTCTCATGAATCGAGTGGGGAGGAAGTCCGAGGCGGCGAGGGGGGATTGCGATGAGCGAACCCGTTGCCATGAAGTATTGCCCCACAGCGAATGAATTGTCCGAATTCATCGATGGCGTGCTCCCGGCGGAGCAGTTGCCGCAAATTCGGGCCCATATCGCTGACTGTGCGGAGTGTCGCGACCGGCTGCTGCTCGAGCAGGAGATGCAGGACTTCGATGCCGGCTTCAGCGAAACTGCGACCAGTGACGCTGCGCCTAACGTAAAACCGTTTCGCGCGAAGACGACGTTATGGACGCTTGCGGCCGCGATCGCCGTGGCCGCGGCAATCGTCCTGATCTTCGGCCCGATGATTCGTGTCCGGTACTTCACCCCTTCGGAAATTCGAGAAATCGCAACCCTGAGCGCCGTGCTCGAGAATCGGCCGCTCGAAGGGCGGTTAGGCGGTGATTTCTCTTATCAGCCTGCGTATTCCGTAAAGCGTACTGATGAAGAAAAAGGCGCGGTGGAGAATCAGGTCCATCGGCTGCGACAGAAACTCGAAGCCATGGCCAATGCGGAACCGTCGGTAAAGAATCTGCACGCGTCGGCGGTCGCACAGTTCTATGACCACGATTTCGAGGGCGGTCTTACGTCATTGTCGCGAGCGCTTAGCATCGAGACCGGTGAGAGCGATCTCCGGAAAGCAATCGACAAATCAACCGACGCGAAACTCTTGAGCGATCTTGCCGCCGCGCTGCTCCTCGAACGTGAGGACAAGATTCAGGAAGCAAATCAAACGCTCGCGTCTCTCGCGGCGGAACGAGCGTGGTCGTTAGACGAAAACGAAGCGACGGCGTGGAACCGCGCGCTTGCAACGCAAGCGGCAGGTTCCAGCGCCGACGCGATCAATGCCTGGAACGATTATCTGAAGCTCGATCCGAAATCGAAGTGGGCCGACGAAGCGCGCGATCATCTTCACGCATTGCAATGACGCGTGCCGGCGCTATTGCGCCGGCACGTACGTTGGGTCCTTGCTCTCGTTATCGATGACCGACGCGTACGCCGTCACGCGGCCAGTACCCGACAAAACCTCTACGGTCATGCGGACGTTGTAGGTCTGCGTTCCGCCGCCTAACAGCGATTCGACGACGCGGTTGAGTTGGCGGAATTCGTTTGGCGCGAGGTCGACGTTGACCGATGGCGTGACTTTCGAGTCGGGGAGCGTCAGGGAAACGCGCACTGTCGCGGCGTTGCCGGTGAGCTCCGCGAGGCCGAGGTTGGAGCGGAAGCGGTCGGATTGTTCGACTTGCAGAACCTGCAGGCCACGATCCGTGCGGCCAATGCCTTGCTCGGGCATGACGCCCGGAATGAACTGGCCGTAGGTTCCGCCGCCGTCGACGTTCGTGTACGTGCGGCCGGTTGCAACGAGCGCGGACGGTGCGCCGGTGGTGATGACGATCGATCCGCCGGTATTCGTTGCATTGAACAACGCCGGCAAAACGTTATCGACGCTCAGGATTGCGCCTGACGCGATCTGGCGTGTCGTCGTCATCGGCGCGCCGTTGCCTTGCGGGTAATACGTCAGTGTCGCGGTCATTTCCGACGGCCCGCCATTGAAGACGCGCAGATCGGAATGGAAATTGTTCGTGCCGTTCGGCAGCTCGGCCATGCCTGGGATGACATAGCGATTATTGCCAATTTTCGAAACGTCAACCGGCATGACGGCGAGCGGATCGGTCGTCACATTGTCGAGCACGGACGCGTATGCGCTTACCGCGCCGGTCGAGGAATCCACGGTGACTTCGATTCGACCGTCATCGAACTGCGGGATTCCGGCGTTCACTTCGAGGAAACGGTTCCATTGAATATGCTCGCCGGCGCGGAGGCTGTAGGGGACTTCCGCGAGCAATGCGCCGAGGTTGTTGTAGACGAGGATGCGGCCCCACGCCGGCTCGCCGGCGCCCTCGACCAGGCCGAGGTTCGTACGGAATTTCGCGGATTGTGCGATCTGCTGGAGCGAAAGTTTCGGGGTTAATCCCGAAACCGGACCGCCGGGAATCGGAATGCCGGTAACGCGCTGCGTCGCGAAGCTCGAGAACGGAACCGCGGCGATGAATTGTCCGAACGTCCCGAATACCGTCGATGCGTAAGTCCGGCTCGACGCATACGTCAGCGTCGAAGAGCTGTTAATCGGGCGAATTTCCAGTGCGCCAAAGCCGAAATCGGCGGGATTATCGGTCGCACCGTAGCCGAAGAAATTGCGCACGATGTCATTGAGCGCAACGGTCTGTTCCGGATCGACGCTAATTTCCGTGACTTTGCTCGATACAGTGCCGTCGCTCTGTGTCGGCGTCATGGTGATTTGATAATTCACCGCGGTGCCGCTGCCGTTCGTCAAGCGTACGTCGGACAGGAACGGTCCTGTTGCGCCATTCACGTGTGTGACGACCGGAATGATCATCGCATTTGCGGGCGGAGTGGTTTTCGCCCCCGGCGTGACCGGCGTTACGAGACTAATCGAGACCGGGATATTGAGCGCGGTCGTCGCCGCGCCGCCGCCCGCTGCAATGAGCGATGTGGCAATGACGCGCAATGTGCCCGTATTCGCGCCGGCGGGTAGCGTTCCCGGCGTCGCGGAAATCGTGAAGGTCTGACCAGCGGCGGGCATGGTGCCGTTTTTCGGGGTGACGTCCAGATAGGGTTTATCCACGCTCGCCTCGAAACTTGCCGGAACGCCGATGCCCGGTACGAAGACGTTTAATTGAACCGCGCCGACACTTCCGAATGGCACAGTGATTTCCGCGTTCTTCGTGGTCGTATTCGGCCGCGGCTGCACGGTAATCTGCGCAATATTCGAATAAGCCGGATTCCCGCCTTGACACGTGGTCGGTTTTACGCGGTAGTAATACGTCGTCGGTGCATTGACTTCGTGGCGGAACGTTTGTTCGTGTCCCACAACGGTCTGCGTCACGAAATTCGCCGTGAAGTCGGGTAATGTCGATTCTTCAATGACGAAGTGTGCAGTCGGATCCGACACGGCGCTCCAGGAGATGTTGTAGAAGGTGCCGGTCTGTGCGATTGGCGGTGCGGCGATCGCGGGTTTGCAGGAAAGCTGTTCGAGATTGACGAACGCGTAAGCGGATGCGATCTCGTCGTAATTGTCGTCGCCAACCCAGCTCACGGCGATCATCGGGAATCGGGACTTTGCACCGGCGATGTCGATGCGCGAGGTAAACGATGCGCCGGGCGCGAGCGCAGCGTCGCCGAAGCAAAACGAGAAGGCCTGCGTGTTCGAAGGGAAGTCGTCGGAATCGAGACAGTCGTTAAGCCCGAGGGACGTCGTGCTGTTCTTGAATTGCACGTTGCGATCTTCGTCGCCGGCGAACCAGCCCGCATAGAAGATGCCCGAGCACGTACCGCTGCCGAGGTTGGTCGTGGTTGCGGTGCACTGCGAGGGCGCATTGTTCGCGCCCGCGGCGCACGTGGCCGTCATCTCGAGCTCGCACGTCGCGGCGAACATCGCCGGCGCGGCCAGAACCAGGAGAAGGAGAGAGAGCTTTCGCAGCATAGACCGCGCATTGTAGGAAGTGGCGGAGCGGGCGAGGTGTGACGGAAGTCGCATTGTCACAACCTTGTGCTACCCTCCGCGCGAATTTGCGAATCGTCCTTCCTCTCAGCGGCATCGCGATTGCCGTCGTGGCGTGGCACGTCTCGGTAACGGCCGCGCCCGGCACGCTTGTGCCTACGCCGTGGCAATCGCTTGCGGCGATCGGCGAGCTCGCGCAAAAAGGATTGCTGGTTCGTTATGTCGTCGCGTCGTTGTTCCGCGTGACGTGGGGATATCTCGCGGCATTGCTGGTTGCGGTTCCCCTCGGCGTATTGCTGGGATTGTGGCGTCGCGGTGAATTCGCGATGAATCCGCTGATGCAAATCCTTCGGCCGATCTCGCCTCTGGCGTGGATCCCGATTGCGATTCTGTGGTTTGGCGTCGGCGATATCGCCGCGATGTTCCTCATCTTTCTCGCGTCGGTCTTGCCCCTCACACTGACTACGATTCACGCCGTGCACAACATTGAAGGTGTGCATCTTGCCGCGGGACGTAATTTCGGCCTAACAAACCGCGAGCTCGTGCGCAGTGTCGTATTGCCCGCGATTTTGCCGCAGCTCATCGTCGGCATGCGCATCACCCTCGGCATCGCATGGCTCGTCGTCGTCGCGGCCGAAATGATCGCGGTGAATTCGGGACTCGGCTTTTTGATCGTCGACGCGCGGAATGCCGGCAATCGTTATGACCTCGTCGTGGCCGGAATGATTCTCATCGGCGTGACCGGCGTCATTCTGGATTTCCTCATGCGGCGGCTCGAACGCCTGCCGTTTTTGCGATGGGGGTACGCCTCCGAATGAAAGTCGAAGTTCGCAACATCAATATGACCTTCGGCAATGTGCGCGTGCTCGACAACATCGAGCTCGGCGTCAATGCCGGCGAATTCGTTTGTCTCCTCGGTCCGTCGGGCTGCGGCAAATCGACGCTGCTGAATATCATCGGCGGATTTATCAAGCCGACTGAAGGCACGGTCACGATCGACAATGAACCGGTCACCGGACCCGATCCGCGGCGTATTTTCGTGTTTCAGGAGCGCGGCGTGTTTCCGTGGCTCACTGTCGAACAGAACATCGGTTTCGGATTGTTTCGGCACAATGAGCAGGAAAAACGCGAGCGGATTGCGCATTATGTGCAACTCGTCGGGTTAAAAGGATTCGAGCAATCGTATCCGCGCGAATTATCGGGCGGCATGAAGCAGCGACTCGAAGTCGCACGCGCCCTGGCCGTCAATCCCGACGTTTTGTATCTCGACGAGCCCTTCGGCGCACTCGATTCCATTACGCGACTGCAGATGCGCCGCGAATTACTGCGCATCTGGCACGCGGAGCGGAAAACGATTCTGTTCGTCACGCATGACATTGAGGAATCAGTGCAGCTTGCGGATCGTGTCGTCGTGTTGTCCGCGCGACCCGGTCGCGTGCGCAGCATTGTCGAAATCGATATCCCGCATCCGCGCGATCTTTCGGATCCGCGCTACATTCAATTACGCGATCGCATTTTCGGCGAGATCGGACTCGCGCATCAGGTATGAGCACGCGCAGGACGATCGAGCGCATCACCTTGCCGCTGCTCGTCGTCGCGGTCCTGACTGTAGTGTGGCATTTTGCGGTGAAATTCACGGGCACGAATACGTTTCCGTCGCCGTGGACCGTTGTCAAAGGCATTCGTCAATTGCCGCATCTAGGCGCCTATGTCGTCGATTCGCTGACGCGCGTGGGATTCGGTTATGGACTCGCGGTATTGCTCGGCATTCCTGTCGGGCTGGCAATGGGATGGTGGTCGCCGCTCGCGCGGGCATTCAATCCATTGATGCAAATGCTACGGCCGATTTCGCCGCTGGCGTGGATGCCACTCGCCGTAATCTGGTTCGGCGTCAGTAACGTTGCGCCGATATTTCTGATCTTTCTCGCATCGTTTTTTCCGGTCGTCCTGGCCACAATGAACGGCGTGCGGAATGTCCCGCCGATGTACATGCAGGCGGGCCGTAATTTCGGCCTAACGACACCGGCGCTATTACGGCGCGTGGTTTTTCCTGCCGTGTTGCCGCATATTCTTGTTGGATTGAGAATCGCGTTCGGTGTGGCGTGGCTGGTGCTGGTCGCGGCGGAGATGATCGCCGTCGATTCGGGACTCGGCTACATGATCATAGACGCGCGGAATGCGGGAAAGCGCTATGACCTCGTCATCGGCGGGATGCTGATGATTGGTTTGATCGGACTCGTGCTCGATGGAGTGATTCGTCTGTTGGAACGATTGCCGTTCGTGCGGTGGGCGTTCAATGAATAAACGAAAGGAGGTGTCACGATGAAACCGACGCGCAAAATCTTGTTAGCGGTCGTCGCCTGGGTGGTCTTAATCACGACCGCGCATCTCGCGACGAACGTCGACTGGAAAGTGTTGCTCAATGACCGGCTGCCGGAACATGAGCGCAAGCTGAACGTCGCGTATATCCCGGTAACGTGACACCTCGCGTGCCCGGTGACGGACTACATCTCCGCCCATTCGGCATCCGGACAGGTTTTCATCCCACGGATGTTTCAGGGCTTCCCGGAAATCAAGGAAGCGCTGATCTCGAATGAAATGCAGGCGGCGTTCATGGTCGCACCGATGGCAATCGCCCTGCGTGCTCAGGGCGTTCCGGTGAAGATCGTTTACCTCGGACATCGTTACGGCAGTGCCGTTGTGGTGCGTAAAGACGGACCGGTGAAGTCTGTGCCGGATCTGAAGGGGAGAGTTGTCGCCATTCCGAGCCGTTTTTCGGACGAGCGATTGATTTTGTTCCGCGCGGGCGCGGTGCATGGATTGACGCCCGGGAAGGATTTCAAGCTTGTCGAGATGGCGCCGCCGGATGTTGCGGGCGCGCTCGCCGCGGGTGCGATCGATGGGTTCTCCATGGGCGAGCCGTATCCGTCGCAGGCGGAGCAGGCGGGTTTCGGTCGCGTGCTCTTTCATGCGAAGGAGTACTGGCCGGATTACATCTCGTGCGTGCTCGTGGTGCGCGAGGATGTGATTGAGAAACGTCCCGAGGCGGTGCAGGTGCTGGTGGATGGAATCGCGCGATCGGGATTGTGGCTCGACAATCCGCAGAAGCGTTTGCCGCGACGCAATCACGCCGCCGATTTCGTCGGACGTTTCTATTTCCGGCAGGATCCGCGTTTGTTGAAGTGGGCGCTGACGAATCCGCTCGATCGCGTGCAGTACCAGCCGCTTACGCCGCTGCGTAAGGACTTCGAGTTGATCACGAGGCTGATGCGCGAGACGGGCGTGCTCGATCGCGACATCGCGTTCGAGGAGTACATCGATCCGAAATTCGCGGAAGGCGCGAAGCACAAGACCGAGTGGCGCTACGAGCCCGGCGACGCGACCGCGGAGTAGGAGCGCGTAGCAAGCGGAAATCAGGCGAGCGCATCTTCGATGTTCATCTCCCGCAGGCGCGCTTGCTCTATCACTTCAATCGCCGCGCGTTCGTGCGCACGATCATTCAATACGAGCAGGTCGATTTCGAAGGCGTCAAAGAGGACAACCTGCTCACGCAGTTTTTGTTTTCGTATCGCGTGAACGCGCAGACGGTGTTTCTGGCCGGCTATTCGGATACGGACGATGAAGATGGCGCGGTGTTCGTGAAAGTCGGTTACGCGTTCTTGTTCTGATTCGTGGCCGCGTTCAAGCGATCGAATTCTTTCAACGTCACGGTTTCCGCTCTCACGTCTTCTCCGATTCCGGCGCGTTGCATGGCGTCGAGCGCCTGCTCGCGCGTCAGCCCGCGCCATCCGATCAAGTTGTTGACCAGTTTCTTGCGACGCATGCGGAAGGCGTTGCTGATGAGATCGAGGACGTCGTCGCGATTCGATTCGAGTTGCGGGTCGTGAGGATCGAGCACCACGACGGCGCTGCGCACTTTCGGCGGCGGGTAAAACGATTTCGGTTCGAGCGTGAGGACCGACTTCGCGCTCGCGAAGGCTTGCACGTAAAGCGTGAGGTAGCCGTAGGACTCCGTGCCGGGCTTGGCGGTGACGCGATCGGCGACTTCCTTCTGCAGCATGAACACCGCGCGCTTGCAGAACGGATCGGCGATGACGCGGCGCAGAATCGGTGTGCCGACGTTGTAGGGGAGGTTGCCAACCGCGCGATACGGCGTCCGCGGTAATTCCGCATCGACCGCATCTTCCTCGCGCAATTCGAGACGATCGCCGAACTTTGCTTTCAATCGACGCGCGAGATCAGGATCGATCTCGATCGCAATCGTGCGATTGCCGAGCTCGACGAGCTTTTCGGTGAGCACGCCCTCACCCGGACCAATCTCGAGCACGATCTCATCCGGCTGCGCCTCGACCGCCGCGACGATCTTCTCGACCGCGCCGCGATTTCGCAGAAAGTTCTGGCCCCATTTTTTCTTCGGTTTCATTTGCGAGCGCTGCGGAGTGTATTCGCAGCGCTCGCAAATGCATCACTCGCTCGGTGGCAGGTCGAGCAGGTTCGTCAGTGCGCGGTATCGGTACGTGTCGCTGTTCGCATCGCGAGACAGAAGTCCGATCCCTTCTTCATTTCGTACGAGGAACGCCGTCGCTTGCGTGCGACTCTTCATGCGCCACGTATCGCGATTCGGTTTTGCAACGTCGCCGATTGCCGGTACGGCGCGGGTGCTTTGCGCAAGCTGGAGCAATGTTGCCGTGGGGATTTCGAAGAACGCGCGGGAGTCAGCGGGAAGACTCAGTTCCTTTGTCGCGATGCCTCTGGCGACGGATGTTTGTGCGTCCGGCGTGAGGTTTTGTACCGTCCAGCCGCGGACGCGTGCGATGTTTAGCGCTCCAGCGAGCCCGGCGGCATCGTGCGTGTTCATTGCAGCGGCGACGAACTCGGACAGTACTTGGGACGCGGTTGCGGGGTCGGCGTTCATCGAGGTCGTGAGGATTGCGAGCTCCTGTTTGACCCGCTGTGCCTGTTCGGCGCGAACGAGATGCGTCTCCGCCAAAGCGCCTAACGCCGTATTGCGAAATCGAGTACTCATTTCCTGCAGCGACGCGAGATGGTCCGATGCTGCGCCTGTCGAAGACGCGGCGAGTGCAGCCGCGAAGCGCTCATTCGATTCGGGCGCAGGAGTCTGCCGAGGAGTCGACGTCGCCACAGGCGCCGCCGCTGCCGGAGGAGATCCCGCGCGATTACGCGCGTAGGAAGCTGCTTCGAATGCGCGATCGCTGATCGGTTTCCCGGTGGGATGCGCCGTCGCGGCCCATTGCCGCAAGGTTTGATCAAGCTCCGCAATCAACGTTTTCCGTCCTTGCGCCGGAAGTGGCGCGCGAATGCGAAAGACGGCGATCGCCTGGTGTGCGGAACTTTGATTGTCTTCGAATAAAAGCGGCACATTCGCCGAGATGCTGACCATTGCCGAATTCCCTGTAGCGAATGTGAATCCGTCGCCTTTCCCTGTGAGTTTCGAATAGGCGGCATCGCGTCCATTCTCCAGCGTAAGGACCTCGTACTGCTTCGATTCGATTTTCCAATTCGACGGCAATTGTTCTTCAGCGTCCGCGGCCATCTGGTCGGCACTCATGGCGGAACGACTGCTGGAAAGATCCACGATGACGACGTAGGCGCGGGCCGATCCACGTGCACATCCCGACGCAATCGGACGCGTCATTCCCTCGGCGGCGAGTCCCGGCAAATCGTCGTTGGTCAGTGTGCACTGCCAGTCCGCACCGGGCGACGGTTCGAACGATACGCCATTGGCTTCTGCCGCAGAGGCGTGGACGGTGAGGCTGTATAAAACGGCGACACACAGGATGCGGCATAAGGAAACGCGATTCATGGATTCACCTCTCTGACCCATTGATTACGAGTGCACGGATGATTGTGTAAAGCGAGACAGCCTTGGAGCCGTCGGTGGGATAGACACGGTGGGGCCACTGTGAGTCGCCGATCGTGTCGAGAACCGCTCCTTCCAGCGCGCCGAGAATCAGGAAATAGCTGGTTTTAGGAATGACGCTACAGGTGCGGTCATCATTCAGGACGCGAATGACGCTTGGGTCATTGAAGCCGAGGTACGCCGCGGCGCGACGCTCGAGATTGGTCGGGACGCCTTCTTGTCGCTCCCAGAAATCTTCTTCCAATGCAGGTGTGCCGTGACGGGCTCGCCGCCGATCGCGAATTGCAACGAAGTGCTCTAACGCGGTCATGCGAGCCTCGGCCGGCCCGTGGAGTGCCGCGGTCAGTGCGACGCACTCCTCGCGCAATTCATTGGTGACCTCGTACGCGTAGTGGTTTGTCAGATCATCACGTCTCGCGCCCGATGGCGGAGCGGACGCCTCGATCTCGTCGCCGTGTGCTGTCGAATATGCAGATTGATAGCGGAGGTGAAAGTACTCGTGCAATGCGGTCGCAACCGTTTGTTCGCGATTGGAAAAAGCGGTGGCGACGAGTTGGCCTTCCTCACCGAGGCCCCATTCGCGCATTGAGACGAATCGATATTCGCCCGGCGTAATGGATTGCGATGTCGTAGCACGCCATAAACGCGAGGTTCCTCCCGCGGTCCGGTTCGAAGGCTCACAGTGGCCGACGCAATACGCGAGGTTTCGACTTCCACCATCCACAATGACGAGCGGTGGTCCGTCGATTGCGAATCCCGGCCACAGTGCATCTACGTCGACCAGGCGCAGAAGGTCTGCAAGAGTCTGACGAACGTCCGGCGCCGTTACGTCGGAGAGCGCAATTGGCGTCCATTGAGGGGCCGTTTGCGTTGCCGGTGTTTGCGTGGCTGGAAAGCCGGCAGTGATGGATTGCGGCGCCATGCTCGCGCAAGCGCCGCACAGTACGAGAAAGAACAGAGCGAACGTACGCACCATCGATAATGAGCCGCGGACCGGTTGTCCGGCCCGCGGCATTCGGAGTTAGCGGCGCGTATAGCGATATTTGTAGCCGTCGCGACGTTCGACGAACGCCACTTCGTTCTGTTCAGCCGGCACGGCGCGGGTGTACATCGAGTCCTGACGCACGACGAGACCGATCTTCTCGACGGACTTCGGCTGTCGCGAAGCCTCGAAAATGTCTTTGTCGAATTTCGCCAGTTCGAGATCGTTCCACACCTCTGAAGTGTCGACCTTCGTGCACGTGTATTTCATCGTGCTGGTTTCGAAGGAGCCTTGCTCGAGGCACTCACGCGGCACGCTTTTGGCGAGAACCACGTGATTGCGATCGGGAGAAAGTTCCGCCATTGCGAGCGGAGCGGCGAGCACGAAAATGGCGGTGAAGAGCAGTGATTTTTTCATCAGACGAATTCCTCCTGTGGCAGCATCTGCTGCCGTATCGAACGGTTAGGGGACATACGACGGACCCGGGTCGTTAGTCGTGTATGGAGGTCTTCAGCAACGGCTATGCCGCCCTCCATAACGACGGAAAGAACAATTCTGCTCACTCATTGAGCAGTTCCTGCATCGTTGTTTGGCACTGCGCCAAACACGTTGTCAGCCGGTACAGATCGAATTCCGAGGCGGCGGAGCTTGTGACTCAGGCCATTTCGCGTAATGCCGAGGAGGCGTGCTGCGCGCGAGTGATTTCCCTGCGCGGTGACCATCGCTCGTTCAATCGCGGTTCGTTCGACGGAATCGAGTTGTTCTCTCAATGAGAGCCCGGTCTTAGCCGGTTCTCCTTGAATCTCCACTGTGGTGGGATGTTGTCTCGCGACGACGCTCAGTGAAGAAAAATGCGCGATATCGAGACTGTCCTCGGATTCACAGACAAGCACCGCGCGCCGGATTTCGCTTTGCAGCTCGCGAACGTTGCCGGGCCAGTCCTGATCCTGCAGAAGTTCCAAGGCTCCATTCGTAATGCCAAGGACCGATTTGCCGTAAGACTCGGCTGCGCGATTCGCAAACTCGATCGCCAGCGAGGGGATGTCTTCCCGTCGCTCACGTAAGGCGGGTATGTGGAACTCGAGTCCGCGCAAACGATAGTAAAGGTCGGCGCGAAATGCGCGCGCTTGTACCAGTTCGAGAAGATTCCGATTAGAAGCGGAGACGACGCGCACTGCGATTTTACGCGGCCGGGTCGCACCGAGTGCGAGTACCTCGCGCTCCTGTAAGACGCGGAGCAGTTTTGCTTGAAGTCGCTCAGGCAGTTCGCCGACTTCATCCAGGAACATCGAGCCCTTGTCCGCTTCGACAAAGAGGCCCGGTCGTGGATCGACGCCGGTTGCAATCCGTTTTTGGACTCCGAACAATTCGGCTTCCAACAGTTCACTGGGAATGGCCGCGCAATTAATGGCGATAAACGGGCCGTTACGGGTCGGACCGGAATCATGGACAAGATGCGCAAAGAGCTCTTTACCGGTACCGGTTTCACCCGTGAGCAGAACGTCGAGACCGCTGCCTACAGTGGCCCGCATCTGTTCTAACAAACGTTTCATAGACGCAGACGGACCGACGATCATGTTTGCCGGTAAGGCGAGGTTGTTCCTCGCGCTAACTGTGTCGGGCGCAATCGTCATGCGCGTACGAATGAAACGCTCCGCGATGAACGCTACGAAGTCTTCGGCCCATGGCTGGGCGGGTTGTGGCATGACGGCACAGACAAGATCGGAGCCTCGCCCGGCAAGAGCTACGTCGGTGAATTCACGCCGCTCGATCGCACTGAACCATTGTCGCGATCGTCGGGAAACGCGAGCAACAATCTCGCGGACGGTGTCCGGGTCGGGCGGGTTTCCGGCGATATTGAGGAATGCGAGCTCGCCGTCCTGACGCAGATGACACAACGACAATGAATTGGCGCCGAGGACTTCGCGGCATTCTTCAATCATCTGCGCGCGCCGCCGGCCGGAATCGGTCGCGCACGCTTCGATGCGACGCATTACATGGATTGCGGCGGTCATTTCGAACGGAAGCGAAGCGCGGAGTGACTTCTTCGCGACGCTCTGTTGGCATAGACACAATCGCTACGACAGAGTTGCCGGATCAGGCACGGGAACCGCGCTAAACTCGGAAATTGAATGACCGGAACGACAGAACAGTCTCAGGAAACGATCGCACGATTACGCAGAGAGGTGTCGCGCGTGGTCGTGGGGCAGGATGCGATTCTCAACCGGCTCGTGATTGCGATTTTGATTCGCGGGCACGTGCTGGTCGAGGGATTGCCGGGGCTTGCGAAGACGCTGCTGGTGAAGACGCTCGCGTCGGCGATTGACGCGTCCTTCAAGCGCATTCAGTTCACGCCCGATCTGTTGCCGGCCGACATCACCGGCACGCAGATTTTCGATCCGGCAGGACGCACGTTCAACGCGCGACTCGGACCGATCTTCGCGAATTTCGTTCTTGCCGATGAAATCAATCGCGCGCCGGCGAAGGTGCAGAGCGCGTTGCTCGAAGCGATGCAGGAGCGGCAGGTGACGATCGGCGACACGTCGTACAAGCTGCCGGATCCGTTTGTCGTCATCGCCACGCAGAACCCGATCGAACATGAAGGGACGTATGCGCTGCCTGAGGCGCAGGTCGATCGGTTCGTGATGAAACTGAAAGTCTCGTATCCCACGCAGGACGAAGAACTGCGCATGCTCGGACGCTACCTCGATCCCACCGCCGAGACCATTGCCGTCCAGCGCGTGCTCACCCTCGACGAGATTCGTTCCGTCGCGCATCTCGCGGCGAGGCTGCATGTCGACGAGAAGATCGGACGCTACATCGTCGCGATTGTGAATGCGACGCGAAAACCATCGAAGCATTTGACGTTCGGTGCATCGCCGCGCGCAACACTTGCGCTCGCGCACGTTGCGAAAGCGCATGCGTTCATCGATGCGCGCGACTTCGTCATGCCCGAAGACGTCAAAGCCGTAGCGCATGACGTGATGCGACATCGACTCGTGCTCAGCTACGAAGCCGCGGCGGAGAACATCACCGCGGATCACCTGATCGACCAGATCCTCGCCAGCGTCGCGGTCCCGTAATGTTCTTCAAACGCAAAGAACCCGATTTGCGCGCGCCGCTCGTGCGTCGCGTGCGCGACCTCGAGCTCGCGAGCCTGCGCATGATTCGACTCGGATTCGCGGGCGACTACCACTCCGCGTTTCACGGTCGTGGCATTGAGTTCTCGCAGGTGCGCGAGTACATGCCCGGCGACGATGTCCGCACCATCGACTGGAATGTCACCGCGCGCAGCGGCGTGCCGCACGTCAAAGAATTCATCGAAGAGCGCGACCTCACGGTCATCATCGCCGTCGACGTCAGCGGCTCGATGGCTTTCGGCTCCGTCGACTGGCGCAAATGCGATCTCGCGGCGGAGCTCGCCGCGATCTTTGCCTTCTCCGCGGTCGAGAACTCTGATCGCGCGGGACTACTCCTCTTCAGCGACAGCGTGCGTGCCTTCGTTCCGCCACGGCGCGGACGCACGCACGCGCAGGTCATCGTCACGCACGCCGTCGAAGCAGCGTTGCGATCCGCAAGCGGCCGCGCGGATCTCGATCATGCCGTTCGATTTCTCGAACGCACCGCCGGCAAACGGGCGGTCATTCTCGTGCTCTCCGACTTTCTCGATCTCGCGTTCGAGAAACCGTTGCAGCGATTGAATCAGCGCCACGACGTCATCGCCATTCCGATTCTCGATCCTCGCGAAGAGCGTGTGCCTCGCGGCGCGATTGCGCGACTCGTCGATCTCGAATCGAATGAAACGCGCATGATCGAGCTCGCGCGCGCCGATGTCTCGCGGCGCTCGAGTCATCGCTTCGAGCAACTCACGCGGCGCTTTCGCAGCGCCGGAATCGATCATCTCCCGATCTCCACCGCGCTTTCGTATGACCGCGAGCTGCTGCGCTTCTTCCGCGAGCGCTCGGCGCGGCAACGCCGCACGTCCGCATGATTCTCGCGATCCTCCTGCTCGTCAGCGCGACGTACGCGCCGCCATCGCCGACCGTCGGCGAGCTGGTGACGATCGAGTTTCCGTCAGCCGTCCAATTGCAGCCGTCGCGCGATTACGAAGTGGTGTCGAACGAAGGAAAGCGCATCGTCGTGCGCACGTTTACGCCGAAACCGTTCGTCGTGAACGCGACGATAAACGGCGCGCCGATTCACGTCACGATTCCAATTCACTCGGTGCTGAAGGCGAACGATCCGATGAACGTCGCGCCCCTCGCGCAGCCGCGGGTGGTGCCGTATCCGCGCATGCCGTTCGTCGCGATCGGCATCGCGGTGTTGCTCGCGATGATCGCGTGGGCGCTCGTGTTTCTTCGCGCGAAGAAACGCATCGAAGAAGAAGCGCGATCGCTGCAATCGCCGGAAGAGCGATTCGTCGCGGCGCTGCAAGCCGCGCGTTCGTGGGGCAAACTCGCGGATGCGACGCGTGCGTATCTCGCGGCGACGCGGCCGTACATCAGCACCGACCTCACGACGACGGAGCTCGTGCCGCGATTGCGCGAGCAGGAGAAATTCGTTGCTCAGATTCTCCGGCAAGGCGACATCGAGAAATTCTCGAAGCGCAAGCCGGAGCTCGATGAGTTCGATGACGCGGCGCGACGCGTGCTCGAGCTCGTACCGAAACCGCAGTCGCAATTGCAAACAGGGGAGACGACGCCATGACGCGCTTCGCCTCGCCGCTGTGGCTCGCGCTCGCGGTGCTCGTGATTGCGCGCATCGTGTGGTTGATTCGCGATCGCCGTGCGCGCGTTGGTGCGTTCGGATATTCGTCTCTGTCACTCGTGTCGACAGCGCGATCGTTTCGCACGATCACATCGTTCCTTCCATTCGCGCTCGAGATTCTCGCGATGCTATTGCTCGTCATCGCGCTCGCACGGCCGCAACGCGTGACGCGACTCGCGGCGAACGATCGCTTCGGCATCGACATCGTCATCGCGCTCGATTGTTCGGGCTCGATGGCGGCGGAGGATTTTCGTCCCAAGAATCGATTGGTCGTGGCGAAGGATCTGATCGGCGATTTCATTCGGCGCCGGCAGAACGATCGCATCGGGCTGGTGACGTTTGGCAGTCGCGCGGCGACGCGCGTGCCGATCACGTTCGATCGCAAAGTCACGGAGTCGATTCTCGACAAGACTGAGATCGGGGATCACGGCAACGGCACGGCGATCGGACATGCACTCGCGACGGCGGTGAATCGCTTGCGCACATCGAAGGCGCGCAGTCGCGTGGTGATTCTCGTGACTGATGGCGTGAACAATTCGGGCTCGATCGATCCGCGTGTTGCGGCGCAGCTCGCGGCGCAAAGCGGGATCAAGGTGTACACGATCGGCGTCGGCAGTGAAGGGCCGGTGCCGCTGCCGGTGAAGCAGCAGAATCCATTCACCGGTCAGATCGAAACGATTTACACGCACATTCGCGGCGAGCTCGATGAGCCGACGCTGCAGGCGATCGCGTCGACGACAGGCGGTGAGTTTTTCCGCGCGACCGATGCGCAGGCGCTCGGTGCGGTGCTCGCGCGCATCGATGCGCTGGAGAAGACGCGGATCAGCGCGCCGAAGCGTGAGCAGATCGATGAGTTGTATGTGTGGCCGCTGGCGATCGGTCTTGCGATGTTGTTCGTCGCGTGGGTGATGGGCGAGACGGTGTGGATGAAGGTGCACGCATGAGCCGGCATCCGTGGAGCGGCGGGCTCTCAGCCCGCCGAGTCAAGCAGACAATCGACTGGACAATCGGCCGGACAGTTGGCGGGCTAAGAGCCCGCCGCTCCACCTCGGAGTGGGCTGTATGACATTCCGCGTTCTTCCTATCCTCTGGCTCCTCGCCGCGATTCCATTCGTGCTTTGGTTTTTCATCGCACGAGAAAAATCGCGCACGCGCATCGCGCGGCAATTCGCGTCCGAACGTCTGCGCGGCGTTTCGAATCCGCTTCGCATCTTGCGTCCATGGCTGCTCGCGATCGCGTTGCTCGCCGCAATCGTCGCGCTCGCGGGGCCTTACTCCGGATTCACACTCGTGCCGATCGTCGCGCGCGAAGCGAATCGCGTGCTCGTGATCGACGTCTCGAACTCGATGGCCGCGGAGGATGTCGGTTCGTCGCGACTCGCGGCGGCGAAGGCGATCGCGCGGCGCATCGTCGATGCGCACAACGGTCGTGTCGCGCTCATCGTCTTCGAAGCGCAGCCGGAGATCATTTCGCCGCTGACCGATGACAGCGAGGCAGTCGGCGCATTGCTCGATACGTTGCAACCCGGCGAAGTCGGCCAACCGGGCTCAGACCTCGGCACCGCGATCATCGCGGCGCTGCGACTCGTCGAAGCGGATCCGGTGCAGAAGGTCGATCTCGTCGTGATCAGCGATGGCGAGGATCAGGGCGTGCGCGTGGCCGAGGCGATTCAACGCGCGAAGGCGCGCGGCGTGGAGATCTCGACGATCGTCATCGGCTCGAGTGAAGGCGCGACGATTCCGACGAGCGCCGGTCCGATGCACGATTCCACAGGGGAGGTTGTCACGACGTACGCACGTGCGGATGTGCTGCGGGACGTCGCGAAGCAAACCGGTGGAAAAATGCTCGAGAATCCGTTCGCGGAACACGCGCTCGATCCGCTGTTGCGCACCGACGGCGTGACCGCGCGCGAGACGCACGTGCGCGTGCCGATCGATCGCTATCAGTGGCCGCTCGCGCTCGCGTTCATCGCCGTGTTGTTCGGATCGGTGTTGCATCGAGGTGCCGAATGAAAGTTGCGATCGTGTT
>JACZCU010242905.1_pt1 | contig 58152 bp, 53 predicted proteins | sample 8641851 | NCBI WGS metagenome assembly JACZCU01 (sample SAMN15324605, study PRJNA640507) | soil metagenome | isolation source: monocropping sugarcane control | place: China: Luxin town, Laibin City, Guangxi Province | collected 2019-07-25 | depth 10cm m | reverse complement strand
TACCCCCACCGTCACCCACATCGCCTGAATGGTCGGCTTGTGCATGTTCACGGTTTCACGGCGTTCGCCGAGAAGGTATTGGAGGTATTCGATGCGCGGCTTGAGCACGCCGACTTTGTCTTCGACGTTCGGATACAGCACTTCATTGATGCCCGGCACGATCACGACCGGAATGAACGTCGCGCCGCCGGTGCGGGTGATGTATTCGTTCAGCGGCTCGTTGTGCGGGAGGTCGCTGGTGCAGACGAGGCAGTGATAGACGGTGGTCGATTGCAGCACCGACAACACTTTCCCGCCGACGTCTTTCGCCGAGTAGGTCTGCACGACGGACTCGGAGGTTTGTCGAAGGATGCGTTCGTTGAGATCGGGGATGCGCGTGAAAATGAATACGGTCTCGCCCGAGGTGAGAGGAAGTTTCTCGGAACGTCGGTAGATGATCTCGCCGTATTCATCCCACCACTCCGGTCCTTGCTCGGTCGTGAAGCCCTCATCGGCGAGGCGCGACATCAACCTGAGAACCGGGTCGGTTCCCTCGGGGGATTCAATCGGCTTTTCGGCTTTCAGCTCTTGCATATTTGTTGACGAGACGAATCAGGTCGTCGAATTCAAACGGCTTGCCCATGTAATCGTCGGCGCCGCACGTGCGCGCTTTTTCGGCGATGTCGCGATCGCCACTGACGATCACATACGGAATGCCCTGCGTCTCCGGCGACGACTTCAGCGTCGAGCACAACGTCTCGCCGCCCATGCCTTTGATGGTGAGGTCGGCAAAAATCATGATCGGACGACTGGTGCGCGCGGTGTCGAGCGCGGTTTGGCCATCGGCCACGACATTCGATTCGTAGCCGTTGCGCTGCAGGACGAGTGAGATGAGACGCGCGACCTGCGGATCATCTTCGACGACGAGAATCACGAACGCCTCCCCGCCTCAGTCAGATGTCGAAACGAATGCGCACGCCCTTGCGTGCGTGTCCGAGGGCTGCGCCGGCGAATGCGCCGAGCGCGTTGGAGATCGTGTCCGGAAACGACGTGACGCGTGTCGGTAAGGACTGCTGCCATAACACCATTGTGAACGCGAGCGCCGCCGCGCCAATGACGGTGATGAGGTACGTGACGCGCCGCGAACGCGACGGACGGTCGAGTGCGACGAAGGCCAGGAAGCCCCACGGCACGAACAACAACGCGTTGGCCGCCACCGGCATGAGAAACGCGAGCAGCACGCCGCGAGAGACGGGACTGCGTTTCGCGCCGAGCAGATGCGCGAGCATCTCGCGCATCGGATGCGTCTCCGCGGCGTACGCCTTGCCGGAGAGCAGCCACAGAAGCGCGATCATCGACGCGGTGACGAGTGCGAGTAACGCCACCGTTACCGGTTTGCGCACCGCGACCACGTGAACCCGGCTCTTCCCCATCGGGGCGGATTATGCAACGAGACATCACTGGGACGGGGCCGATTGCCAGATTCATGCAAGGTTGGAAGAATCGGTAGTCGGTAGTCAGGAGTCAGTAGTCGGGAGATCACCACCCAGCCCCCGATCATTTTCGGCGGAGCGGTTCTCCCGACTACCGACTCCCGACTACCGACTACAATTCCAATAACTTGTCCTCGCCCATCTTCGCGCCCTATCGAGACATTGCCCGACACGTCGCCGCTCGACTCGCTGCATCGCGCGAGCAGTGTGATCCGCTCGCTCCGTGGAGCGAGGATGTGATCGTGCCGTCGCTTGGTGCGGCGAGTCAGATTTCGCTCGAGTTGTTGCGCATTCTGCCGAACGGAATCGCGGGCGTGCGGTTGCGCACGATCGATGACTTTGCGAAATCGCTCGTCACGGGCGTGCGTGTCGCGAGCGAAGCGGAGCGGCGGCTCGCGATGCGACTCGCGAGTCGCGGCGTCGAGCATTCGATGATGGAGAGCCGCGGCGTGGCGTCGATGCTCGAGCGGGCCTATCGCGACGTGCGCGACAGCGGGCTGTCGCTTTCGGACTTTGCACGCCGCGCAAACAACGCGCGCGGGCTTCGCAACGCGGGACGTACCGAGGCGATCGTCACGGCGTGGCGGAACTACGAACAACTCATCGCCGCGCTTGGCGTGCTCGATCCATCGGAACTGCTGCTTCGCGCCGCGCGTGCGATCGATGTGAATACGACGCCGCAGATCGTCGCCGGTTTCTACGACATGACCGGCGCGCAGTGGCAGGTCGTCGATGCGTTGCGCAAAGCGAATCGACTCGCCGCGGTGTTCATCCCGACGACGGAGCGGTTCGCGCAGCCATTCATTCAGCGATTCGAGGCAACAGCGGCATCGATGCCGCGCTCCGAGTCGCGGGGCGAAGTGCTGCAATACGACTCGCCGTTCAACGAGCTTCGCGATGCCTGCCGCCGCGTCTCCGAACAACTCGCAAGCGGCATCGATGCGAAAGACATCGGCATCGTCGCGCGCTCGTTCGATCCGCACGACATTCGTTTGCTGCATCGCTTTGCGAATGAATTCGGATTCCGCACGACGCTCGAGAACGAGATCGATCTGAAATCGCATCGCATGGGCCGCGCCGCGCTCACGCTGCTGCGACTGCGCGATCGCGACTTCCCTCGCAGCGATGTGCTCGAGCTCGTGCGCGACGGGTTGAACGTGCAGACGAAGTTGAACGTCGATGCGGTGGATGTCGCGACACGACGCGCGCGTATCGCGGGCGGAACCACCGAAGAACTGAAACCGATGCGTGGACGATCGCCGGTCATCGACGGCTACATCGCACTCGTCGGCGAGCTCGAACATCTCACGCGCGAGGTACTCACCGACTTCGCGCCGATGTTCACGATCGAAACCGAAGAGGATGCAAAAGCGGCCGAAGCGTTGGATGCGATCGCAGCGCTCTTCAAACGGTTCAACAAGCCGCCGATCGCCGCCGATGTGATCGACGCCATCGATCACGTTTCACACTCCCGGCCACGGACAACCGACAACCAACAAGCGGTCGTATGGACTGGCGATGTGATGCGTTTCCGCGGACGCGCGTTCACGCATCTGCACGTCGTGCGCATGCAGGACGATCTCTTCCCGCAACGCCGTACGGAAGATCCGCTGCTACCCGATTCCGATCGCCGCATCCTCGACCTGCGCGAGATCGGCGATGGTCGCGACGAAGAGCAACTCCTCTTCTCACTCCTACGCGACGCCGAATCGTTGTCCTTCGCCGCCGGCGATGGTTTCGGCAAAGTGCTGCGGCCGTCGCGCTATCTTCGCGCATTCACGAACACGCGCAGCGTGATCGTCGAAACCGAGCGCAAAACGCCAATCGCGAATCGACAGCTCCAACTCCTAGTGAATGCCGGCACGCGCTCGCCGTTCGACGGCTACATCAGCGACTTCACGTCGCCACTCGAATCGCTCACGCCGACGCAGCTCGAAGACTTCGGCGAATGTCCGCAGAAGTTTCTTTTGAAGCACATTCTCAAAGTCGAGGACATCGAAGATCCCGAGCGCGCGCTGCAGATTCATCATCGCGACAAGGGCACGATCGATCACGAGATTCTCGAGCGTTTCTACAAGGACACGAGCGAAGCGCAACTGCACGAGGCCGCGGCCGCGCTGCCGAAACTCCCGGACGAACTGATCGCGCGCCTTGATGCGCTCGTCGATGAGGAGTTCGACAAACACGAGCACGTGTATCCGCCGTTCAATCGCACGGTGCGCGACATCGAGCGCCGCGCGACGAAGCGCATCCTGCGCGAGTTCATCGCTACCGACATCGCCGATCTCGCGGCGCAGGAGCTCGTGCCGAAATGGTTCGAGTACCGCTTCGGCCGCAAGCACAAGGAAGCGGCGAATCATCCCGATCCGTTCGTCGTCGACACGGACGTGATGAAGGTGAAAGTCGAAGGCACGGTCGATCGCATCGACGTCGGGCCGGAGCGCTTTCGCATCGTCGACTACAAATCAGGCAAAGCGGGACGTCACGCGAACCTCGCGGAGAAGATCGATCGCGGCGTGCGCCTGCAACTCGCGCTGTACGCGATGGCGGTGACGGAGTTCTTCGCCGCCGATCCGCAAATCGTGTCCGGCACGATCAAGCCGCTGGTCGCAGGCGATGTGAAAGCGGAGAAGTTCGCGTTTGCGCTGCACGAAAAACGCGAAACGCTGCTGGAGACGCTGCAAATCTTCATGCGTGCGATCGCCGCCGGCGCGTTCCCCGCGTTTCCGAATGAGAACGATCTGGAGTTCAATTCGTGCAAGTACTGTCCGGTGAATCACTCATGCCGCACGAAGCACGATGCGGAGGAGCGTTACGCGCTGCAACAACTGAGCGATCCGCGCACGTTGTTGCGGCGAGACGCCGCGTGCCCAGCCGGCGAAGACGCCGGCGCTCCGCAAAACCGTGCCGCGTTGCAGCGGAACGCCGCCGGCTCGGCGCCTGAGCACGCGGCGTCTCGCCGCCCGGAGGGCGAATGAGCCAGCAATCTCTCTTCGATCTCATCCCCCAGACAGCACCGCCGCCCGAACAAAAAACCGCGCCGCGCAACATCGTCATCGAAGCAGGCGCCGGCACCGGCAAAACCACCGCAATCGTGGCCGAGGTGCTGCGATTGATGAGCGAGCACGAGAACCTTGCGCCCGAGCGCATCGTGCTCATGACCTTCACCGAAAAAGCCGCGGGCGAGATCGCCGATCGCATTCGCACCGCGCTCGAAGAATTGTCGGCATCGACCGCGACCGGCTGGCCGATCGGATCGCCGAATCCGCTCGTCACGTTCGACGATGCGAAACGCGCACGACTCGCGCATCACCTCGAAAACATCGACGCGCTGCGCTCGCAAACGATTCACTCGTTCTGTCAGTCGCTGCTGCGCGGCTTCCCGATCGAAGCGGGACTCGATCCGCAATTCAAGATCATCGAAGGCTTCGAGCGCTCGCTGCTCTACGGCCAGGTGTACGACGCGTGGGTCGATCACGAAACGCGCGTCAGCCCGACGCCGGAGATCGTGCACGAGTGGGAGTTGCTCTTCGCGCACGTCGGCTATCTCTTCATGATTCGCGAGATCGTCATGGTGATGCTCAATCGCCGCGATCTTCTCAACGAGACCGATTACGACTTCGGCGATTTCGACGAGATTCGCGGCGGATTGCTCGAAGTGCTCACCGCGATTCGTCGCAGCGATGACGACAACGGCGACGAGCACGCGCGTCGCATCTACGCTTACGTTCGCGCGACGCCGCCCGACTTCACGAACATCGAAGAGTGCATCGCGTATCTGCAACCGATCGGCACGAGCGTGCGCGAAGCGAACCTGCCGCGCAAAGGCCTGCTGAAACCGGCGATCGAGTTTTTGCGCGCTGGTGCGAAGGGACGCAGCCTTCACGATCGTCTCGTCAGCCATCGCGCGGCGATGGCGCTGCTCGCGCTCACGCGTCGCTTCATCGCCTTTCTCGATGAAGAAAAACGCAAGCTCGGCGTCGTCGACTTCGACGATCTCCTGCTGCGCACACTGGCGCTGCTCGACGATCCGGCCGTGCTCGCGCGTGCGCGCTCGCAATTCGACTACATCTTCGTCGATGAGTTTCAGGACACCGATCGCACGCAGGCGCGCATCATCGACAAGCTCGCGCGCGATGCGAACGATCGCTACGTGCCGGGCAAGACGATCGTGGTCGGCGATCCGAAGCAATCGATCTACGGATTTCGTCGCGCTGATCCCGAAACGTACTACCGCATGACCGAGGATCTGGTGCGGCATGGAGCGGAGCCGCGGAAACTCACCGATCAATACCGCAGCGACCCCGCGTTGCTCGATGCGATCAATGCGTTGTTCGCGCGACTCTTTCCGAATGCGGTACACGACCCGAATGTCTTTCGTCCCGCGTATCACGCGCTGCGCGCCGCGCGAACGTCATCGCGACGCACGCTCGATGCGCGCGTGACGATGCTGCACGCGCAGCACGAGGATCGCGCCGATCGTTACTTCGTCGAAGCGGAGACCATCGCGGAGTGGATTCGCGCGAATCGCGATGGCAGCGCGCATGATCTGCAACGCTTCGCGATTCTCTTTCGGCGCCTCACGAAGCTCGACGATTATCTCGACACGTTCGATCGCTACGGCATCGACTACGTCCTGCCGCCGACGCGTTTGTTTCTCGATCGTCGTGCGCCGGTCGAACTGCTCGCGGTGCTGCGCGCGATCGCGTATCCGTTCGATTCCGGCGCGCAGATCTCCGCGGCGCGCAGCGTGTACTTCGCGCTGACCGACGACGAGATCGTGCACGGGATGATGCGCGGCGAGCAGGAGACGTGGACGAAGTTCACCGCGAGCATCGCGCAGTTTCGCGATGCCGCACGCCATGCGACCGTCTCCGAGCTGATCGATCTCGTCATTCGCACGACGAACATCGAGCGCGTGTACGAGTCGTCGCGCGATGGGCAGCGACACCTGCGTCATCTCGAGCACGTGCGCGCGATCGCGTTTCAGTACGACCAGAACAGCGGCGGCTCGGTGCGGCAGTTCGTCGATGAGATCGAACGCCGTCGCAGCGAGCCGGAAGAGATGGAGCCGAGTCTCGCCGATGAATCGCAGAACGCGGTGCGCATCCTTTCGGTGCACGCGGCGAAGGGACTCGAGTTCGAAACCGTGATCCTTCCGGATCTCTCCTTCCCGATCGCGAGCAGCGATGCGATGCAACTCTTCACCGTCGAGGAGCCGCGCAGCATCGTGCTCGCGGGCCGCGCGGAATCGATCAGCGGCAACTTTCGCAATGCGGATGGCGAGAAGCTGAAGAAGATCTCCGGATTTCGCGAAGAGGCCGAAATGCGGCGCTTGTTCTACGTCGCGGTGACGCGCGCGAAGACCGACGTCGTGTTCGTCGTCAACACCGGTGAAGACACGAAGAACACCGGCTTCATGAAGTGCCTCACCGAAGGACTCGGCGTCGAGTTCAAATCGCTCGCAACGTTGTGGAATGCGGACGGTCGCGAAGTGCGCGATACGACGATCGGTCCCGTCGCGTTCGAGAAGCGCGCGGTGCAAGGCGCGACGGAACGCGTGCGTCCGCGTTTGCATAACGTTGCGATCGAGCGCGAGCTCGCATCGTCGCCGATCGTTCCGATCGAGATTCCGGTGCCTGAAGTGCAGCTCGAGATTGCGACACGCGGGCGCAACGACGCGCGGCGGCGAATGATCGGCACGCTGCTGCATCGCGTGCTCGAGTTGTGGGACTGGACGTCGAACGTCGAGCCGGTGTTGCAGCAGGCGGCCAATGAATTCGCGGCCGAGGGCATCGTCATCGGCGAAGTGCGCAAGCGGTTGCGCGCGCTGTCGGCGTCGCAAACATTCGTGCGCATTCGCGATGCCGAACAACTCGGCCGCGAGTTTCCGATTCGCTTCGTCGATGAGCACGGCGCGCTCGTCGAACGGCGCATCGATCGCTTGATTCGCGAGAACGATCGCGAGCTCGTCATCGACTACAAAACCGGCACACCCGACGACGCGCGCTTGCAGAAGGATCGCGAGCAGGTCGCGCGCTACTGCGATGCGATTCGCGCGATCACCGGACGCGAGTGCGAGGGCTTGATCTGGTACGTGCAGGACGATCGCGCCGAAGAAGTGCGGCGAGCGTGACCACGCCGTTCCACTAGAATCCTCGCGTGCCGCTGTCGAAAGTCATCCTGCTCTCGTTCATCACCCTCGTCACGATGGTGAATCCTCTCGCGGTCATTCCGTCGTTCGTCGCGCTGACGCACAACGTGTCGCGGCGCGGCCGCGCGCGCGTCGCGCTCGTGGCAGGCGCGGCATGCATCGTCGTGCTCACGCTGTTCCTCGTGGCCGGCAACTGGGTCTTCAAATTCTTCGGCATTACCGTGCCGGCGTTTCAAATCATGGGTGGCATCATCTTCTTCACGAATGCGCTGCGCACGCTGGTCGAGGATGACGAACGCCGCGCGTTCAACATCGGCGGTGAAAAACGAATGGACGATCACGATCGCGAAAAATCGGAGATCGATCCGGCATCGATCGCGGTCGTGCCGCTGGCCATTCCAATGCTCTCCGGTCCGGGCGCGATCACGTCGACGATGGTGCTCGTGAATCTTTACCCGCGCGTCGATCAGAAACTCGCCGTGACGGTGGCGATCGTCGGCGTCGGTCTGGTGTCGTACATCGTGTTGCTCGCGGCGGTGCCGCTCTCGCGCTTCATCGGCGATCGCGGCCGCGCGGTGTTCACGAAAGTGATGTCGCTGTTGTTAGGCGCGATCGGCGTTCAGTTCATCATCAACGGATTGAAGCCGGTGTTGACGGAGATCATTCGCGCGTCGTGAGCATGAAGGCGGTCTTTCTCATCAACGAGAAGTCGGGCAAGCGCCGCGACTTCGATCTCGCCGAGGTCATTCGCCGCGCGTCGCCGTTCGAGCATCGCATCGTGTCGTGCGAGAACAAGGACGACGTCGATGCGATCGTCGAGGATGCGGAACGCGATGGCGTCGATGTGCTTTATGCCGTTGGCGGCGATGGCACCGTGCACGAGACGGCGAAGCGACTCGTGGGTCGCAAGGTCGCGCTGGGGATTCTGCCGATCGGCTCCGGCAATGGATTCGCGCGTCACATCGGATTGCCGACGGAGCCCGCGGCCGCACTGGCGTCGTGCAAAGCGGGCCGCATCGAAACGATCGACACTGCGACGATCAACGACCAAGCGTTTCTCGGCGTGATGGGCATCGGCTTCGACGCGATGGTCGCCGATCGTTTCGCGTCGAGTCAGGTGCGCGGACTCGAAACGTACATCAAAGAAGGGCTGCGCGCGTTCACCGAATTCAAAGCGGAGCAGTACGAGATCATCGCGAATGGCGAGACGATGACACGCGCGGCATTCGTGGTCGCGGTCGCGAACTCGGGACAGTACGGCAACAACGCGCGCATCGCGCCGCTCGCATCGCTGCAGGATGGATTGCTCGACGTCGTCATCATCGACGACACGCGACTCATCGACGCCGCGTTTCTGCTCGCGCGTCTCTTCAACGGCACGCTGCATCGCGCAAGTGGCGTCACGATGTTTCAGACGAGCGAAGTCACGATTCGCCGCGCGAGTGAAGGTCCCGCGCATCTCGATGGCGAACCGGTGACGTTAGGCGCAGAATTGCACGTGAACGTGAAACCGCGATCGTTGCGATTGCTGGTACCGGATCACGTGACGCAGCTCTAGTGGCAAACAAGTCGCATCGTCTCGCACTGCCGTGAATGTTCCGCACGCTCTCCGCGCCTTACGTCATCGCAACTTCCAGCTGTTCTTCGCCGGGCAGCTCATCTCGCTCATCGGCACGTGGATGCAACAGGTCGCCGAGGCGTGGCTGCTTTATCGTCTGACGAAAAGCTCGCTCCTCCTCGGCGGCATCAGTTTCGCCTCGCAAATTCCGGTCTTTCTGCTCGGCGCGATCGGCGGCCACGTCGCGGATCAGTTCGATCGCCGCAGAATTTTGCTTCTCACGCAAACGCTGTCGATGGTCCTCGCGGGCACGCTGGCCGCGCTCACGCTCAGCGGCGCGATTCGCGAGTGGCACCTCTTCGTCCTCGCCTCGCTCCTCGGCATCGTCAACGCGTTCGACATGCCCGCGCGCCAGTCCTTCCTGGTGCAGATGGTCAATCGCGAAGACCTCATCAACGCCATCGCGCTCAACTCCTCCGTGTTCAACGGCGCGCGCATCGTCGGACCCGCGGTCGCGGGACTGCTCGTCGCGGCGATCGGCGAAGGCTGGTGCTTCTTCGCGAACTCCGTCAGCTACATCGCCGTCCTTGCCGGTCTGTTCATGATGAAGACTCCGCGCTTCGTGCCGACGGAGCGCACGTCACTTTGGAAAAACATCGCCCAAGGATTCACGTTCGTCGCCAAGACATCGCCGGTACGCGCACTGCTGCTGCTCGTCGGTGGCGTGAGTTTCACCGCGATGCCGTACACCGTGTTGATGCCCGTCTTCGCCGATCAGATTTTTCACTCCGGTGCGAGTGGCCTCGGAATCCTGATGGGTGCAGCAGGAAGCGGCGCGTTGATCGGCTCCGTCGCGCTGGCCATCAAACACACCGTGAAAGGCCTCGGCACGTGGGTCGCGATCGCCGCGACGACATTCGGCGCCGCACTCGCCGGCTTCGCGCTCTCGCGACACTTCGCGTTGTCCGCCGCGATTCTCATCGTTGCAGGCGCCGCGATGATGGTGCAGATGGCGTCGTCGAACACACTCATTCAATCGATGGTGCCGGATGAACTGCGCGGTCGCGTGATGTCGGTCTACTCGATGATGTTCATGGGCATGGGCCCGCTCGGTGCGCTGCTCGCGGGCAGCGTTGCGGAGCGCATCGGCGCGCCGTACACCGTCGCTGCCGGTGGCGTCATCACCGTGATCGCCGCGACGATTTTCGGATTGCGCCTGCCCGCGCTGCGCGGCCCCGCGCGCGAGTTGATTCTCGCGCAGCAGGCCGGACCCGCGGATCCGCCGCAGCAGACGACGGCGACCGGCGCCGAAGCGTAATCCGAGGAGCGTTACTTCACTTCGCCGCCGCGACTAGATCTTCGATGCGACGCGCGAGCTCATCGCGTGTCGCCGCGAATCGATCCGGTCGCGTTGCGGGATCATCCGGTCCGTACGATGGATCGACGATCGGCCAGTGCTCGATGCGTTTCGCGCCCGGCCAGTTCGGACAATCTTTCGCCGCGGAATCACATACCGTCACGACGATGTCGAACGGCTGATTGATGAATTGCTCCGCGCTTTTCGACGTCTGTCCCGTTGCATCGATCCCGATCTCCGCGAGCGCGCGAATCGCGAGCGGATGCACCCAGCCCGCGGGACGCGATCCGGCGGAGAACACATCCCACTCATCGCCGTGATACGCACGCATCAAACCTTCGGCCATCTGCGAGCGCGCCGCGTTGCCGGTGCAGAGAAACAAGATTCGCTTTTTCATGCGCGCACCGCCTCGAACGTTCGCTCGTTGCGCACGTTGCCCGTGTTCAGCGTGCCCGCAGGCTCGAACAGCAACACGTGCGCGACGCCGTTCTTCACGACCGGCCGATGCTCGACGCCGCGCGGCACGATGAAAAACTCGCCACGCTCCAGTTCGATATCGCCATCGCGCAACTCCATCGTCATCGCGCCTTCGATGACGAGGAACAACTCGTCTTCGTCATCGTGGTGATGCCAGACGAACTCACCTTCGAGCTTCACGACTTTGACGTGTTGTCCGTTCAGCTCGCCCGCGATTCGCGGCTGCCAGGCTTCCTCGAACGATGCAAACGCATCTCGCAGATTCACTTTGCGCATGCGTAGGAAATAGCGCATCGCGGCGCGCGTGGCAATCGCCTTGCTCCGCATTTCCCGCATGGCGAACGAGAAATTGCAAAAACTCTACGAGCTCATCGAGACCATCGAGACGGCGATGTTCACCACGCGCCGCGCGGATGGCCGCCTCGTCTCGCGTCCGATGGCCACGCAGAAGCGCGCCGCCGGCGCGGATCTCTGGTTCGTGACGATGCGCAATTCGGAGAAGCTCGACGAGATCCGCGGCGATGCTCACGTGAATCTCGCGTACTTCAAAGATCGCACGAAGGAATGGGTGTCCGTCTCCGGCTCCGCGCGCGTCGTTGAGGATCGCGCAAAGATTCGCGAGCTCTATCAACCCGATTGGCGTGCATGGTTCAACGATGAAGGCAACGCGAAGGACGGCACGCCCGATGATCCTCGAATGATTCTGATCGCCGTCGACGTCGAGCTGGCGATGTTCCTCGAGGTGAACAAGCCGCAGGCCGTCGTGCTGTACGAAGTGGTGAAGGGAATGGTGACGGGCAAAGCGCCGCGCGTGGGCGAAGTGCAGCAAGTGGATGTGCGGGCGGAGATGTGACTTGGAGTGCGGTGGCGAGAGTCACCGCTTTCGGTGCAATGAAAAGCGGCGACTCGCGTCGCCGCACTCCAAACTACGGCGACAAGCGCTCGATGATCCAGTCCTTCGGCTCGCGCAGGCGATACGCGAATCGATCGTGCAGACGATCGGCGCGTCCCTGCCAGAACTCGAGCTCCACCGGAATGACGCGATAGCCGCCCCAGTGCGGCGGGCGCGGCACGGGACGATCGCGATAGTTCTGCTCCATCTCGCGCGCACGCAGTTCGAGATCGCCGCGATCCGGAATCACCGACGACTGATTCGATGCCCACGCGCCGAGCTGAGATCCCCGAGGACGCGTTGCGAAATATGCATCCGCTTCTTCCGTCGTCGCCTTTACCGCCGCGCCTTCGATGCGCACCTGACGATCGAGCACCGGCCAGAAGAAGCACAACGACACGCGCGGGTTCTCGCTGATCTGCGCGCCTTTGCGGCTGTTGTAATTCGTGTAGAACACGAACCCGTGCTCGTCGAAGTCTTTGAGCAGACACACGCGCGACGAGACGATGCCGTCGCTGCCGCACGTCGAGACGGTCATCGCTTCCGGAAGCTGCGGCTGCGCGGCCTTCGCGTCTTCGAACCAGCGTGCGAATTGTTGGAACGGATTCTGATCGAGATCGCTCTCGAGCAACGGTGTGTACGTCAAGACAAACTCCTCTCGCGCAACAGACGATCGATTTTTCGGAGGACGCGGTGTGACTCGGGACCGGGCATCAGCTCGCGCGCGCGGTCGAGCGAAACCCAGGCGAGATCATTCGACTCGCCGCGGTCGATGGTGATGGCTTCAGGACGCGCGGTCCGTGCGACGTATCGCACGTCGAAGTGATCGTGCTCGGGCTCGCCTTTGCCGATGGGAATGCGATGCACGTCGAGATCGAGAATTGCCGTTTGCGCGAGCTGCAAATCGCGCAATCCCGATTCTTCGAGCCCTTCACGCAACGCGGCCACCGACGGCACTTCCTCCGCTTCGACGTGACCGCCCATCTGCAGCCAGCGATTCAGACGGCGATGATGATGGAGCAGCAATCGCCCGTCGTCGTCGACGATGTAGCAACTCGCGGTGAAATGTCCGGGGACGAAATGCGCGCGGGAGAACGGCTCCGATGCATCTTCGAGCAGCGCCATCATCGCGCGGCGATGCATCTCCTCGACGTCATCGATGGACGTGTAAAAACGAAGCTCGTCGAGTAGTGCAGCGTGCCGGTTCACCATCAGTGCGACGGGAACCAATGATAGAGGAAGAAGTAGACCAGCACTCCGGTGACGGAGACGTACATCCACAGCGGAAACGTCCACTTCGCCACGCGGCGATGCTGCGGCACGCGCATCTTCAGTCCGTTCCACACGCTCAGGATCGCCAGCGGCACGATGACCACCGCGAGAATCGTGTGCGACGTGAGAATCGTGAGATAGAGCGTGCGCCACATCCCCTCGCCCGCGAATTTCGTGACGACGCCGCCACGCAGCGAGTGATAGGTCACGTAGCAGATGAGAAACAGCACGGACGTGGTGCAGGCCGCGAGCATGAAGAAGCGATGCTTGCGAATCTGCGGCGGACGGCGCCGGATGAAGCTGTACGCGATCAGCAGAAAGATGCCGCTGAGCGCGTTGAGGGTTGCATTCAGCGGGGGGAAGAACTCGACTGCAGTCATCGGCCGCGTACGTTAGCATCCTCCGCCGTGACTTTCGACATACGACTCGCTTCACGCGACGACGTTCCGGACATCGAGCACGTGATGCGACGCTCGCTCGACGTCATCGGCCGCACCGCGTACGACGACACGCAGGTCGACAGCGCGACGAAACACACGGCGCGCGTCGACGTGCAGATGATCGATGACGGCACGTATTACGTTGCGGTGGTCGATGGACGCATCGTTGGATGCGGAGGCTGGAGCCGTCGTGCGAAATTGTTTCGCGGCAGCGCGGATCAGGAATCGGAGGCGCAAATGCGCGTCATCGATCCCGCGACGGAAGCCGCGCGCGTACGAGCGATGTTCGTCGATCCCGAATTCGCACGACGCGGGATCGGCCGCGCAATTCTCACGCGCGCCGAAGACGAAGCGCGCGCGGAGGGATTTCAGCGAACGGTGCTGCTCGCGATGTTGTCGGGCGAAGCGATGTACGCCGCGTGCGGGTATCGTGCGATCGAATCACTCCCCTACGAGACGCCCGATGGCATCACGCTGGGCGCAACACTGATGGAGAAACATCTGTGAGCGAGCGTCAACGCGATGTCGCATGGATGCTCGCGTTGACGTTGCTCGCAATGCTCGCGTATGCACGCACGGTGTACCTGCGCGGTGGCGTCGGCGACACGCGACCCGCGGAGTTGCTGCCGCTCGCGGTCGAGCGCAATCACGATCTGACGTTCGAAGGCTTTCTTACAGGACCGAGTCACTGGTTTGAGGTGATCGACGGTCGCGTCGTGTCGCGCTATCCGATCGTTCCCGGTCTCTGTCATCTCGTTCCGTACACCGTCGCACGTCTCCTCGGCTATTCGTACAACGAAACGAACATTCTGCAGCTCGCGCACTTCACTGCTGCTGCGATCACCGCGCTTTCAGTCGCGTTCTTTTTTCTCGCGGCACGACGACTCGTGACCACGCGCAACGCGGCGATTCTCGCGACGTTGTTGTACGCGTTCGGCACGACGGCACTGAGCGTTGCAGGACGCGCGTTGTGGCAACACGGACCAGCGCTGCTGTTTCTCAACATGACGGTGTGGCTGCTCGCATCACGCAGCACGGTGTGGCGTCTCGTTCTCGCCGGAGTGACGAGCGGCCTGCTCTTCTGGGACCGGCCACTGCTCGCAGTGTTCATCGCGCCGCTCGCGATTGTCGTGCTGCTTCGCGAACGCTGGCGCACGGCTGCATACGCCATCGGCGCGTCAACGGTTCTCGCGATGATGGCGTGGTACACGCTCACGTACTGGAAAGCGCCGGGACTCGGGCAGATGCCACTGCTCCATCTCTTCCGGGCAACCATGTGGGACGGATTCACGGGACTGCTGTTCAGTCCGAATCGCGGGCTGTTCGTGTTCACGCCCGCGTTTCTCTTCAGCATCGTTCCGCTGGCGAAGACGATGCGTCATCCGCGGGAGCAAGCACTGCTCACGGCGCTCGCGATCGGAAGCGTCGCGCTGGTGCTGGTCTGTTCGTTCTGGAAGTACTGGTGGGGCGGACACTCGCTTGCCTATCGCCTGCTCACGGAGCTCGCGCCCGCACTGTGTCTCTTCTTTGCGATCGCGTGGGAGACGATGCACTCGCGCGTGCTGCGCGGTGTGGCACTCGCGCTGGTCGCGGCATCGATCTACATGCACGCGCTGCTCGCGTACATCGGTCCGTGCGGATTCAATCCGGAGCCGAATGACATCGACCAGCATGAGGAGAGACTGTGGTCGGTGCGTGATTCGGAGCTGGCGCGCTGTCAATCGCAGTTGCTGCGAAGACTGACGCGGTGACGACGTTACTCGTCGAGTAACTGCTCGACCGCTTTCGCCACTTCTTCCGGGACGTTTCCATCGGTCGCGTCGAAGTAGCCGCGAATCACGCCGTTCTTATCCGCTACCGCGAACTTCGTGCTGTGCAGCAGCGGCTCGCCGCCAGGCATCGGATCACCGGCGGTGAGTTTGAATCCCTTCACGCTGAGATTCACGATGTCATCGCGTGTGCCGGTGAGAAACGTCCAGCGATCATCGTTGCGCATGCGCTTCGCGTAGCTCGCGAGCACGGCCGGCGTGTCGCGCGCGGGATCGACGCTGATCGACACGAAGCGCACGGGCGCGTCCTTGTCGATCTTCGGCGTGAGCGCGCGCATGTTGTTCGTCATGATCGGGCACGTGGCGGTGCACGACGTGAAGATGAAGTCGTACACCACAACGTTGCCTTTCATCGATGCGAGCTGCACCGCTCTCCCCTGTTCGTCGACGAGCTTGGCGTCGGGAACGGGGAAGAGCGACGGCAGATCGAGCTTCGGCTTGCAGGCGAGCGTGAACGCGAGGAGGAGCAGTAGAAGGTTACGACGCATCGACGACGAGGAGCAGCATCACGCTGAGCAGATAGAGGTTCGAGAACATGAACAGCTTGCGCGCGTTGCGCACGTCGCGGTTGAAGAAGAATCGAATCGACGCCACGAGCATCGCCAGGCCGAGAACGCTCGCACCGATGAGATACGTGAGTCCGGTCATGCCGAAGATGGAGGGCGCGATGCTGACCGGCAGCAGCGCGAGTGTGTAGAACACCGCCTGCCGCGCGACCGAAGAGCCATCGCCATCGCGCACGGCCGACATCGCGAATCCGCCGCGGCCGTAGTCCTCGCGATACATCCAGCTGATGGCCATGAAGTGTGGAAGTTGCCAGAGGAAGAGAATCCCGAAGGCAATCCATCCACCCAGCCCGAGCTGATTCGTTGCGGCAGTCCATCCCATCAGCGGCGGGATCGCGCCCGGCACCGCACCAATGACAGTGCAGATCGTCGAGATGCGCTTCAGCGGTGTGTAGACGAAGATGTAGCTCGTGAGCGTGAACGCGCCAAGCGCGGCGGTGAGCCAGTTGACCGCGAGGCCGAGGTAGACGGTGCCGATGATGGCGATGAGGGACGAGAACCACAGCGCGGCGCGTGCGGAGATGCGGCCCGCGGGCAGCGGACGCGTACGCGTGCGATGCATGCGGCCGTCGTGCTCGCGCTCGACGTACTGATTGAGTGCATTCGTTCCCGCCGCGACCATCGCGGTGCCCAGCAACGTGTGCAGCAGCAACATCGGACTGACGTGATCGGCGGCAAAGAAGTATCCGGCCGCGGTGGTCGTCAGGACGAGCAACACGATGCGCGACTTCGAGAGCGCGAGGTAATCCTTGAGAACGTCTTTCGCACCGCGATGCGGCGCGATCGGAAGCTGAAGAACGTCGCTCACGCCGCCACCTCGACGAGTGCCGCGTGCGAACGGCCCGATTTCTTCCAGCGCAACGTGCGGCTCGAAAGGGTGAGCACGATCGAGAGCGCGAGAGTGAAAGCTCCGGTCATGACGTGCAGGCTCGTGATGTGCGGCTGCTTGCCGCTCCAGATCACCCACCCGCCGAGCGTCACCTGCAGCGCGACGACGATCAGCAGCAACATGCCGAGTCCGCGCAACGGATGCTCGCGCTCATACCGAAGGAGTCGCACGGCCATCACGATCACCATCGCCGCGACGACAAAGCCGCCCGCGCGATGTGTGAATGCCGCGATGATCTCCGGCGTCGTGAAGCGCGGAATCACGCGACCGAACGAGAGCGGGAAATCGGGAATCGCGAGACCGGCGCCGAGATGACGCAGCGCCGCGCCGGCGAGAATTTGCAGATAGACGATCGCGGTGAGCGCCCACGCCATGCCGACGGGAGCGTCGCCCTTCTCCACGGTCTGCAGCGACTGATACCAGCGCGACGTGAAGAACGCGATCGAGACGTTGATGCAGAAGAAGATCTCAGCGAGTGCCGCGTGCGAGATCGAAATGGATTTCGGCAGGAGCAGCAGCACGGTGATGCCGCCTAACGCGCCCTGCACGCAAACCGCGAGCAGCGAGAGCCATCCGAGTCTGCGCACGAATCGTTTCGGTTCGCGCAGTTGCAGCCAGATGGCCTGGATCACCACGAGGAAACCGACGGTCGAGGCGATGAGGCGATGACCGTGTTCGTAAAAGATCCCGCCCACCCACTTGCTCATGGGGAACGAGAACATGAACGAGCCGTACGTGTTCGGCCAGTCGGGAACGGCGAGACCGGAGCCGGTGGACGTCACCATCGCGCCGGCGAAGATGAGAAACAACGTCGCGGCGGCCACGAGTTTCGTGAAGCGCCGCAACCACACGGGAGTCTGCTCGGTGGATTGACGGAGTCGGAGCTGATTGGTGTCGATCGATGCCTTCATTTCAATCAGTTGACGACCGGCAGTCCTGGAGAACAACCGATCATCCGGAGATCGTCGTAACGAACGGAACCTGCTCCTTCATCCACTTGTCGAAATCGGCTTTCGACTGGACCTGGTACTGGCCCTTCATGCGGTAGTGGCCGAGGCCACAGAGCTGAGCGCAGGCAACCTCCCACGTCTCGGCACCGCTCGTCTTGACGGGCGTGAAGTGTACAGGAATCTGCATGCCCGGGACGGCATCCTGTTTCACGCGCATGTACGGGAGAAAGAATGAGTGAATGACGTCCTTCGATGTGAGTCGCACGATCACCGGCCGTCCGACCTGCAAGTGCAACTGGTTCAACGTTGTAACGTCGTCTTTGGCGTGCGGATCGTTCGGATCGATGCCCAGCGGATTCGAGGCGGACACATGCGAAACGTCCGTCTTGCCGAAAATGCCATCGGGTCCCGGATAGTGCACGTTCCACGCGAATTGCTCCGCGATGATGCGCACTTCGAGAGGATTCGTTTGCGGATCGGGAGTCTTCGTCCAGCGATACCACATCGGAATCGAGAAACCGACGAGGAGAATCACTTCGACAACCGCAACGCCCGCTTCTGCATACGACGAGAGATGCGATCGCGTGCCGTGGTAATCCGCGCGCGGATGATTGCTCGCGCGGAAGCGGCGCAGCATGTAGAGAATGAGCAGTCCCCACACGACGAACAGGATCAGCATGAGCCAATGCACGTTCGCATTGAGTGCATCGAGAGCCTTGCCGTGCTCCGAATAATCCGGCGGCATGTATTGCGCGAGAAACTCCCTCATCCCTGTGGTCCTCCCCTAAAGGAATCGGAATGGATTACATGAAACTGCTCGCGAAAGCGGCGCTGTTCGCGCGCGCGTTTCCAGAAGCTCCAGAACATGGCCACGAAGCCGATCTGCACGAGTCCGATGGCGCCTAACAAAACCCAGATGCCGTTGTTGACGCCTTTGGTCATCGGATCGTCAGGAGCGCCGTAGCAGGTCGCACACGCATGCGCGACCGGCGCGAGCGCCATCACGAGCAAAACGAGAAGTGCCGCGCGTTTCATGGCAGCTCCCTCAACTTCGCATACGCCTTCTTGCCGTAGACCATGAGCCCGACGGCGGTGAGGAGAAAGATGATGGCCAGCGCGAGCGCACCCGCGCTGCGTTCCTGCGAGTATTCGCGGATTCCCCACAACGACACGTACAGCGACAGGATGACCGTCACGATGACGAAGACGATGTGGAAGGCGCGCAGTGACATGGCAATCAGTGTCCCGAATGTTCGGTCGATGTCTGCGGCGCCGGCGCGCTGGCGTTGACGTCGTAGCCTTCGAACGATTGTTCCGCGTTATGGCGGTGATGCCACGGTGCCCAGATCAGGACGAAGAAGAAGAACACCGTGAACAGCAGCACGCCGTAAATGAGCTTTCGCTCGGAAATGAGATGCATGAAGAAGGCCGCGACCAGCGAGCCCTTCACGGTGGCAACGACGAGCGCGAGCGCAATCGCCTCGTGCGTTTCCAGGTGCAGGTAGCTGATGGCGACGGTGATGATCGTGAGAACCGCCAGTGCGCCTAGCACCAGCAGGTATTTGCGAATCTCTTTGCGAATCGCGTCGGGACTGTTGTCGTGGCCGAAATGCGTATCGTGATCAGGGTCGTGATCGACGTGCGCGTGTGCGGGCTCATGTGCGACGTGTTCGGTCATCTTCGGCTCCTCACAGGAGATAGATCGTCGGGAAGAGGAAGATCCAGACGAGATCGACGAAGTGCCAGTACAGCCCGGTCACTTCCACGCGATTCGTGAATTGATCGCGTTTCTCGCCATACCACTTGTCCGCGGTGAGCAGCAGGTACGCAAACACGACCATGCCGCCGAGGACGTGCAATCCATGCAGGCCGGTAAGCACGAAGTAGGTGCCGTAGAAGTTGTTCGTCCACGGACCGAGGTGATGCTCGAACTTCGTGTAGTACTCATAGGCTTTGATGCCCATGAAGATGAAGCCGGCGAGCAGGGTCAGGGAAAGGTAGATTTTCCCTTTCTTCAGATCGCCCATCCGCAGATACGCCCAGCCGAGAACAACCGTGACCGACGAGCCGATCAGCACGAAGGTGTTGATCGTCGCGAGCGGCACCATGAGCACGTTGTAGCCGTGCGGCCAGTTCGGTGAGCCGGTACGCAGAAGAATCAGCGTCGAGAAAAGCGCGCCGAAGAGCATGACTTCGGACGCGAGGAAGAGCCAGATTCCGAGCTTGCCGTTGTACACGCCCGTGTCCGGACGCGCGTGAACGGTGTACGGAATCTCGATCTCGTGCGAGTGGGCGGCGTGTGCGTGTCCGTCCATCGATCAGCTCTCCTTCTGCGCGACCGCTCCGGCCGCGAGCATCCCGCCGCCGGCGGGCATCGGAACATCGCTCTGTGGTTCATCGGGCACGTGCTGCGGAATGAAGTCCGCGCCGGTGTAGCCCGGAACGCTGTATTCGTACGGTCCGCGATAGACGACTGGTGCGACCGCGAAGTTGCCGTGTCCGAGGGGAGGCGATGTCGTGGCCGCCCACTCGAGCGTCGTGGCGTCCCATAAATTCGAGCCGACGCGACGTCCGCGGAAGATGCTGTGGAAGAAGTTGATGATGAACGGCACCTGCGATGCGAGCAGGCCGAAGGCCGCCATCGAGATGAAGACGTTCCATTGCAAGACCGGTTTCGCGTGCATGTATTGCGAGCCGCCGTCATACAGGCGGCGCGAAACGCCCGCGAGTCCCTGAATGAACATCGGGAAGAAGACGCCATTGATGCAGATGAACGACGCCCAGAAGTGCACTTTGCCCCAGAACTGATTGAGCTGACGGCCGGTTACTTTCGGGAACCAGTAGTAGACGCCGGCGAACATCGCGAAGATCGTTCCGGGCGCGACGACGTAGTGGAAGTGACCGATGACGTAGTAGGTATCGTGGAGGTGAATGTCGGTCGCGGCGAGGCCGAGAGGGAGTCCCGTCAATCCACCAATACCGAACATCGGAAGGAAGGCAAGAGCGAAAAGCATCGGGACGGTAAACCGGATCGAACCGCCCCACAGCGAGATGATGAGCGCCGTGAGGATGATGACCGACGGGATCGAGATGATCATCGTGGTGGTCTGGAAGAAGGCGCTGATCGCGGTGCCCATGCCGGTGAGGAACATGTGGTGCGCCCACACGACGAAGGACATGAATCCGAGGAAGCCCGCGGCGCCGACGAGGGATTTGTAGCCCCACAACGGCTTGCGCGTGTTGTTGGCGATGATCTCGGAGATGATGCCCATCGCCGGCAGAATCAAGACGTAAACCTCGGGATGCGCGAGGAACCAGAACAGGTGCTGCCACAACAGCGGGTTGCCGCCGCCTGCAACTTGCAGCGGCGTACCGCTGACGACGAGACCACTCGGCAGGAAGAAGCTCGTGCCCGCAACGCGATCCATGAGCTGCAGCACGGCCGCGGCTTCGAGCGGCGGGAACGCGAGCAGAAGCAGGAACGATGTGACGAGCTGCGCCCAGACGAAGAACGGCAGACGCATGAACGTCAACCCCTTCGCGCGCAACTGGAAGATCGTGACGATGAAGTTGACCGAGCCGAGGAGCGAGGACGTGATCAGAAAGACCATTCCGATCAGCCACGCCGTTTGCCCGGTGCCGATGATGCTCAGAGGCGGATAGGATGTCCATCCGTTATTCGCCGCGCCGCCGGGAAGGAAGAAGCTCCCGAGCATGATCAGGCCACCCGGCAGGTAGAGCCAGTACGACATCATGTTCAGCTTCGGAAACGCCATGTCGGGCGCGCCGATCTGCAGCGGCACGAGGTAGTTTCCGAACGCGCCGACCGCAAGCGGAACGATCGCGAGGAAGACCATGACCGTACCGTGCATCGCACCGAGCTGGTTGTAGAACTCGGGAAGCATCACGCCGCCAGGCGCATTCGCCGCGCCTAAGAACTTCGCGATGAGCGGGTGAAACGGTTTGCCGGGCCACGCGAGCTGATACCGCATCAGCAGCATCATCGAGAAACCCATGAGCAGGAAGACGAGCGCCGTTACGCCGTACTGCACACCGATCCATTTGTGATCGATGGAGAAGACGTATTTGCGGAGGAACGATTCGTGCGGCCCATGAGCCCTCGCCTCCTCCTCGGAGACGCGAATCGCCTCTTCCAGCGCGCGCTGTGCTTCGCGCGCGCGCATCCACTGATTGCCGACTCGGACTTGTCGTTGCGGTGGCATTTCTTCGCTCGCCTCCGGCCTAACGTGATTACTAACCCTTGAAGGTGAAAGTCACCTGCTTCGTCTCTTTCGCTCCGACGGTGACCTGCTGCTCCTGCGTGCCGTACTTCTCGTGCCACGCGACGAGCGTGTAGTTGCCCGGCGGGAGATTGCCGATCGAGAACGTGCCGTTGGTCTGCGAGACGCTGTGATACGAGTTCGGCAGCACGGCCATGTACGACTTCATCCAGCCATGCACGTCGCACTTGATGACGAACGGCGTCGGCTCAACCTTGTCGAACTTCTTGTCCGCGACCATGTTCTGCACCGGCTGGCCTTCGTTGAACTGACTGTTCACCTTCGGCATCGCGTGCACGTTGTGCAGCGTGGGATCGCTGTTGTGAATCTTCACGACCTGGCCGGCCTGCACCGCGGTGACGTGCGGGATGTACATGCAGCCTTTTTGATCGAGCGTCGCGGGCGTGCTCGGAACCGGCGTGGCGGGACCGTTCTTCACGTACACGATGACATTCGCAAGTTCACCCGCGGGACCAACAACCACTTCCTCGGATGTCGGCGTAGTCGGGTGTTGCGACGCGCACGTCGGATCCGCGTTCATGGGAGTCGGCGGCATCTTCGGCGCCGCGCCTTCAAACTTCACGAGACCGGCGACAGTCGCGGCGTCGGCAACGGCAGGAGCAGCGGCCGCGGGTGCGGCAGCACTTGCGTCGCCGCCGGCGGTGTTTTCCGCGACGGCCGGCGGTGCCTGATCGTCTTCGCCGAGATCCTTCTCATCAACGATTTCCTTGCCGCCGCCGCAGGCGACGACGAACAGAAGCGTGAATGCGAACAAAAGACTGAGTGACTTCCTGAGGGACATCCGTTTTCTCCTTTACCGCCTGCCCGATGCAGGTGGCGTGGCCGGCCGGTTGCCGGCGCTGCGGTTCTCACCCGTCTGTACTGGCGCGGGCGGCGTGGTGGGTTGCGGTTGCAGCGGCACGACGGTCGGCGCACTCGGCATCGAGCCGGCGCTCCGCATCTTGTCAATGCCGATGGACCAGATGTAATCGCGAACGTAATTCGTGAGTGCGACCGCGTCGCCCATCGTGTTGCGCAGCGCTTCGTCACTTTCGAAGTACGGACGCAACACGGCTTTATGCGCGGCGAACTGCGGCGTATCGATGGCCATCGCGAGCGGCGACGAGAACCCGCCCGTCTTCGCATCGCGCGGGAAGTTCGTCGGCATGCGCGTGCCCGGAATCATCTCGTCGGGGCGACGAATCCAGTCCGCGATCCAGTCGTGGCGCAGACGAATCTTCGACAGCGTGAGATTCGGTGCGAGCGATTGCGAGTCCGCGACATTCGGCAGCGGCGGATTCGCGGGATCGACCGGCGTCACCGAGTGGCATTGCGCGCAGCGCAACATCGTGAAGACTTCGCGGCCGATCGCGACATTCGCCTGCGATGGCTGCGCGAATTGCGTCGTATCGAACTGCGGCTCGTCGCCGTCAGCGGCGAATCCGCTCACGAGTAGTGCGGCCTCGTGATCGTTGAACTGGAACGTCGGCATGCGCACGTGCATCCACGGACGCACCTTCATTACGGTTGGGTCTTTCAGGAAGTTGAACAGCCACGGCGATTGCACGCGATCGCCCTGCGGTGTGAGATCGGGCGGCAGGAAATTCGGATCGTCGATCAACGCCGCGATTGCGCGGCCGTTGTGATTCACGACGTGACATCCGCGGCAATTGCGCTGCGAGATGAGCTTTCGCGCTTCTTCCGCGGCACGCATGCGCGGCGTGTGCGCGGCCATGCGATTCGCGGCGACCTTTTCTTTCGTCAGGCCAATGACGACGGTCGTCAGAAGCTGCGCTTCCTCTTTCGAGAGATGGAAGTTCGGCATCTTCAACTTGTCGTTGTACGGCTTCGTGCGGCGGTCATCCCACACGCGCGGGCTGCGGACTTTGTTGTAGATCCACGACGGCACGGTGTGCTGCACGTGCTCTTTGACGCCGTCTTCGTGCTCGTACTCGTGCGTGTGCGTCGCGTCGCCGAAGAATCCGAAGTCGAAGAGGTGCAGCGTCTTCGAGCCTTCGGTCGTGAGCTCGGTGCCGATCGGCTTCAGGCCATCGAAGCCTTTGATGTCGTGGCACGAATAGCAGCCGTATTTTTCGATGCTGCGCTGTCCGAGAAACTCGAGCTGCGCCTGGAGCGCCATCTTGTTGAGGCGCGCCTCGGCGTCGGCGTCCGTCATCGTGTTGATGAGGTAGCCCTTGGTCAGCTCGCGCACGGCTTTCGGATCGACGTTGCGTACCGGCTCCTGCAGAAACTTCGGTTTCTGCAACGACATCAGATACGCGGTGATGTCGGCGGCTTCCTGATCGGAGAGACGCAAGCTCGGCATCGGCGCGAGCGGGTCATACGCTTTCGGATTCTTGACCCAGTTGAAAATCCAATTCGGATTGGTCTTCGTGCCGAGGCCGACGAGGTTGAACCCGAAGTGGCGCTCGAGCGGGAAATCATCGCGGCGCGCCACGCGCACAACGCCCTTGTCGTCAGTAACCGTGTCCTGCGCGATGTGGCAGCCCATGCAACCGATCGTGCTGACGAGCTCCTTGCCGCGCGTGGCATCGCCCGCCGCGGCCGGCGCGCTCCATTGACGGCGCGTCGACTTCGCGAACAGATACGACACGATCGCGTGAAGCTCGGCGTCCTGATAGCGGATGTTCTGCGCGCGCTCGACCGCCGGAACCGCGGGGCCGATCATGTTGCGCTGATAGAAGAACGACGGCATACGCGTCGTCGGACGGAAATGCGACGGATTGGCGATCCAGCGAATCGCCCATTGTGGAGTCGTTTTCTCTGCAATGCCTTCTAATGAAGGGCCGGGCTTCTGCAGATTCGTAAAGCGCCAGTTATCGATCTTATGGCACGCATGGCAGCCATAAAGCTCGACCATGTGCGTCGCCTTATTGATCTTCTCCCCTTGTGCGACGTCGATCTGACCTGAGTGGCACTTGAGACAGCCGGCCTCGTAATACTGGCGCGGATACATCGGCGTATCGAGGAACGGATTGACCGCGTATCCCCAATTGCGCTTGTCGTAATCCCATGTGCCGGGGAAGAACGGCAGCTTCACTTTCTCCCAGCGCATTTCCATACGCCGGCTCGCAGGTGAATGACCGGCGCGGCCGAATTCCGTCGCGCGATCCTGTCCGCGGTGACATGCCGTGCATCCGTATTCAAGCAACGGATGCGGTGACGCCGAACCGACGAACATGTCGAGCTTCGGGTGCGTGCGGAACGGATTGAGGATATCGGTCTTGCCGTTCGCGATTTTCTCGAGATCGGCAATGCGCGCTTCGAGGTCTTTGCGGCGATTCGGGGCGACGAGGTTCTTGTCGAGCTGCGTGCGCAATTCGACGAGCAGCCGCTCCGCTTCTTTCTTCGATTCGAAGCCGGGACGATCGATCGCGCGGTGGCACGTCTGACAACGATCGACGCGCGGCACCGACATGTAATTCATGTCGATGAACAGGTCATTGAGCACGACCTGATCGATCTTCAGGGTCGGATTGACGAAATCGAGCATCGGCGCATTGAGGATGAGATTCGCCGACGATGCGACCACGACTTTGCTGCGTTGCTTATTGAGCAGCTCGATATCGGCCGTAATTTCCTTACGACGATCATCGATTTCTTTGATCCGCGCGAGAAACCGATCCGAACGTGCCTTGACGGCATCGCGCTCGCGCGTCACTTCCTGCAGACGCAGTGTCAGTTGCTGAACGCGATTCTCTAATTCCGCGAACTCGCGTTGTTTGACTTTCGGATCGCCGCGATGCTGTACGTTCGCCGCTTCGACTTCATAACGCTTGGCGTCGAGCAGCGCCTTGGCGAATCGATAATCCTGATCGGCCGCGTAATGCTTCCCTTCCCACTCGTCGAGATCCTTCTGTGCTTCGAGATACGCATTCCGGTGCTTCGCAACTTCGACTTCGCCCTGGCGGCGCTCTTTCTCCAACGCCGCGAGCTGCTCCTGTAATTCAGCGTCGTTCTTCGCGCGCAGCTCGTGATCGATGCGCTCCTGCTGAATGCGATTGAATTCGAGCTGGAACCATTTCCAGCCGCGCACATAGTCGTAGAACACCATCAAACCGGTCACGGCCAGCAGGCCGAGACTGGTCAGCGCGAAGATGAGGTTGAGCTTCCTCATCGGATAGTTGTGCGGGATGGGTTCTTGAGGCTTCATTTCGTCGGCCGGCGCTCACTAAATATTCAGGAAGATTTCCTGAATGTGCACGAGGTACTTGAGATTGAACAGCCACCGCAGAACCATCTTGATCGGCAGCGACAACATCGTCAGGAACAAATACGCACCGACGTAATAACGCGCGGCGCCCATCTTCAGATAAAAGCGGCGGAACGGGCCTTTGGCCATCAGCGGCGCAAGGCCGAGGTACAGGATTACGAGCAGGAGCCCCGGAGCCTCGCGGATCAGCCACAATTTCGGCAACGGCATCGACAATGCCTTGACCCAGAACAACTCCGATAAATCGACGTTGACCAGAGGCTCCAGCTTCCCGGGGTCCCAATATTCATAAGGACCGTAGAAGTTCCAGTTCGGTCCGCGCAGGAACGTCCCGGTAATGATCAGGAACGACCACAATACGAGGAATCCGTAAAGGAAAACGCCGATCTCCCATTTGCGCTCGCGGAATGCGTAATAGCCATTTCCTTTGGGATTCGTATCGATATACGGAATGGCCATCAATCCCACAATGATCAGCGTCGGTAAGACGACACCGGCGAGCCAGGGATCGAAATAAACGAGCATTTCCTGCAAACCGAGGAAGTACCACGGTGCTTTCGCAGGATTCGGCGAGGACGTGGGATTCGCTGCTTCTTCGAGCGGCGCTCTAAGACCGACCGACCAGACGATCATGATGATCGTCAATGCGATCATGCACAGTAATTCGGTATAGACGAGATCGGGCCAGGTAAAGAGTTTCTCGTCCGACTCGGTTTTCTCATAAGGGATCCCGCCGGCGAGAATCGCTTTATCGTTGTAATACGCCTTACGCAGCGCGATCCACGTGAAGATCCCTAACAGGAAAATCATCGCGCCGATCGGCACGTTGTCGGGTTTTGCGGCAATTAAGTAGAAATTCGGATCGAGCATCGATAATCCGAATCCCGCCAGACCGAAAATCAGGAGCCACATCCCGGTTTTCGGCTCCCACAGACGCGCGCCGATCGTCACCAGTCCCCACATGATGAGGAAATAGGCGATCGCCAAATACAGAAGTGGCCGGACGAACAGTCCGGCCACAGCGCAAATCACACCGAAAACAATGAACGCCGTACCGCCTTTCGACTTGAGCTGCCCGTCGAGCAGATTGAAGAAGACGATAAACGCGAATACGGACGATAAGAGGATGAAGGAGATCGATGCGACGGATAGTACGTTGACGAATTCCTTGATGAACGTCATCGCCCTTCTCCCCGCCTACAGCGGACCGGAGATTCCTCCGTCTTTACGAACTCTCCAGAAATGAATGGCCATTAAGAACCCCGCGGCCAGAGGAATGACCATGCAGTGCAGCACGTAGAAGCGCAGCAGCGTGGCCGCGCCGATCGACCGGCCTGCAATGAGCGCGAATCGCGCGTCGTCGCCGGCATGGATGAGCGGCACGTCCCCTAGTTTCATGAGAGATGACATTGGCCCTTCTGTACCGGCGCCGGGGGATGCGCGGGCCATATTGGATCCGACCGTGATCGCCCAGATGGCGAGCTGGTCCCACGGGAGGAGATATCCCGTGAACGACAGGAGCAGTGTAAGGACGAGCAGAATGACGCCGACGTTCCAGTTGAATTCGCGGGGCGGCTTATAAGAACCGGTCATAAAGACGCGGAACATGTGCAGCCAGACCGCAATGACCATGGCGTGCGCACCCCAGCGGTGCATTTCGCGCATGATTCCGAACGGCGCCTGCTCGCGCAGGTCCATGATGTCTGTAAACGCGTATTCGATCGTCGGGCGGTAATAAAACATCAGCAATAAGCCGGTCACCGTCTCGACAAGAAACAGAAAAAACGACGTACCGCCCATGCACCACGTGTACGACATGCGTACGCCGGAGCGGCGGACTTTCACGGGATGTAGATGAAGGATCAGGGAGCCGAGAACGGCCAGGACGCGCTTGCGATTGGTGTTAGGGATGCCGACCCGGAAGATCGACTTCCAGACCTGCGAGTTGACGATGCCTTCCTGGACTTGTTTCAGGGTCATCCGTCTCCCTCAACGCTCGTCTTACGAGCGCCTTGTACGAGCTACGCTCTCAGACTTTCAGAAATGAGTCGGGATTCGTCCACTCTCCGCGTTCCTGGTGAAACTGCACCGACTTGTCGACGACGATCTGGCCGTCTGCCGCGTCGATGAAGATCTTGGCCCGCTCGAGGGGACGCGGGGCCGGACCTTCGAAATTCACTCCGGTCCGGTAATACCCGCTACCGTGGCAGGGGCATTTGAATTTGTTCTGTGAGGGAAGCCAGTTAGGCGTGCATCCGAGGTGCGTGCAGGTGGTGATAAGGGCATACATCTGCTCCTCATTACGCACGATCCAGATGCCGTATTTATCCTTCCAGCGCTCGTCGACTTCGCCGACCGAATAATCGCCCGGAAGACCGGCCTTGAATTTCTGGACCGGCTCGAAGAGGACATTGGGGAACAGATAACGAACAAAGACGCTCGTCAGTCCGCCGACTGCTGCGGCGAGAGCAACCCAGGCCGTAGTGAGTACCACGGGAAACGAGCGCCGGGTAACTTCCCCTTGCTCGCGAATCTCCGCCGCGGCACTCCCTGCCAGGGGAGTCTTTGGGGCCACCTGATATGGCGTGATTTGCTCGGACATTCGAGTTTATCGAGACTCGTTGCGGTGGCCCTACTATCGGTGAAAACGGAAAGACAGTCAAGACAATCAGTGACGCTGAACACGAGACGTTGTGATTCAACGAAAAAGCGACTGCTTCAGTGAAGGTGGAGGGATGGAATCACGGCTCTGCACGAGGGACGGCGCGGCATGAATCCACGCCACCCCTCGCCGATTGGGGCTACTGGAAGTAACCCGTCACATCGATGATGAAGTGCTGCGTCGATCCGTTGTTGTAGACCGAGGTCTGACCCGCGGGCGACAGTCGCAGGATGGCATTGTTCGCACGGGTTTTATTCGCGCGATAGTTCATCGTGCTGCTGCCCGGCCAGGCGATATCCGAGGGAAAGAGCGAGAGGAAGCCGGTTGTGACCGGCGAGACCGCGGTAATGTTCGCCGCAACCGCAATGGCGTTGCTCGGAATGCCACAAACGCCCGTCATTTGCACCACGCGCGTCGCTAAATTCGCCAGCGCAGGTCCGCCGCGCGGTCCGTCCGCGCTGCGCGTGTCGATTACGCGGCATGGCGCGACGAGATAGAGGTTCGCACCGCCAGACACGACCACCGGCGCCTCGACCACGAGATGCAGCGCGCGATAGCCCATGCAGTTGTTTCCGTCGAGCACGCGCACGGTGAACGAGTACGTTCCCTGCGCGGTCGGCGTTCCGGAAAGCACGCCCGCCGGCGAGAGCGTCAGACCCGGCGGCAACGAGCCAACTGGCACGTTGTACGTGTAGCCCGCCGTTCCACCACTCGCAGAAAAGTTGACGGTGTACGTGCTGTTCTGATTCGCCTTCGGCAGAACCGATGGCAGCAGCGAGACGTTGACGCACGAGGGCACGCTCAGCAGCGCGGCTTGTGCATCGAGACGGCCGTAGCCGAACCGATCATTGCGGCCGGCGGTGTACGGAAATGTTCCGATCTTCGATGCGGTGGTTTGCATCGCCGTGAGCAACTCGGTGACGGTCAATGACGAGTTGCGCGAGAGCAGCAAGCCCGCGATGCCGGACGCGAGCGGTGTCGCCGAGGATGTGCCACCGAAGTCGGAGGCGTAATTCGAAGCGTCGTAGCCCTGGTTGCCGGTGCGATCGGTCGTCGTAATGTCGACGTTCAACGGGCCGCTGTTGCTCGGCGCCACGAACGCAACCTCAGGACCGAACTGGCTGTAGTACGAGCGGCAGTCTTTGTTCGAGCTCGCACCGACCGCGATCGACTCCGGATGCGCGGCGGGATACGAAACGCCGTCCACAGTCTCCGGAACACCGGACATGAGATCGGTCGTGAGATCGATCGTGCCGTTGTTGTCGAGGTCGATGTCGAGGGTAAGGCCGTCGTAATCGAGCTCGCTCGACACCCAGACGAATGTCTGGAACTCGCCGCCAACGAGAGTTTTCGTGACTTCGAGATAGCTGCTTTTGAAGTCGGTGAGCGGCGGCGCCTTGGCGGCGTGCGTGTAGCAGTTGCCTTCGTCCGTGTGCGACGGGTCGTCCACCACACTCCACGAGCCGTTGCCGCCAGTGGTCCATCCGGCAGGAAGCGCACCGCCTTCGAAGTTCACGAGCTCGCCGCCGGGAAAGAGCGTCCACGCGAGCCACGCCGAGTCTTCGCCCGCGAAGTCGGACACGTCTTTCGAGTAGGTCCAACGGAATCGATGCGTGCCGGCGGGCAGACCGTCGCCGACGATGAGAAAGTATCCGCTCGCGTCGTTACCGGTCGCGAAGAGCATCGCCGAGCCTTTGCCCGCGCGGCCTTCGTTGCGTCCGGTTTGAATTGCGGACTGAATTGCAGCCGCGGGCGGGCCGCCTCCCCAACTGTTGTTCACGACGTCGGCGAAGCTCGCTGCATAGCGAAGCGCATTCGCAACGGCGGTGTCACCCGCGTAATCGGGCGAGAAAATTTTCACCGGCAGGATCTTGCACTGCTGACACGCACCGGAAACGCCGATGCCGTTATTGCCGCGCGCGGCAGCAACGCCGGCGACCGACGTGCCGTGACCATCATCGGGATCAAAGGGATCGGCGTTGTTGTCGTTGTTCGAGAAGTCCCAGCCGTGGACGTCGTCGATGTAGCCGTTCGCATCGTCATCGATGTTGTTGTTCGGAATCTCGCCGGGATTCGTGAAGATGTTCGCGGCGAGATCTTCGTGCGATTGCTCGACGCCATCGTCGACGATCGCGATCGTGACCGACGGGCTGCCGGTCTCGACGTCCCACGCGGACGTCGCTTTCACGTCCGCGCCGACCGTGCCGCCGCCCTGGCCGGTGTTGTTGAGATGCCACTGGTTCACGAAGAGCGGATCGTTCGGCGCGGAGAATCGCTCGTATTCGCGAATGAAATTCGGCTCGGCCCACTCGAACTTCGCGGTGGCGTTGAGCGCGCGCGCGTTCGCGAGAATGTCGGCGTTCTTCGCATCGCTCGCGCGCAACACGAACTCGTCGCTCACACCGTGCATCGCTCGATCGACATGCATGCCGACGGAGGCAGCGAGCTCGGTGAGTTGCTCGCGCGTGATGCCGCGCTTGAGCTTGACGATGATCTCGTCCGTGACGGCGACACGCTTGCCGGTCTCGGGATGAATGAAGACGCCGCCGACGACTTCGACGTCAGGACTATGTCGTAGTTGCCCCAGGATCGACGGAATCGCGGACTCTCCATCGGTCAATGTCTTGACGATCTGAAACGCGCGGCCTTCGACGCGCACTTCGTTCGCGAGTCTCGCGTTCGGCGCCACCTCCCGCAGCAGCGCCGCCACATCTCCTCGGTTCCCCACAAATCGCACGATTGCTTCCGTCGTCGAGCGCTGTAGGACAACGGGCTTTCCGCGATACACGTAAGAGTCCTGACCGGGCGTGCCCTGCACGGGTTTCGACGCGGCAGGCCGCGGCGCATGTGCAGGCGGCGCGAGCACGATCGTTTTGCGACGCGATTCGGAGAGAGCAGACAGAGCAGAGAGCAGCAGCAGCGCCGCGAGGGCAGATCGGAGATTTTTCATGAATGGACCGCGACCCGAGCGCCGCGTGCCATGCATGGTAATGGAAGGTGAATCGGGGCTGAGGCGGAAACGACGTTCCGCCTCAGGATCGTTACCGGTTCACACCCGCCATCCCCGCTGCGGGATAGCGCGTGCCCGCGACGGGAGGCATTTCCGCGGCGATCGCACGCCGCTCGGTTTCGCTGAGCTCGATGTTGACAGCCGCCGCGTTCTCGTCGAGTCGCGAGCGTTTGCGCGTGCCGGGAATCGGCACGATGTCTTCGCCCTGCGACAGCAGCCATGCGAGCGCGAGTTGCGCGGGCGTGCAACCGCGCTTTTCCGCGAGGTCTTTGATGCGATCGGCGAGCGCGAGATTCGCATCGAAGTTCTCGCCCTGAAAGCGCGGGCTGTTGCGGCGATAGTCGTTCGCGGCAAGATCGTCGACGCTGCGGAATTGTCCGGTGAGGAATCCGCGGCCGAGGGGGCTGTACGCGACGAAGGTGATGCCGAGCTCGCGCGTGGTTGGAAGAATCTCGTCTTCCACGTCGCGCGTCCACAACGAGTACTCGGTCTGCAGCGCGGCGATGGGATGCACCTTCACCGCACGACGAATCGTGCTCGCCGAAGCCTCGGACAATCCGAGCGCGCGCACCTTGCCTTCGCGCACGAGCTCCGCCATCGCGCCGACGGTCTCTTCGATCGCGACGTTCGGATCGACGCGGTGCTGATAGTAAAGATCGATCTGTTCGACGCCGAGTCGCTGCAGACTCGCGTCGCATGCGGAGCGCACGTACTCGGGACGTCCGTTGACGCCGAGGAACGTGCCGCCTGGTCCGCGCATGTTGCCGAACTTCGTGGCCAGCACCACGTCCTTGCGCCGCGTCTTCAGCACCTTCGCAAGCAGCTTCTCGTTCTCGCCACTGCCGTACATATCGGCGGTGTCCCAGAAGTTCACGCCGATGTCGAGCGAGTGTTCGAGCGTAGCGATCGACTCGCGCTCGTCGGAGTCGCCATAAAACTCCGACATGCCCATGCAGCCGAGTCCGATGGCCGGGACTTCGATGCCGCTCTTGCCTAATTTGCGTTTTTGCATTCGTTCCTCCGATCGCGATTCTCTCGATACGCGCGGTGTTGCGTTAGCTCGATGCTGCGAGACTCTTGCACGATCCTGCACGCACGCTTGCGCCGCGACGGTTCTCCTGCGAAGCTCTCGTCGTGCTCGAGACTTCACCTCCGACCGCGGAGCAGCGCCGCCGATTCAACTCGCTGCTCGCACATTTCGCACCCGTGCCGGGACGACACGAAACGCCGTGGCCAGGGTTGATCATCTTCTGCGCGACCGCACCATCCGAGCCGGTGCCGGTCGTCTACTCCCCTTCGCTGTGCATCGTCGGAGAAGGCGCGAAAGAAGCGCGAACGGGATTCGAGGTCTATCACTACGACCCGATGCAGTACCTCGTGATCGGCGCGCACATGCCGTTGCGCGCGCGCATCGTCGAAGCGAGCGAAGAGACGCCGTATCGCTCGCTGAGCTTGTCGATCGAAGTGACGGAAGTTCGCGATCTGCTACTCGAGATCGAGAGCGCGTCTCCGCATGCGCCGATGCGCGATGCGCAAAGGGCGTTGCACGTCTCGCCGCTCGACTCGCGTTTGCTCGATGCGGTGATTCGCTTTCTCACGGTGATCGATGATCCGACCGATCGGCGCGTGCTCGCGCGCGCGGCGATGCGCGAGATTCTCTATCTCGCGTTGCGCGGCGAACAGGGACATCTGCTGCGATTGACGGTCGATGGCGAGAACAAGATTCCGGGGATCGGTCGCGCGCTGTCGTACATCAGCGGTCATCTCGCCGAGCCGTTCAACGTCGCGACGCTCGCGCGCAACGCGGGCATGAGCAGTTCATCGCTGCACCACGCGTTCAAGAAAGCGACGTCGCTGACGCCGGTGCAGTACGTGAAGCGCGTGCGTCTCGATGAAGCGCGGCGATTGATGCTCGATGAAGGATGTCTCGCGGCCGAAGCGGCGTTTCGCGTCGGCTACGGAAGTCCGTCGCAGTTCAGCCGAGAGTTCAAGCGCTTGTTCGGCGTGCCGCCGCGTGAGTACGTGCAGCAGCCGGTCGCTGATTAGCCTTTCGGCGTCAACGCTTCCTTCGCCGCACTGCGCACGCGCATCGACGGATCGTTCGCCGCGAGCGGCGTCAGAATCTTCGGTGCTTCTTCCGGCGCGATCTTCATCAGTGCCGGAATTGCGGCGAGCATCGTCTGCTCTTTTTGTTCGGGACGCATCGATGCGACGCGATCGAGTCGCGAGCGATCGAGCATTTCGCGAATGACGCCGATCGACCGCGTGTCGCCCATGCGTGCGAGAGCGATCGCGGTGTTGTAGCGAACGTTCGCATCTGCATCGCCGAGCGCATTCGCGAGCGGCTCCGTTGCGCGCGCATCGCCGATCTCGCCGAGCGCATACGCCGCGGCTTTGCGCACATCGTTCTCGTTGCCGTTGAATTGCGCGAGCAGTGGTGGGACCGATGAAGCGTCGCGCATGCGACCGAGCGCGAGTGCGGCGTAGATCCTCGTGTCAATGCTCGGATCATTCAACGCTTCGACGAGCAGCGGCGTTGCGCGTTTGTTGCCGAGATTGCCGAGGACCATCGAGAGGTACTGACGAATGCGGGGGTCATCGTTCTTCGCGTCCTGATACACGCGAATGACATCGTTCACGAGATTCGGATACTTCTTCGCCTGACCGACGTTGATGAGTTGCGAAAGCTGATACGCGGCCTGCCAGCGCTCGCGGCGTCCGCCCGATTGCACTTCGTGCAGATAGTCGGGAATCGTCTGCTCATCGGATGCGAGCTTACCGAACAGCAGGAAGATGCCGACGGCCACGGCGACGATGCCGAGGGGGAAGACGACGAATTGGAAGAGGATGGCGCGGGGGGATTCTTTGGGGACGTCGATCGACTGGTGGTCCGGCAGATTCGTCATTCAGATCTCGGTTCACGAATTGAAAATTGAAAATTGAAAATTGAAAACTGAAATCGCCGCGAGACTCGCGACGGTCGTCTTCAATTCTCAATTTTCAATTTTCAATTTGCCTTATCTCCCCGTGCCCAGCACCACGAAGTCGGGCAGATACGTTTTGAGCTGCGTCGGCGCTTCCGGAACGACGATGGCGTCTTTGTCGCACACGGATTCGCACAGACGGCAGGCCACGCACTTGTTCTTGTCGACGAACGCGATCTTGTAGTGATTCGCGAGCGTCTCATCATCGGCATCGATCATCGAGATGCACTCGAACGGACAGATGTCGACGCAGAACTCGCATCCCGTACAGAGATCCTTGATCACCTGCGCCTTGGGGATGTCCTTCGGCTTGATGCGATTGATGATCTCGCCGTGCTGATTCTGAATCGCGTCGACGGGACAGTAGATCCCGCAGACGGAACAGTCGATGCAGCGTTCAGGATGGATGTAGTACTGGCCTTTGCTCTCGCCCCAGATCGTGTTCGTCGGACACTTGATCTCGCAAACGGAGCAACCGATGCACTTGTCCGTGATGAAATGTGGCATGTGCGCCGAGTGTACCGGGCATATGCGGTGAATGCTAGATGCCAGGCACGCATGCAGACCGCGGATGAGGTCTGCAGTTCGCTCTACCGGCTAAACGCTGAGCAGTTCCGAGATCGTCTTGATCAGGTGCGACGACTGGATCGGCTTCGAGATGTACGCATTCGCGCCCAGTGCCAGACCGCGCTCGCGATCTTCTTCCGCACCTTCCGTCGTGATGATGATGATCGGAATGTTCTTGAGCTGTGCGTTCTGCCGCACCAGCGAGACCAGCTTCAGACCGTCCATCACCGGCATGTTGATGTCGGTGAGAATGAGGTCGATGCGCTCGGGGCCGGACAGCTTCTTCAGTGCGTCGACGCCATCCACCGCCTCGATGATCTTCGCGTTCTTGAAACGCTTGAGCGAAAACGAGATCAGTTGGCGCATGGTCGGCGAGTCCTCGACGACCAGAAAGTTCGCGTTCTCCATCCCCACTGGTGTTCGACCTCTTCCTAACTTGTCGTCGTCAGCAGATCGAGGAAGCTTTGAATCGTGTTCAGCTTCCGTTCGGACTGCGAGTAGAGCTTCGATGAGAAAATCGCCGTTGCGGCGTGTGCGGCCAGCAGTGAGAACAGCTCATAGTCGACGGCCGAGAAGGCGTCTTTCTGCTGGAGCAACCGGTAAATGACGATCAGGCCAATGACGTGTTCCTTGATCTTGAGCGGCACGGCCGCGAGCGGCTTGTCGATCGTGATCGCGCCGCCATCGATGTCCTGATTGACGTAGTAGCTTTCGCCCGTTTTGGCGACCGTTCCGAGCACGCCTTCGCCGAGACGTGTGGAGATCTGGCCGAGTCCGGGCATGACGTCGTCGCCTTCGTAGGCGATCGCCTTCAGCTCGTTCGTCTTCTCATCGAGCAGCAGGATGGCGAACGCCTCCGCGCCGACGAGATTGATGATGATCTCCTGAACGATCTGGATGACTTCCCGGAAGTCGAGCGTCGAGTGGAGCTGATAACTCGCGACGTACAGATTCGCGAGATTGTTGTTCTGCTCTTCGATCTCGATGTAGCGATTCGCGAAGTCCTTGTTCTCTTCCTCGACTTCGCGGAAGCGCTGGTGGATGCGGCGATTCTCTTCGGTGAGTTGAGAGATCTGCTCACGAAGCCGCTGGACTTCTTCGACCGGCGTGCGCGCGGCATCCGTCTCCAGCGCCGCAAGGCGGTAGCGAAGACGCTGGTTCTCGCGCAGGAGCTCTTCCGTGAACTCCTTGCCCTTGTTGAAAATCTCGAGAAACTTCTCGGCTTTTTGTTCTTCGCTCATCTCTCTCGGACCGCGTAAGAGTCGCGGAAATGTAGCACAAGTCTCGCGACGCAAGCCGTGGAATCACGCGAGGAATGCACGTCAGCCCGTACACAGACGCTGAATGGCGTCAGGGATTTGCCCGAGCGGCAGCACCTGTTCCACCGCGCCCGTGCGAATCGCCTCCGCGGGCATGCCGAAGATGATCGCCGTATCCGACGACTCCGCGATCGTGCGGCCGCCACTTTCACGCACGAGACGCATCGCTTCCGCGCCGTCGTCGCCCATGCCGGTCATAATCACGGCGATCATGCGCTCCTTGCACACTTTGCTCGCGCTGGTGAGCAGACGATCGACGGAGGGCGCATACAAATCGCTCGTGCCCGCGGGAAACACGCGCAGTTGCAAGCCTTCGGGCACACGACGCACTTCGCTCTGCATGCCGCCCGGCGCGATGTAGACCGTGCCGGGAATCAGGATCTCGCCGTCGCTCCCCTCTTTCACTTCGTAGCGCGTGAGTTTGTTCACGCGCTCCGCGAAGAGACGCGTGAATGTCGGCGGCATGTGCTGCGCGACGACGAACGGCACGGGCAACAACGTCAATGCCTGAAAGAGATTTTGCAGCGCGGGCGGACCGCCAGTGGAACAACCGATGGTCACGAGCTCGATACCTTTCGGACAAACCTGTTGCTCACCCGCGGGTGGTGGCGGCTCGATCGTTTCCTGCGCGCGTTTGCGCAAGTTCTCCATGCGCACTTCGGCGATCTGGAGAACTTTCGCGACGAGATCTTTCTGAATTTCCTCGAGTCGTGGCGAAACACGACCGCCAGGTTTGGCGATGAAGTCGAGCGCGCCGAGCTCCAGCGCCTTGAACACGCTGCGATCGCTCGCACGCGATGAGACCGCGATGACGGGCGTCGGCAGATTCACCATCAGCCAGCGCAGAAACGCAAACCCGTCCATGATCGGCATCTCGAGATCGAGCGTGATCACGTCCGGACGATGCTTCATCGCCTGCTTGATCCCATCCTCACCATTGACCGCGGTGCCGACGACTTTGATGCGCGAGTCCGTCTCGAGCATGCGCGTGAGTGTCACGCGGTTGTACGCGGAATCGTCGATGACGAGCGCGCGAATGGAATTGCTGGCCACTGAAGGCATTCTAATGGCTGAGCGATGACCCGCGGCGGTTCCTCAACGCCGACGGATGGAAACTTACAGGATCGCTTCCAGCCGTCGCATCACACCGCCTCGAAAACGATAGGGCACGTCCAGCGATGACGACGGTCACGCTGACGATTCACCATCATCCGCCATATTTGCCGTGTGAAGGAATTCCGTCCTGCCGCTTTAGTAATCGTGATGGCATTCCTGTTCTCCGCACCAGCGTTCGCCGCAACGCTGGAAGCGGAGTTCACTTGGGATACCACGAACTGGGGGATGCATTTCTGGGTTGATGCGCAGGAAGGCTTCGACAGGAAAACCGCATACAGCTATGTGACCTGGGGTGGCGCCGCACCGAACGTACCTTGCGGCGGCGATGGACATCCCGAGACATTTTCGTCAATCACGAACGGCTTATTCACCCAGGTTCCATGCGGCGGTCGTGGTCCGGTAAAATTTGTTCTCAACCCCACTTCGCCGATACCACTTCAGTTCATCGTCTGGATGCAAACGTCCGGGTGGGACTACGATTTGGTCAACGGACCAAACGGCGCGGTATGGGCGCTCCGCCCTCCCACTCCAACGAATTTCACGATGATCCTTCGCCTGGATGGGGTGGAGCTCACGAGAACAAACTTCACGCTCGTGGACTGGGGAGGATCGCATCTCGTCTTTTCCTACACGCCGGAAGCAACCGAGGTGAAGTTCGACATCCTCGATGCGGCGCCGGCAAACGATCGCCGCATTCTGCTCACGAATCCTCGCGATACGAACAATCTTCCATACCGCCCCTACCCATGGTTCCAGCGGCTTCTGTCGCGTGATTCCGCCATCGGCATTGGCTTGCGCACCTACGTTAACGGCGTTCCGACGTCGGGCATACCGGTCACGCTCCGCGTGGTCGATCCCCCCGATCCCTCGCAATACATCGTTGGAGTTCCGGGAGGGCAGCCTTCACCCGGAGCGGCGCTTTCCCACGATGGCGACAATATCGGCGCACTGCCGCCTCTCGTCGGCGCAGGAATCACCGTCAATGGAGATGGGACGTACTCCGCGACATCCGGTGCGGAGGGGTATGTCTTTGCGGAGTTGCAACTCGATGCAACGGCACGGCCGGGAGACAACTATCAGATCGAAGGAGTCTTCGACGGAGTGGTCCCTACGAGATCCGGGGTCATCACGGCATGGCGAAGAATGTTCGTCGAAAAGCGCACCATGTTTCGGCGCGGGCATCTGCTGGTCAACGATGCGCCGCCCGGAACGTGGCACCTCGTGGTCCCCGACGCAGAATTCTCGACAGCCGGCGGAAACTTCGCCGCGAACGACAACGTTGTGCTGCAGCACGCGCCTCCTCATGGGTTGGCCAAGACGGAAAGCGGCGGCTATTACCAGACGTACACGCGCATCGCCGCCGCGACGTCCTTCACGAGTCCCACAACATCCAGCACCGCGGGCGTCGGAACAATCGCGCTGACGACCGGGTCATCGTCGATCATCGGATCGGGGACGCGCTTCGATCGCCTCGTCGCCGAAAGCGCGACCTCCGTCGGCAGCGTGATCAATGTGGCCAGCCGGCGGTTTGTCGTTCTGGCGATCAACAGCAAAACGCAGATCACCGTGTCGCCGGCATCCGATACAACCGGGGCGAACCTTCCCTACAGCATCGGCGATACACATCTGCGCCCGTCGACATCGTATGTGCGGCTGACACTCAACACCCCCCTCGACAAATGGTACGGGCCGGAGCCGTTGGTCATGCTTTCGACCGGCGTCATCACGCTCAATGATGCCATCGCGAAACTGAATGGCGCAGGGTCGATAGGAACGACCGATTACTTTGACAGCGATGAATCGAAGCTGGTCGGCGCGGCCGAGAGTTGGTTCGACAACGCCATGCAGGCGGCGTACGCCGAATACATCGCGTTGCGATTTCCGATGCCGCTGCCGCGCGTCATATTGTCGAAGACCGGAGCGAGCGCCAACTACTCGCAATGGTTTATTGACCGTTGGTTCAGCACGCCCGTACCGGTAGGGGTGGGACCTGACCCCGATCCGATGATGACCACGCACTACGTCCCTCCGGTCAACCACCAATTACTGCTCGTGGCGGACACGAATCCCGATGTAGGACGGGACGTCGGACAGACCTACTCCCGACCGGCTCCGTATCCGCCTGAAACGGCAACGGCGCTCTTCCGTGGACAGATCGAATTGGAGACTGCCTCGAACACTTCTCCGCTCTACGGACAGAATGCGGACGCAATCCTCAGCAAGATCGAGGTGCATGAAATCGCCCATCAATGGCTTGTCAATGGTGGCCTTCCGGGCCACTGCAACAGAGTTGCGTACGACAGCCAGGGTGCGTATCCCACGCCGCAAACACCGCCGGCAGCGCCGGCGCCAAACGTCCAGTTTTGCGCTATGGCGGTCGATGCCAATCTCGCCATGCCTGCACCATGGAATCCGTTGCTTCCAATCTCGCAAACGACGTGGCAATACGGCAATGGCCACATCGCTTTTCATATGACACAAACGGCAAACGGCTGGGATTCTGAATATTTGACCATTCGCAGAGCGCCAGATCCGTGGCAACCATAATTCGCAAAGGAGAGCGCATGAAGACAACCCTGAAACACATCGTGGCCGCGTTCATCGTTGTCCTCAGTGCGAATCTCGGCGCACAAACATCGCCGGTCTCGGCGACGCTCGTCATTCCTGAGACCACACTCCTTCCGGGCGTTCCGTTTGAAGCATGGGTGGAGTTGGAGAATCGTTCAGCGGCGGCACTCGCCGTCGGGTTGTACACGTCACTGCAGGCGACGACGACGGATGGTCCGATTGAGTTTCAACCCGAAGCGCCCGATCTGCTGATCATCGATTCTTACACGCAGAAGGCCGTACCCTATCTCGAGCTTGCATCCGGAGCGCGCGAGATCATCACTCTGCCCATCGCTGACCTGCTCACCGGTGCGGGTGTTTTCGCTGATGCTCGCATCAGCGGCCCTGGGCGTTACGGGATTGCACTGAAACTCGATGCGTGGCCCGTGCTCAAGAGCGGTCCGCCGCCCGAACATTTCGCCGGACCGGTGGTGACGAACGAGGTTACGATCGAACGCATTGCACCAACGGGCGCCGATGCCGCGACGTGGTCGTACCTGCAGAAGATGGCGGAAGACGCACACGTTCGTTGGAGTCCCGCGCTGTGGTCCGCAAACTTTGCGCTGCTCAACGCCATCCTCGTTCGCTATCCCGACTCGAACTATGTGCCCTATGCGCTGCTCGCGGGCTCGTTCGGAAACGTGAGCGAGAACTATCTCGAACGCACGCTCGCGACGATCCGACGATTCCCCGACTCGCCGGTCATCGACCAGCTTCGTGCAACGGCCGCGGGCGTGGCGGAACAACTGGTGCGTTCCGAGATCGTGGAGGCCCAACGCAAGATCCTGCTGCAATCGAAAAAACCGACGACGCGCGATCTGGTCTACGGACCGAAGGACCCTGCTCGAAGGCAGCGATGAGCCGCCCGCGCAGCGTCAAACGAACAATCCCCTACTTCTGATACACCATGTCGTTCTTCAGGTGGCGCAGTTTGAACTGCGTCGACAAGGAGATCAGCGATTCGCTGTGGCCTAACAGCAGGTAGCCGGTGTCGATGAGGCGGTTATAGAAGTTCGAGACGACCACGCGTTTCGAGGCGTCGTCGAAATAGATGATGACGTTGCGGCAGAAGACGACGTCGAGGTGACCTAACAGCGAGACGCGCGCTTCGTCGTAGAGATTCAGACGGCCGAACGAGATGCGGTTGCGGATCTCGTCCGTGATGCGCCACGAGTTATCGTCGTTGCGCGTGAAGTATCGCTCGCGCAGATGCGGCGCGGTGGCGCGGAATGCACTCTCGCGGTACTGGCCCTTGCGCGCTTTCGCGAGAACCTGCTGATTGATGTCGCTCGCGAAAATCTCGAACGTCGCATGGTCGTACCAGCCGGCTTCCTGCAGAAGAATGGCGATCGAGTACGGCTCCTCGCCCGACGAACATCCGGCCGACCAGATGCGAATCTTCTTCACGGTTTTCCGCGACAACAAATCCGGAACGATCTCCTCGATGAATGCCTGCAACTGCGCGGGCTCGCGGAAGAAATACGTTTCGTTCGTCGTGACGAGATCGAAGATCTGATCGTATTCCGCGTCGGCGCGCGGATCGTATTGCAGGAAGTAGAAGTACTTCTGGAACGAGTCGAAGTTCAGTTCGCGCGCGCGCGGCGAGAGGCGTTTCTGGAGCAGATACTTCGACGAGTCGTTGAACCAGATCCCGGACCGTTTGTAAATCTGGTCCCGGAGCAACCGGAAAACATCGTCCGGCAGATCCATGTGATGGTTCAACGAGAACGTGAAGTTCGACATACGAGAACGCTCAGCGTTCGTCCTGGCTCCGTTTCATCGCCGCAAGAATGGCCGCGATGATCACTTCCCTCCTGCTGTCCGCTTTGCGCCAGGCTTCTTCGAGCAGATCGCGATACAGATCCTTGTGTCGCACGAAGATCTCGGAGACGTCATCGAGGATGGCGGTGTTCTCGAGGGCTTTCAGAAGTTGCGGGAACGACGAGCGATCGGCGACTTTCTCGAGCGCGTGCACGGCCGACTGCTGCACGTACGTGTCGCTGTCTTCGAGCGCGCGATGCAACGTGGGCAACGCGGCGCGATCGCCGCGCGCACCGAGTGCGGCCGCGGCCGCGGCGCGCAAACGCCAGTCGTCACTGGTCAATGCATTGACGATGTGGTCGAAGACGTCCTGACCCGGGATGCGCGCGAGTGCGAGCATCGCCGCGCGCTGAATCTCGGGATCGGATTCGCCGAGACACTGGAAGAGCACGTCCTTGACGCGCGGATCTTCCGATTTGCCGAGGGCTTCGATGACGGCGATGCGCACCGGCGGAGGATCGTGCAGCAGGTGGCGCATCAGCGGCTCGACGGAATCGCGATGGCGATACTCGCCTAACGCCTGCGCCGCGGCTGTGCGAATCCAGATGTCGTGATCTTCGAGGGAACTGATGAGCGGTTCGAGTCCGGTCTCGGGACGAAGGCGCACGATCGCGTTGATCGCCGCGAGTCGCACCGATGTCGATTCATCGGCGAGCGAGAGCACGAGCTGATCGGCGAATCGCTCTTCGCCAAACTTGCCCATCAGCGAGACCGCTTTCTGCCGAATCGTGGCGTCGCTGTCTTTCGACGCGAGTAGCAATTCGTCGTGATAGCCCTCGCCCTGAATGTTCACGTACACCGAGAGCGAGTTGAGTTTGATCGGCACGCTCGGCGATTGCAGGAGACGACGAATCTTCGCGAGGACGTCCTGCTTGATCTCGGGGAACGCATGCACGAGCGTGGTGATCGAATTCACCGCGGCCTGCTGCGAGCTGACGTCGTAATCGTCGAGCTTCGCGAGGAGGTAATCGATGGATGCGGGATCCGGAATCTCGCCGAGGGTTTCGAGCGCGAGACGGCGGATGATCGGATTGTCGTGATCGAGGAATTGCAGAATGCTCGGAATCGCCTCGCGTCCGCCGATCGAGTTCACGACGCGCAGCAGCAAGCCGATCAGCTCATCTTCTTCCTCGTTCTGCAGCGCGGTGAGAATCGCGGGCAGCGCGCCGGTGCCGAAATCGCTGAGCGCCTGCGCGGCGACTTCCGCGGTTTCGGGATGGCCGAGGTGCGTGAGCAGGACGGGCAGCGCGCTGTCGTCGCCCGTCCATCCGAGAAACTTGAGGATGAACGCTTTCACCTCGCGCTTCGGCGTGGAGTGCAGATGCTCGATGAGCGGCGCGATTTTTTCGCGCGGAAACGATTCGCGGAATCGCTGCTGAATGAGCTGGCGCTCCGCTTCTTCGACGATGCGCGGCTTGCTCGTTTCGGCGATGCGCACGAGCGCGCGCAACGCGGTGAGGTTCAGTTTTTCTTCGTCCGCGATGATGCGCAGGAGGAAGTTAACGGTGCCGATGTCGGCGATTTTGCCGATCGCTTCGAGCACCGGCTTGCGCAGCGATTTCTCGGAGTAGAGCGGAAGAATCGAGGGCAGGGCCGCGCGATCGCCGATCTCGCCTAACGCTTCGACGACGTGAAATTTGAGCCAGAGGTCTTCGCGAGTGCGGAGCACGCGCATGAGATGCGGAAGCGCGGTGGCGTCACGAAATTTGCCTAACGAGGACACGATGGACGATGCGACGTTCACGTCGCTCTCGCGATCGAGCATCTCGACGAGGATGTCGAATCCTTCTTTGCTGCGCAGATCGCCGATGAGATTCACGAGCGACAATCGAACGTCGATGTCTTCTTCGCGTCGCAGGCGATCGACGATCGGCGCAATCGCCGCCTCTCCAATCCTGATCAACGCCTCGGTCGCCGAATTGCGCTTGCCGGCGTTTTCGGGATCCGCGAGCGCATCGAGCAGACCGTTGATGATGTCCGAGCGGCGATCGCGCACGAGTCCGTCGACGATCGTCTTGCGCACGCGCCAGTCCCGATCGCCGAGCAGCTCGAACATCAGCGGCAGATTCCGCTCGTCCGCATTTTGCGCAACGAGGAATGCCGCCTTCTGCCGTGCATCGGGATCGGCAGAGCGCGCCTGTTCGATGATTTGCGGATCGGCGCTCATGACGTACCGGTCCTGAGCCGGTCGAGCTCCTCGCGTTTCATCTGTACGAACTGTTGCAGCGTCTCGGTGAAGATCTCCGTGTCGCGACGAACGCGTTGCGGCACGCGCGTGTCGTAGTACGCGCGGCCTTCTTCGATTTCTTCCTTCAGCATTTCGAAGAAGTTGTTGTCGCGAATGCCCTGCTCCACCTTCGCCGCGTGGTAGATGATGATGTCGGAGAGGATCAGTCGCGCGAGGCGTCGCGCTTCATCGTATTCGCGCGGCTCGATCGGAACCTCGCCGGTCTCGCCGAGCTCCGGAAAGAGTTTGTGGATGATCTGCCGGAACTCTTTCTCCGGAATCTGTTCTTCGATGTATTCGTCGGCGCCGTAGAGATTCGTCGGATTCGCGCGGAAGCGATTGGCGCGGAACAACGCGCCGATGAGAATCACACGCGTGGCATCGAGCGACGGATCGGCTTTGATTTCTTCGGTGACTTCGACGCCGAGCTTTCCTTTGAGATAGACGTTGACGATCACGAGCTCGGCGCGCGTGCGGCGTACGAACTCGAGCGTCGGATCGCCGGTCTCGAAGTATTCGACGTCGAATCCGAGGCGCTGCAGCTGGGCGCCGAGGAAATGACGGAAGGGTCGCGGTTCATCGGCGATCGCGGCCATGCGCCGGCGCGGGATGCGCGCGGGAACCGGCAGATCGAGCTCAGGCACGGGATGCATGCCGCTCGACGTCCGCGGTTTCAGAACCATGTGGTAGTGGCAGCGTGGGCAGGCTACGCGCACGGGCGCGACCAGCGGCAAAGTCACCGCGGCGCGGAAGCTCGAGCCGCACTTCTTACAGGTCAGATCCATCTGTGGTCGAGCAGTTTGTCGAGATCGAGCAGGATCGTCAACGCGCCATTTGCGCGAAAGACGCCGCGAATGGAGTCGTCGAGCTCGGTCGCGTGCACGACCGGATGCGCCTCGATCTCATTCGCCTCGCTTTTCACGACGCGCAAAACGCGGTCGACGACGAAGCCGATCATTTCATTGTGGAAGTCGATGACGACGATGCGCGTGTCCGCATCGTTCTCACCGGCAGTGCCGTGACGAAGTTTGCGGCGCACGTCGACGAGCGTGACGATGGTGCCGCGCAACGAGATGATGCCGACGATCGATTCATCGGCGTTGGGGATGCGTGTGACGGGACGCGGCGTGACGATCTCGACGATGCGCTCGATGTCGACGGCGTAGTGCTCGCCGGCGATGATGAACGTGAGCAATTCGAGCTGCTGCTTCTCGTCCGTTTCGAGCTTCGCGGCTTGCGCCTCGCGGCGCTTGCCCGCGGATTCCTTGAAGTTTTCGAGCTTGGAAGGAAGCGGAGCGCCGGCGTCTTCGCCGGCTGAAGGTGCAGGCGGCTCGCCTGCGGGCGGCGGCGGGGACGCCGCGTGCTCAGCCGGCGGGGCGCCGGCGTTGCCCTTCTTCGCCTTTTTTCGGATTTTCGCCAGATCAACCATGCGCGTGCTCCATCCTGTGCTCGCGCGCGGCGGATGCGATGCGGGCCGCGTCCACCATCGACGAATCCTCGCCGAAGGCGTCGAGCAGCGCGGTCGTGGCCAGCGTGTTGATCAGGCGCGGAATGCCGCCGCTCAGCGCGTGCATCTCCGCCATGGCGGTTTCATCGAACGGATTCTGCGCGCCTCCGGCAACGCGGATGCGATGCTCGATGTACTCGGTTGTTTCCTGAAGCGACAAGGGACCGAGAGAGTAGCGCATCCCGATGCGTTGCCGCAGCGGTGCATACGCCGCGCGATCGAGCCGCTCTTCGAGCTCCGGCTGGCCGACCAGCACGACGCTCAACAGATTCTGATCGTCGAGTTGAAAGTTCGTCAGCAGACGAATCTCATCGAACGTTGCTTTCGACGGAATGAGCTGCGCCTCGTCGATGATCAGCACCGGCTCGCGCTTCTCTTCGAACAGCTCGTACAGCTTCGTGTGCAGTTGATCGAGCACCTCGTTGCGAAAACGCAGAGGCTCGAGCTCGAGACCTTTTGCGATTTGCCTGAGAAGCTGCATCGGCGTCATGCGCGGATTGATCAGCAGGATCACCGGACGCGAGTCGCCGATCCGATCGATCAGCGCGCGCGACAGCGTCGTCTTGCCGCTGCCGATGTCGCCGACGAGCAGCGCGAGCTCTTTCTCATCGACGGCGTATTCGAGCCGCGCCAGCGCCTCACGATGCTGTCGCGACTCGTAGAGAAACGACGGATCGGGCGTCTTGCCGAACGGTTTCGCGTTGAGGCCGAAGTGCTCTTCGAACATACGTTCTCAGGAATTGAAAATTGAAAATTGAAAATTGAAATCACACATCGCGAGAACCTCTTTCAATTCTCCATTTTCAATTTTCAATTCATCCCCCCACCGCCGCCTTCGCGCGCACGTCTCTCGCTCTGCCGCCGAAGTGATCGATGAGCGAGCCGACATCGACGACGAGCACGATGTCGCTCTCGCCGATCTCCGTCGCGCCGGCGATGCCGGGAATCGTCTTGAGCCGCTCGCCGATCGATTTGATGACCACTTCCTGCTGCCGCACGAGCGAATCGACGAGCAGGCCGACGATCTTCTCGCCCGCGCGCGTCACGACGACGAACCACTTCGTGTCGGCACCATGATCGTGTCCGTCGTCGAGCTGGAATGCATCGGAGAGTCGCAGCAGAGGCAGCGTGAAATCGCGCAGCGTGAACACTTCCTTGCGCTCCACCGTGCGGATGTCGCGCGAGTAGATGCGCAGCGATTCTTCCACCGAGGTGAGAGGGATCGCGAACTTCTCGCCGCCGGCCTGGACGATCAACGCCTGAATGATCGCCAGCGTGATTGGCAGTGAGATGCGGAACGTCGAGCCTTCGCCGGGGCGCGACATCACTTCGATCGTCCCCTTCAGCTCCTGAATATTGCGCTTCACGACATCGAGACCAACGCCGCGTCCCGAAATCTCGCTCACTTGTGATGCGGTCGAGAATCCCGGCGTGAACAGCAGTTCGTAGGCGCGCTGCTGATCGATGATGTCTTTCTCGCCGATCAATCCGCGATCGATCGCCACGCGGCGAATCTTCTCCGGATCGATACCGCGTCCGTCGTCGATCACATCGAGCACGACGGAGTTGCCCTGCTGATACGCGTTCAGCGTGACGTGACCGATCGAGCTCTTCCCCGCTTTGCGACGATCTTCCGGCGACTCGATCCCGTGATCGAGCGCGTTGCGGATGATGTGCATCAGCGGATCGGTCAGCTCCTCGACCATCATCTTGTCGAGCTCCGTGTCTTCGCCGCGCAGCACGAGCTCGATCTCTTTGCCGAGCTCGCGCGCGAGCTTGCGCACGGTGCGCGAGAGTTTCGAATAGATCTGCCCGACCGGCACCATACGAATCTCGATGACGGACTTCTGCAGTTCGTTGAGCTTGCGATCGAGATTGCGTGAGATTTTTCCAAGCTCGTGTGACGCGAGCCGCGCCTGCTGCATCGTGATCGCGCGCGTCAGCGCTTCGAGCTGCGTCTTCTCGATGATCAGCTCGCCGACGATGTTCATCACGTGGTCGAGCTTCGAGATGTCGACGCGCACGGTCTGCGACAGCGATCGCAGCGACATCTCTTCTTCCGGCTGTTCGACCTGCGCGATGGCCGCGGCAATCGTTTCGACCACCGGTGCGGGCGCCGCCGCGACCGCGGCCGGAATCTCCTTGCGCAGCGACGTGACCGTCGCATCGGGCGCGATGACTTTCACCGCATCGGCATCGAGCACCGAGCCGTAGAGCAGACGAAACGCGATGCCGTTGATGTTGCCGGTCGGAATCGCCGGCAGCGTCGAGATGACTTCGCCGGCATCGCTGAGATTCGCCGTCAGCGCGCGCAGTCGTTCATCGAAATCGCTGAAGTCGAACGTCACTTCGAGCGAGAGGATCGATTTGCCCGCGCGTACGTTTTCGAGCAGGCGATGCTCTTCGTACTCGGTGAGCGATTTTTTCGTCTGCTCGTCGAGCGTGAGTTGCGCGAATGGATCGTCGTGCTTTTGCTGCGGCTGCTGCGTGACGATCGCGTGGATGCGCGACGTCAGCGCGGTCATGTCGACGAGGCCGGAGAGCGACGGGTCGTTGATGGCGATGACCAGTCGATTGAGACCGTCGACGGAGTCGTAGAGCAGATCGATGAGATCTTTGGTGATCGCGATCTTGCCCATGCGCAGGCGGTCGAGCATGTCCTCGAGACTGTGCGAGAGCTCGGAGATGTCGCCGAAGCCGAGCATGCCGGCCAGACCTTTGAGCGAGTGCACCTCGCGAAAGATCTTGTTGACCAGCTCCGGCCGCACGTTCTGCCCCTGCGTCTCGAACTCGACGAGATCGCGAGAGAGCGTGTCGAGCAGCTCTTCGGCTTCGGAGGTGAATTCTTCTTTGGCGCGATCGTCTTCTTTCGCCATGGACCATGGCGAGTGTACCAGCGGGCGCCACGAATGCGGTGCACTGGTGTCTATTGCTGTGTGGCCAGACGATTCGATGGACGAGAGTGGGTGAACGATATCGTCACCGGCGTCGTCATTGGGCTGGTCACGGGAAAACTCGCATTGATCGTAGTGCCAGCACCCGACGCATCCGAGCTGCTCGTGCAAGCCGGCTTACTTGGTCTTGCAGGCGGGTTCATCAACCAGCCGGTTCGCTGGCTCCTGAATCTTCTGCGGGACGAGGACGGAAGCCAATGATGAAATCTGATTCGCCTGCGTCTCCGATGGCGACAATCGCAGCAATCCTCATCGCGACGATGTACGCAGTCGTGATTGCAACCGGTGTTCTCTTTGTATTTCTGACGGCCGTGGCGTGGGCGAAGGGGCTCAGTCTCGTCGAGTATCTGAATCTGACCTTTCCTCGCTATCGCGGTGAGTACACTCCGTTTCCGAAATACGGATACCTCGTGTTCAGCGCGTATGTACTCCTCGCGACATCGGTTGCGATCCACGCTCGAAAACGAGTCGCCGACGCATGGCTGCAACGGCGCCGACGCCAGAAGTAACGCGAACCACATCACAGACAACTCCGCGGCCGCACCCCATCGTGTGCGCATGCGAAAACTCGTCGCGTTGTTGTTCGTCGCTGTTTCTGCGTTCGCGGAGGCGCCTGCGCGCGAAACGAGCGGCGATGTTTCGATCGTGATGCCGGAGGGCTGGGTGCGAATCCCGGTGGCCGTGGCGATGGAGACGAAGTTCGATACGAAGTTTGCGGATCCGCAATACAAGCGACGCGATGGCGATCCGCAGGCGATCCCGATTCTCGTGATCCAGAAGATTCCGAAGAACGAAGACGCCGCCCCAACCGACCTTGGCGCATCGATCGTGATCGGGCGCATGACCTTGCCGCCGGTTGAAATTTCGCTACGCGAAATTGCGGAGAATCTCGCGAACGCCTCGCCGAATGCATTCGAGAGTGTCGTGATCGAGAAGCCGCTCACGGAAACGAAGATCGGCGGCGAACAGGGATTCGTGATCCAGTACCGCTACAACGCGATCAAGGCCGACGAGTCACGCATGGCCGCGCGCACGGCGCTCGCGATGGTGAAGAACGATGCGTACCTGTACGTGATCGGGTACTCGGGACCGGTGAGCGGGGATGAAGATGGCAGCAGCGCGTTCGAGCCGGTGGTGAATTCGATTGAGTTTGCGAAGCGACCGTGAGTGGTTATGCGACCTTCAGCAGTCGCCGCAATTTCTCCACGAGATCCGGCGCCTGAAACGGCTTCACCAGATACTCCTCCGCGCCTAACGCGGCGGCGCGGCGGCGATCCTCTTCCGTCGATTCCGTCGAGATCACCATGATCGGAATCGAGCGATAGACCGGGTGATTCTTGAGGAAACTCACCAGCTCGAGACCGTTGATGTCCGGCATGTTGATGTCGGTGAGGATCGCGTCGAATTTGTGATGCGGGAGCGTTTTGAGCGCTTCGAAGCCGCTGGCCGCCTCGACGATCTCGAGGTCGTAGCTCTCCGTTCCGCTTTCGATGATGGTCGTGAGATACGCCCGCATCGAGGTGGAGTCTTCCACTACCAGGATCTTCATATCGTCAGCGCCGCCCCGCCCTCTCCGATGCGAATACCGCGTTGCCGAACGCATATCCGGCCTGCGACAGGAAGATCTCCAGTCCGGTCATGCTGTCGATCGGCGTGCGGTGTTCCGCGTTATCGCCGTAAAGGATACCAATGGCGCGGTTACCGTGCATGATCGGAAGTGCAACGACTTCGGTCGGCAGCAACCCTCCGAGTTTGTCGATCAGCTCCACGTTCGCGGGCGTGCGCCGCATTTTTCCGCGATGCGCTTCGCCATGCGACACGACGTCCGCGAGCAGCGACGGTTGATTGCGCGCGATGCGCATGTCGCGAACGCGACGATCGATTTCACTGGAGCTCGCGCCCTGCTCCGCGACGCCGAAGCCGCCGAGTCCGACGAACTCGTCGTCCGCGGCCATGAAGAGCGCACCACGATCGAGATACTCCGCGGACATGCGAAGAATCGTGGCCGACACTTCGCCGATATCGTTCGGATTCGAAAGCTCGTTGATGAGTTGTCGCAGGAGTCCGAACGATCTCTCGGTCGTCTCTTTCGTCGCGAGCTCGTAGAACTTCTTCCCGGCTTCGATGCCGCCGCCGGTGAGTTGCTCCCACTGATCGAACGAGCGCTGTGCGAATAACACCAGTTCATCGGCAAACAGCGCGAGCTCTTCTTCCGCGAGCCCAGGTTGCAAACGCGCCGGCGTCGGCTTGGTGAGATAGAGATCGGCGCCCGCGCGCAGCAGATCGTGACGGCGGCGCAGATCCGCTTCCGCTTCGATCACGACAACGGGCAAGCGCGGATTCTTGCGCTTCACCTGTTGCATCAAACGCACGGACGATTCGTCATCCGTGAGCTCGAGGAACGTGACGAAGAAACTGTTGGAGCGAAAGAGATCGGTCATCGCGGCGCGCACGTCATCGAGCGAGCCGTACTGAAAAATCTTCACGCCCTGCTTCGTGAACGCGCGGCGCGCGGCCACACGCACGAGTGGGTTGCGCTCGAACAACACGACGTTGCGAAACGCGGCTTCGGGCGATTCGACTTCGAACAATCCGCCCGCGACTTTGAACTGACCGGGATTCGTCGCGGGTGCGCTGCGCGGCTGCGCGGGTTTCAAATCTTCGGGGATCTCGAGCGGTGGCGGAGAAGCGACCGGCGTCTCATCGGGAAACGGGATTTCGTCGATGGCCGTGAACTCTTCGCGGCTCGGAAACGGGAGGACGTTGTCGGTCGGCGCGGGCGCGGTGCCGGGCAAACGCACGGGCGGCGCGGGAGGCGCGATCGGCTGTCCGAGTCCGAGGTTGAGGGATGCGGGCGTGGTCTCGGCGCTGCTCGTGCCGCGCAACAAAGCCTTGCCGGCTTTCAGCGAGTCTTCGAGACCTTTCAACGGCTTGAGCTTCTCGCCTTCGCCGGTGCCGAGGAGTTTGTTCGGCGCGAAGCCGCCTTCCTTGAAAAGCTGATCGGGCTCGTACTCGAGATCCATCGCCGACATCGAATCGGAGAGGATGAAGTTGAACTCGCCTTCTTTGCTCTGCAGCAGCGGCGAGACGACGCTGATGATGCGACGTCGAATCGCGTCGGTGAGATCGTCCTTCGAAAGAAGATTCAGCTCGAGCACCGCGGTACCGGCGGCGATGCCCTTCTCCTCCATCTGACGAATCATCGCGGCGTTTTCGCGCGTGATCAGTTCCGCGGCATGGAGAAAGGTGACGAGATCGGGATGCTCGGGCGAGGCCGCGTTGACGACCAGTCCCTGGCGGAACAAGACGGTGTGGCGGCCGGCATCGTTGATGATCTCGAGCACGCCGGTGCGGCGTGAGAGATACACGATCTGCACGATGTCGGTGAGCGAGAGATCTTCGAGACGCCCGAGGAGACTCATCGTTGTGCTCCGGCCGGGAGCGCGCTACTCGTCGTCTTCGTCATCGTCCTCAGGTGCCGGAGGACGCACACTCTTCTCGCCTCGCCGTTCATCGCCGGCGAGATTGTACCGTTTGAGAATGCCGTCGAGGATGCCGTTGATGAACTGGCTGGACTTCTGCGTCCCGTACTTCTTCGCGATCTCGATGGCCTCGTCGATGATCACCAGCTTCGGCGTGTCGTCCTCGTGCAGAAACTCGTAGACCGACATGCGGATGATGTTGCGATCGACCGCGGCCATGCGCGACAAACGCCAGTTTTCGGCCTGGTTCTGGATCATTTCGTCGATCTCGTTCACGTGATCGACGGTTCCGTGAAAAATCTTCGTCGCGAACTCGCGCGTGTTCGGCTTCGACTTCTGCAACTCTTCGAATGTGGCGATGACCTGCGCCGGCGGATTGCCGGACATGTCGTGCTGAAACAACATCTGCAACGCGAGCTCGCGCGCTTTACGGCGGGCACCCATCAGAAATTCTCCGGTGTGCGAAGCGCGCGCCACAGATTGGCCATCTCGATGGCCGCCAGCGCCGCTTCCCATCCTTTGTTGCTCGTGCCGGCGGACGAACGAATCTGCGCCTGCTCGAGCGTATTGCAAGTGATTACGCCGAAAGTCACGGGGAACCGCGACTCGACGGCGATGCGCGACAAGTCGTTCGTGACCTGCGCGGAGATGAACTCGAAATGCGGTGTGTCGCCGCGAATCAGACAACCGATCGAGATGATCGCGTCGGCGTTCGATTCGGCAACGAGTTTTGAGACGAGCGCCGGAATCTCGAACGCGCCGGGCACGCGGTAAAGCGAGATCGCGTCATCGTCGGCGCCGTGACGGCGCAGACATGTGAGCGCGCCGTCGAGCAATCCCGACACGATCTCGTCGTTGAACCGGCTGGCGACGACGCCGAAGCGCAGTCCGTCAGCAGTGAGGTCTCCTTCGAAAGAACGAGGCATGCGGCGCGGATTCTAGTGCATTCGTCCTGTGTGGGTTTGCTCACGTTCACGGTCCAATGGAACGAACTATGCTGACCGCGTTCGTTCATGCCTCGCCGTATCCGCGCGCTCTTCTTCGCCGGCGTACTCACACTCACCATTTCTCTTCACGCAACGGTGCCGAGCGGCTTCAGCGACGTCGCCGTGACGTCCGTGAGCGCACCCACGTCGATGGCGTTCACGCCCGATGGTCGTTTGCTGATCACGCAACAAACGGGATCGCTGCGCGTGTATTCGGGCGGAGCGTTGCTCGCGACTCCGGCGATCACGTTCGCCTCCACCTCCCTTTGCACCAACTCCGAGCAAGGTCTCCTCGGCATCGCGATCGATCCCGCATTCGCATCGAACGGTTTCGTCTATCTCTATCGCACGTTCAAGAAGAGCAGCGGCACGTGCGTGAATCGCGTCGCGCGTTTCACGATGAGCGGCAACACCGTGAACGCGGCGACCGAGCTCGTGCTCGTCGACAACATTCCATCCCCTGCCGGAAACCATAACGGCGGCGATCTGCAGTTCGGCAAGGACGGCTATCTGTACATCTCGATCGGCGACGGCGGATGCGATTACAACGGCGGCGGTTGCGCCGGCTCGAACGATGCCTCCCGCGATCAGAACGTCCTCCTCGGCAAGGTGCTCCGCATCACGACCACCGGCGGGATTCCGGCGACGAATCCGTTTCAGGGAGGCGACAGCGCGCGCTGCAACGTGAACGGATCGACGACCGCGGCGAAATGTCAGGAGACGTTCGCGTGGGGACTGCGCAATCCGTTTCGCATCGCGATGGATCCGAACGCATCTGCGACGCGATTGTTCATCAATGACGTCGGACAAGGCGCGTACGAGGAGATCGACGTCGCGCAAGCGGGTGGCGATTACGGCTGGAACTGCCGCGAAGGCGCGCACACGAACAGCACGACGGGACTGTGCAATCCGGCACCGGCTAACATGATCGATCCGGTGTTCGAGTACTCGCATGGCGGCAACGTGCCGGGAACGAGCATCGGCGGTTGCGGCTCGATCACCGGAGGCGCATTCGTGCCGAATGGTTTGTGGCCGGGCTTCGACAACACGTATCTCTTCAGCGACTACAACTGCGGCGCGATTTTCAAACTCTCGTCATCGTTCGCCGCATCATCGTTCGCGACGGCGTTAGGCAGCAGCAGCGCGGTGCATTTGCTGTTCGGACCGTGGGGCTCGTCGCAGGCGCTGTACTACACCACGTACGCGGGCGGCGGCGCGGTGCGGCGGATTCAGTACAACAATCCCGCGGGCAACAATCCGCCGATCGCGGTTGCGAGTGCATCTCCGACAACGGGCGCCGCGCCACTCACGGTGACGCTCAGCGGCGCGGGCAGCAGCGATCCCGATGCAGGCAACACGCTGACGTACTTCTGGACGTTCGGCGACGGCACGCCCGAAACGTCCACAACCTCGACGACGATTCAACACACGTATGCGATCGGCACGTACATCGCGTCGCTGCGCGTGCGCGACAACAACTTCGCGTTCTCCTCGCCCGACACGGTGACGATCGTCTCCGGCAATACGCCGCCATCACCAACGATCACATCTCCTGCCGCGGGTGCATTGTTCTCGGTCGGACAAAGCGTGACGCTTACCGGCAGTGCGACGGATGCGGAGGACGGAACGCTGCCCGCGTCGTCATTGAGTTGGACGCTGCTCCAACATCACGACGCCCACACGCATCCGTTCCTCGGGCCCACGACCGGCAACAACATCAACTTCACGGCACCCGCGCCCGAAGATCTCGCCGCCGCACAGACGTCGTATCTCGAGATTCGATTGACGGCGACCGATTCGGCGGGCGTGTCCTCCACCGTGACGCGCAACTTCGATCCGCGCAAAGTCACGCTGACATTCGACACGTTTCCGAGTCGCATGATCGTGCGCGTAAACAATGTCGATTTCAGAACACCAGCAAACATCACTTCATGGGCAAATTGGCAAATGCCGATATTCGCATCGAGTCAAATGTTGTTCGGCGCGGATTACACATTCGCGTCTTGGAGTGACGGCGGCGCGCAAACGCACACGATCACGACGCCGTCGAGTGCGACGTCGTACCTCGCGCAATTCACGCCGGGCGCGGGAACGGACTATCACGTCATGACGCCATGTCGTGCGGTCGATACGCGCAGCGGGACCGCGATGACGGACGGCACGCGCACGTTCGCGATGACGAATCGCTGCGGCGTGCCGAGCACCGCGAGCGCACTGGCGATGATCGTGACGGCGGTGTCGCCGAGTACGAACGGCTACTTCGAGATCTATCCCGCCGGCTTCACGCGACCGAATACCAGCACCGTGAGTTTCCGCGCGAACCGCACGCGCGCGAACAACACCGTGATGGCGCTCGGAACGAACGGTGAGATCGCGGTAGTGACGTCGATCGGCGGCGGGAACGCGCACCTGATCATCGATGTAGTGGGATATTTCGAGTAATTTGGAGTGCGGTGGCGCAAGCCACCGCTTTTCAGAATCCGGTAAAGCGGTGGCTGTCGCCACCGCACTCCAAAGTTACTTCGCTCCGACACTCGCCGCGAGCATCGACGGCTCTGCTTCGCGTTCCGTGTAGAAATCGACCAGCCCCGCGTAAATCGCTTCCGCGAGTTGCTGGCGATACTTCGTCGTCTTGATCAACTCGCGATCTTTGCGATTGCCGAGGTTGCAGACCTCGAGGAGAAGACGGGTGGGGATTTGATTGTGGCGAATCACCGCCGGCACCCACTCCTTCCCGCTCTGGCGAATCACGTTGTCGCGCACGGGCTGGAACGGATGCACCTTCAATCCCTTTTCGCCGAATGACTCGATGATCGACTCCGCGAGATCGCGCGACAAACCTTCGGCCACGAGCGCGTCCTGACGCGAATGCGTGGCGCTCGGCTGCTCGCGCACTTCTTCGCGTGCGAGATAAATGTCGCCGTTCTTGCGATACGAGCCGGTCACGAAACTCGCGCCCGGGATGTACGCCATCGCGCCGCGCAGCGACGGATGCAGCGAGTCCGCGTGAATCGAGAGGAAGACCACCTTCTCCTTCGGAATGCCTTCCTTCATCGCGCGGCGGAAGATCGAGTTCGCGAGATACCAGCGCAGATTCACGCCGACCACCGGATCTTCGAGCACGTACTTCGGCGTCGTCAGCACGTAGTGATCGCGCACCGCCGGCAGCACGTTCTTGTCCGCGATCGTGTAGCCGTTCGACTTCGACTTCGTCGTCATCGACACCATCGCGCTGCTCTTCTTCTCGAGCAACTGCTTGAGACGCGCGGCCACGTCGTAGACGTACGTCGATTCCCAGACGTCGTCGTGCTCGGTGCCGGGATCGATGCCGCCGTGTCCTGCATCGACGATCACGTGGACGCCGGCGAGACCTTTCGCGCGCGTGCGTTTCGCGACCTTCGCCGACTCGCGCTTCGTCTCTTCGCGAGCGACGCGCGTCGGATCACCCTGCGGCAGAAATTCGGGCAGCAGCAGATCCATCGGAATCTTCACCGGATACCCGACCGGAATCTTCGAGACGTCGTCGATCTCGTTGAACGCGACGATGCGATCGAGCACATCGTAGACATCCTTCGCGAAGACCCGGCCGGTGAATCGGATGGCGACCGATGAATACAGCGCCTCGCCTTTCTGCAGGCGATAGACGGCGAACGGCTCGGTCCCGTTGCGGTCGTACGTCAGCGCCGGTTGTCCGAGGGAGACCGTCGCAATCGCCTCCGGAACATTTTCATCCGTTGCTGCACGCTGAGTCGCATCGTCCGCGGGTTTCCGAACCTCTGCTGCCGTCTTCGGTGCATTCTCTTCCTCCGAGCTCCCGCCGAATGCGGCGGTGAGCAACCGTTTTGGAACGAGGATCACGTCACCTTTGCGGGTCGAGAGTCCCTGACTCGGATTGGCTTTGCGGATGAGGGTGTAGTTCGCACCGGCGCCGGTGAACCACTCGGCGATGTTCCAGAGCGACTCCCCTTCGATTCCGCGCGCACCGACGACGACATGCTTCCAGCCGCCGGTAGTGATGCTGTCTGTCGGAAAGAGTGTCTTGACGATGTCGCGCTGCAGATTCGTGCGCAACAACGCGAACGGCACGCGCACTTCGTCATCGTGCTTCAGCGTTTCATTCGCTTCATTCGCCGCGGCGATCTGTTCCCAGTTCGCCGCATCGCCCGTGACGCGCTTCGCAAGACGAGTCCACGCATCGCCCTTGTGCGGCTTCACGCGCACTTCGAGCTGGTAATCACGAGTGAGAATCGCGCGCAGCTCGGGCGTGATCTGAGCGTTGGCAATCGCAGAGGTGGGAGTCGCGGCAAAGGAGCTCGCCGCCAGGAAAACCAGGAACAACCACACCCACCCATTACGCACGTCGTAAGTGTACACGCGCGGAAGGCTCGCGTCATCGCGTCAATCGATGCCGGAGCGCCGGTGCCACACCGGCTGGATCGGAGGCGCCCACGCCGCCGGCAGGATTCACGCGCGAACGGGGGGGCGGCGCCCCCGTTCCCGCCCGCGATGGCGCCGGCGGTCCCCTTCCCCCGCGGCGCGC
>JACZCU010112219.1_pt1 | contig 60943 bp, 57 predicted proteins | sample 8641851 | NCBI WGS metagenome assembly JACZCU01 (sample SAMN15324605, study PRJNA640507) | soil metagenome | isolation source: monocropping sugarcane control | place: China: Luxin town, Laibin City, Guangxi Province | collected 2019-07-25 | depth 10cm m | reverse complement strand
CGGCGGGCTGAGAGCCCGCCGCTCCACAAAATACCCAACGGGCACAACTGCTGCTTTTCATGCGGCCCCTGAAGCGCGTACTGACTGTCCTATCAGCGCTGATCCTCATCGTGATCGCCTATCGCGTTCTCGGCGTATACGAATTTCGCGAAGGCGAATGTTCCGCGCCGAAGCCGCGCAACTTCGCATCGACCTATCCGAAGCACCTCACCGTCATGACCTTCAACATCGAAGGGCACGCATCGCTGTTGCGCAGCGATCACATTCAGCAGATCGCCGACGTCATCAATCGCCATCACCCCGATCTCGTCGGCATCAACGAAGCGCATCGCAACACCTGGCAGGCGCGATTTCACGACCACACGCAACAACTCGCGCGGCTCACGCACATGAACGTCGTCTTCGGCCGCAGTTACCGATTCGCGGGCGGCGACTTCGGCAACGCGGTGCTCGCGCGCGGACAAATCCTCGCGTCCGACGTGCATGAATTACCCGGCACCGGCGAGCCGCGCACGCTGCTCGATACGAAAGTGCGCGTGAACGGCGGCATCGTCGAGTTCTACGTCACGCACGTCACCGCGTGGGCATCGATCGGCATGAAGACGCGCGATCTGCAACTGCAGTGCGTGCAGGATCACCTCAAAGCCAGCGCGCATCCGTTCATTCTCACCGGCGATCTCAATGCGCCGCCCGATAGCCCGGAGGTCGCGAAATTCTTAGGCGGCGCGACGATGCAATTCGCCGGCGATCCCAAACAACCGTCGCACAAGGTCATGGAGAAACGCCTCGATTACATCCTCGCGGATCGAGGCTGGACCGTGCGCAATGCGCGCGTGCTCGATGAAGGTCCCTCCGACCACCGTCCCGTCATCGCAGAGCTCATCCATCCATGAAACACAGAGAAAACGAAGACAACTTTGCCATCTGGCACACGCGCGGGACGACGTACGTGCGCATGCCGCTCGTCGCGTTCATCGCGGGACTGCTCGTCATCACACTCATGACGATCCTGCTCTGGTCCGTGAAGCGCGAGCCCGACACGCGGCTGAGTGTGAAAAACACCGGCGAGCTGGTGGCGCTGCTGCCGTCGATCGCGGGGCTTACACACTCCGCGTTAGAACCAGGCAACTCGATGCAGGTGCTGCAAAACGGCGTGATGTTTTTCCCTGCACTGGAACGCGACATTCTCGCCGCGCGCGAAACGATCCACATCGAGAGCTTCATCTGGTACGACGGAAAAATCGCGCGGCGTCTCGCGAATCTTCTGGCGATGAAAGCGAAGCAAGGCGTCGAAGTGCGCATCCTCGTCGACGCATCGGGCGGACGGCAACTCAAAGGCGAGCAACAGAAGATGCTCGAAGACGCGGGCGTCAAAGTCGCGCATTTTCATCCACTGCGCATCAGCAACCTTGGCCGCCTCAATAATCGCGATCACCGCAAGCTGATGATCATCGACGGCCGCATCGGCTACATCGGCGGCTACTGCATTGCGGACGAATGGCTCGGCGACGCGCGCAACAAGAACGAGTATCGAGACACTGGATTACGCGTCAGCGGTCCCATTGTGAATCGCCTGCAGGGCGCGTTCGCGGAGAACTGGGTCGAGGAAACGGGCGAGATCCCCGCGGGCGATAAATACTTTCCGAAACTCGCGCCGACTGGATCGACGCCGGCGCACGTCGCTTACACATCACCTGACGGCAGCGTCTCGTCCGTACAAATTCTTTATTACCTGGCGATCAAAGCCGCGCGCCGCGAAATCCTGATTCAGAACCCGTATTTATTACCCGACGAAGAAGCGATTGCAGCGCTCGAAGAGGCAGTGCGTCGCGGGGTGCGTGTGCGGATCATGGTGCCATCCGATACCGCTACCGATAGTCCGCTCGTGCAACACGCCAGTCACCACCATTTCGGCACGTTGCTCAAGCGCGGCGTACAGATTTACGAATACGACAAAACGCTGCTGCACCAGAAACTGATCGTCGTAGACGGGATGTGGGCTTGCGTCGGCTCGACGAATTTTGACGACCGTTCGTTCCAACTCAATGACGAGGTAAGTATCGGAGTCTTCGATTCGGCGATCGCGGCGCAGTTAGGCGCGGCGTTCGAAAACGATTTGCGTCACGCGCAACAACGGAAGTTCGACGAGTGGCAGGATCGCTCGTGGTGGCACAAACTGAAGGATGGAGTGGCATACTTGGGGCGCTCGCAACTGTAGCTGATGGCAACACTTCCCGCGGAAGGCCGATGGTCGCTTCGGCTCTTGTCGGATGACGACTTCAAAGGCGCGCTGGAGTTTCTGCAGCGTGATCCGCTGGTCAACGTGTATCTGATCTCGCGCCTGCTCGAAGAACGCACGCTCGCGGCAACGCAGATCGCCGTCGTGCGCTACAACGGCGCGATCGTGCTCGTTGCATCACTCGCAACGAACATCGTCCTCGGCGGCGATCCTTCGATTCCAAAGGACATTACCGAATCCGCCGTCGGCTTGATCGGCGATCGCATCCTCAATCGCATGCTGCCGGTGCGCGCGATCATCTCGCCTGCGCATCTCGTCGAATCATTGTGGAGCGTTTTGCGCATGCGCATCGATCCACCGACCGTGATTCGCATGAATCAGCCGATTTACGCCCTGCGTAAACGGCTCGATTATCCCGACCTCACGGTCGCGAGGCATTCGGCATTGAGGGATCTCGATGCGCTGGTGCCCGCGTGCGCCGCAATGCATAAGGAAGAAGTTGGAATCGATCCCATGGAGCGCGACGCCGCGGGTTATCGCGAGCGCATTCGCGAGCTGGTGGAGAAAAAACGCTCGGTCATCCGCGTCGTTGACGGAATCATCGCAAGCAAGTGCGAATATTCGGCGATGACGCCCGATGCCGTGCAGTTAATGGGGGTGTGGACGCATCCGAGGTTTAGGCGCAGAGGTTTATCGCAAGAGCTCTTACGCGAAGTCTGTGGCCACCTCGGCAGAAAATCGAAAACGGTTACATTGTTCGTCAACGACTTCAATACTCCCGCAATCGCCTTATACGAGTCGCTCGGCTTCGAACGAATCGGCATGAACCGCGCGCTCATCTGGTGATTCCGGGCCCGCCCATTGCAAAATTACAATACGCTTCCTGCAATAGCAGGGACACATGACGCGCAGGGCGCGCCGGGCCGAGCTTCACGGCAGCGTCGGAGGTAGGAATGCCTGAGACAGGTGTAGTGAAGTGGTTCAATAACGACAAGGGCTACGGCTTCATCAAACGCAGTACCGGGGAAGACGTCTTCTGCCATCACTCTTCGATTCAGGCGTCGGGCTATCGCACGCTCAATGAGGGCGAGCGAGTCGAGTTCGATGTGAAGCAGGGACCGAAGGGATTACAGGCCGAAAACGTGCGCCGGGTAGAAGGCGGACGTCACTCGGATAACGAGGCGTAGCCGTAGGGAAGTGGAGGACGGACCCGCGTCATCCGTCCTTGCCGTGGAAGTGGCAAGCGGGCGGCGGGCGTCCTCCACTGACTGAGTCCGCTCAGTCGCGTTCGGTTTCGCTGGCCGGCTGAACGCGCGAGGCGAAGAACGCACCGAGTGCGCCGCCTACGGCTACGGCCGGTAATGCCTGGCCATATCCTTTCAACGCGAGCAACACCGCGGACAGCCCTCCTGCAATGACAATGAGGGCGCGAAGAGCGAAGTCTTTGGAATCGAAATTCATGATGTACCGGCCTTGGACGGGGCCAGCGCGATTGTACGCGGCCATCACGAATTTCCCAGCGAACTGAACTGGAACGGCGGGCGCTCGGCCCGCCGGTAAGCCAACATTCGGCGAGCTAAGAGCTCGCCGCTCCACTTACATTCGCTCAGGGACCGGAATCCCTAACAACTCCATCGCGCCGACCATCGTTCTGCGGAACACTTCGGCACACACAGCGCGACGTTGACGCTCCGCATCGTCCTTCTCCGGGAGGATCGGGTACTTGTGGTAGAAGCTGTTGAACTTCTGCGCGAGGTCCAGCAAATACTGCGTGACCACGGAAAGCTCTAACGAATCCACCGCGCGCCGAATCGCACCTGGCAATTCCGCACTGAGCCGCACGAGCTCCCACATTTCATCTGTTAGGCCCTGATTCAGCGTGAGATCGTCGATCGAAGGCTCGTCGATCTTCGGATCGACGCCGCGCTCGGCCATCTTGCGAAAGATGTTCTGCACGCGCACGGTCGAGTACTGCAGGTACGGACCGGAATCACCTTCGAAGCGCAGCGCTTCATCGAAATCAAACGCGATGACTTTGTTGCGACCATAGCGCAGCATGAAGTAACGAATCGCGGCGACAGCGATCTGTCGTCCGAGCGCATCCGCATCGGCAACGTCCTGCGTGTTCGCGCGAACCGCATCCGCGGCTTTCTTCTCGAGCGTGTCGAGCAAGTCATCCGCTTTCACGCCGAGTCCCTTACGACCCGACATCTCGACATACGCGCGCGTCGCGTCTTCCTCGGAGATCTCCATGCCGAGGGTTTTCGCGGTGGCGGGAGTGAGCGCGACCATCTCGTACGCGAAGTGAATCGACGCATCCGCGGCCTTCTGTCCCGCGACCTGACGCACGCCTTCCTTCACGACCTTCTGCAAGTACGCCTGGCGCGAATCGATTACGTTCACGACGCGATTCGCGCCGCCGAACTTCGGCGCATTCGAATCACCATCCTTCTCGTGCGTCGTCTCCCACAGCGTGTAGTCGAACGGAAACTTGCGGTACTCGAACGTGCGATCGAGCATGCCGAGCTTCCACAACTGATACGCGATGTCTTTGCCGGTGTACGTGACGGTGCCGTTGGAGCGCACGAGGATTTTGTCGGGCTCGTTCATGCCCGAGAACTCCTCGGACTCGTCGAGCTTCATCACCCAGCAGCCTTTGTGCTTGCCTTCTTCTTCGAGGATCACCGCACCGCTCTGCTTGAGCAGCTCGAACGCGCGATCCCAGAAGTGCATGTGAATGATGTCACTCTCCTTCGGCAGGAGGTCGTACCGGATGCCGAGACGCAGCATCGTGGCGAGATGGCGCTTCACGATCGCGCGAGCGATCGTGATGCCGAGCTTCGACGTCTCGCCTTCCTGATGCTCGATGCGATGCAGCGTCTCACGACGCCACTCCTTCGCTTCCGGATGCTCGGCGTAGTAGTTCGCCATCTTCGAATACACGTCCCAGCAGATGTAGTCGAAGCGCTCGTTCGTAGCGATAAGTTGCTCGACGTCGGCGAGTGATTTCTTTTCGAGATGCTCGAACGCGACCACGACGTCCGCGACCTGCACGCCGGTGTCATCGATGTAGTTCTGCGTTTCGACGCGATCGCCGAGCCACTTCGCGCAGCGCACATACGTGTCGCCGAGCACGGCATTGCGCAGGTGACCGATGTGCGCGGCTTTGTTCGGATTGATGTTCGTGTGCTCGACGATCACGCGCTCGCCCGTCGGCGCCGGCGGCGCCATGACGTTGCGGAAATGCGCGGCCGTGAAGCCGCCGCGATCGATGCGGAAGTTGAGATAGCCCGCGCCCTCGACCGAAACGGATTGCACGAGAATCGGCAACTCCATTCCGTTCGCGAGCTGCTCCGCGATCTCGCGCGGCTTGCGCTTCAACGCCTTCGCGAGCTCGAGCGCGATCGGCGTCGCCAGATCGCCCATGCTCAGCTTCGGCGGCGGCTGCAACACCACGCGCTCGACGGGATGACCGAAGAGAGCAAGCGTGCGGCTTTTGAGCGTTTCAATGAGTTGCTGTGTGATGTCTTCGAAGATCATGTCGTGTTGCCCTTGGCGAGTGATGAGTGATGAATGATGAGTGATGAACCGCATCGCCAGATTCACTCATGCGACATGACGTCATGTAGCAAACCGTGACTCTCGCGACGCGGTTCATCATTCATCACTCATCATTCATCACTCGCTTCTGTTCCAATGCCCCGCATCGTTCCACTGCTTCAAAATCCATCTCTCGCCGCGTTTGGCGAACACGTTCAGTGCCGCGTTTTCCTGGGCGAAGTTGCGAGAGGTCATGACCGGGATGTCCAGCAGCGCGGTGGCGAGAATACGTAACGCGGTGCCGTGCGTGACGATCACCGGTCGCTCCGTCGTCACGCTTTCGATTCCGCGCAGGACGCGGCGCCGCACGTCCATGTGCGATTCGCCCTCGGGGCACGGCTCTTCGCCGTCCGCGATCCAGCGCTGATAAATCTCCTCGTCCGTGCGGCGAACGTCGAGAAAGGAACAGCCTTCCCAGCGGCCGTAATTCATCTCGCGAAAATCTTCATTCGCGATGATCTCGAGACCGGTCACGTCACGAATTGCTTCCGCGGTCGACATCGCGCGGCCTAACGGCGATGAATACAGCGCCGTCGGTTTGAGCTCGAGAATGCGTCGCGCGAGGTGCTGCACTTGTGTGCGGCCGAGCTCCGAGAGCTCGCTATCATTCCACCCTTGCGCGATGCCGGCGACGTTGTGGACTGTTTGTCCGTGGCGAGCGAGTAGCAGATGATCGATCACGTCGTGACGGCCGCCGGATCGGGAGTCAGGAGCGAGTCCGCGGTCATCTCCGCGGGTTTCTCGATGCCGAGAATCTGCAGGATGGTCGGCGCGACGTTCGACAACACGCCGCCGCTGCGCAACGCGCCGTAACGCTTCTTCGGATCGACGAGAATCAGCGGCACCGGATTCGTCGTGTGCGCGGTGTGCGGCTGACCGGTTTTCGGATCGAACATCAATTCCGCATTGCCATGATCGGCCGTGATGAGCGCGACGCCATCGACCGTCTCGACCGCGTTGAGAATGCGATCGACGGCGACATCCGTGTCGTGCACCGCGGTCACGGTCGCATCCATGAATCCGGTGTGACCGACCATGTCCGGATTGGCGATGTTCATGATGATGACGTCGTACTTTTTCGACTCGATTGCCTCGACGACTTTGTCCGCGACTTCGAACACCGACATCTCCGGCTGCAAGTCGTACGTCTTCACTTTCGGCGAGGGCACGAGCATTCGCTCCTCGCCGTCGAACTGCGTGTCCGAGCCGCCGTTGAAGAAGAACGTGACGTGCGCGTACTTCTCGGTCTCGGCGATGCGGAACTGTTTGAGTCCCGCGCGCGAGAGCACTTCGCCGAGATTGTTCCGGATCGCCTCAGGACCGTAGACGACCGGCAGATCGAACTTCTCGTGATAGCGATTCATCGTCACGAGCTGAATCTTCGGATGCACCGCGCGCACGAAGCCATCGAAGTCATCGTCTTTGAACGCGGTCACGATCTGGCGCATACGATCCGCGCGGAAGTTGAAGAAGAAGAGCGCGTCGCCGTCTTCGATGCGGCCGAGGTGATTGCCGTCGGCGGTGACGACCGAGATCGGCTCCATGAATTCATCGGTCACGTTCTGCTCGTAAAAACGGCGCACCGTTTCGAGCGGATCCTTCGTCTCCGTGCCGACGCCGAGCGTCATCAGGTCATAGCCGCGCTGCACGCGCTCCCAACGCTTGTCGCGATCCATCGTGAAGTAGCGGCCGATGATCGTCGCGAGCTTCGCGCTCTTTCCTTTGAGATGCGCGAGCAAATCGCCGAGATACTTCTCCGCGGATTTCGGCGGCGTATCGCGGCCGTCGAGAATCGCGTGAACGTAAACCTCTTTCGCGCCGAGCTCGAGCGCCGCATCGATCATGCCGTGCAGATGCGATTGCAACGAATGCACGCCGCCATCGGACAGCAGCCCCGCGAAATGCACGGCGCGCGCGTTCTTCACCGCGTCGACGAACACCGGATTCGTTTGCAGCTCGCCGTGCGCGATCGATTTGCTGATGCGCACGATGTCCTGATCGACGACGCGCCCCGCGCCGATGTTGAGATGACCGACTTCCGAGTTGCCCATCTGTCCTGCAGGAAGACCGACAGCGAGACCTGATGCATCGAGCGTGGTCCATGCGCTTTCGCGATAGAGCCGGTCGAAGCGCGGAGTGTCGGCGCTCGCGATCGCGTTCCATTCGGTTTCGTTGCGACAACCGAAGCCATCGAGCACGATGAGGATGAGAAACGGACGGTCAGACATCGGGGCGCGAAGATAGCAGAAGTCGTCCGTTAAACTCGCCCGCATGGCCCTGCCCGAGCAAGCCGAGCGCGATCCGGAAGCGAAAGCGCTCTTTCAACTGACGCGCGAGATGGAACTGCTGATTTCCGCGGCGCTCGTCTTCGCGTTGCTGCAGTTGCCGGAGTTTCTCGATCGCTGGTGGGAAGCGAGCTCGCTGCACGTCGGCGGCGTCTCGTTCTTCAGCGTCTTCATCATCTATTACGGCTGCAAGCTCATCGCATACGGACTCATCGTCGCGATCTCCGCGCACTTCCTGCTGCGCGGATTCTGGGTCGCGATTATGAGCCTGCGCAGCGTGTATCCCGCGGGCTACGACACGACGAAGCTCGAGCACGGAAAGATCTATGAGGCGTTCTACGAGCGCCGGCTCATGACGCTGCAGGAGATCGAAGATCGCGTCGATCGCATCTCCGCATCGATCTTCGCGTTCGTCTTCCTGTTTCTGCTCTTGTTCCTCGCGATGAGCGTATGGGCGGCGGCGGGATGGTTGATTGGCTTCATCCTCGCGCGCGTCACCGGCAACGATGACCTCATCGGCATCACGGTTCTCGTCTGGTTCGGGCTCTTCCTCGCGGTGCAGATTTACCTCGCACTCATCGATCGGTACTCGAAGACGCACGAGGTGTCCGAAGGCACGAAGCGCGGCACGTTGCGCATCTTTCGCTGGATGCACTTCGCGACGCTCAACTTCATCTACGCGCCGGTGTTCTTCACCTTCACGACGCACACGTCGCGGCGCCGCATGTCGACGCTGCTCATCGGCTTCATGTACTCGATGATCGGCGCGTTCATGTTCAGCCTTTTTCTCTCGCGCGGCGTGATCGGCTTCGACAGCTATTCGTATTACCCGCAACGCGCGGCCGAGGCGCAGCTTCGCCCGATTCATTACGACTCATTGCGCGATTCCGATCGCGCGGCGACTGCGCCGTCGATTCAGTCGGACGTGATCGACGGTCCGTACCTGCGTCTGTTCATTCCGTACGACGCGCGTGAAGACAACGAGCGCATGCGCAAATTGTGTCCCGACGTGCCGCCGATGCGCAGCGAAGGATTGTTCGTGGCACCGCGCAACAAGCCAGCGAAAGCGCGCGTCGATGCATTGGCCGCGTGCTTCGACAAGTTGTACGAAATCGAGATCGATGGAAAACGAACCGCCAATCCGGGCTTCGTCTTCTACCGCCATCCACAGGGAAACATCCCCGGACGTCTGGCGCTCATTCCTGCCGGATCGCTGGAAGCGGGACGGCACATGCTCACGGTGAAGCACACGCCGCTGCCGGGAAAGAAAGAGGACGACTCGCGCGACGAGTCGTTCATCCCATTCTGGAAGTGATTACGCGGATTGTTTTTCGCGCTTGAAGACCATGCCGATGTGATCGGTGGCGCCGGTCTTGAAGTTGATGGACGTGATGCTGACCAACTCCCAACCCTCATCGCCGAGGCGGTTCAACTCTTCGGCACGCCGCGGATCCATCGAGTAATTCTCCGACCGGACGTTGATGATCTTGTATTCCCAGGTCTTCATGTCCGCGCTCCCTCCCGGCGGTGCTGTAGCGAATGAGGTGGGTAAGTGTAGCAAACGGAAGCGCGAACGCTACTCGGACATCATCGCCAGCCTTCGCTTCGCCCCTTCGTGTGACGGATTGAATCGCAAGGCTTCCTCGAGACTCGCACGCGCTTCGTCGCGATGCCCCTGCCGAACATCGACATCCGCGAGCATCACCAGCGCATCCGGAACATACGGCATCACGGCGAGGACTTTCTGCAATTCCGCTTTTGCCGCATCGAGCTCGCCGCGTCGCGCGAACTGGCTCGCGAGCATCATGTGCGGCCGCACGAGCGTCGTGGTCGCGGGATCGTTCGCGAGCTTCTGCAACGCGGCGACGCCACGCGGATCGTTGAAACTCGTCAGCACCATCGCGGCCATCTGTCGCACCTGGACCGACGAATCCTCGACATGTTGCGCGACATCGTTCGCCGCGCTCATCGCGTGCGCGTGTCCGAGTCCTTCGATGAAGTTCGCGCGCACGAGCGGATCGGGATCATCGAGCAACGGCGCCAGCGTTTCTGCCGCGGCGCGCGGGAAACGTTGGCCGAGCAGCAGCGCACATGCGCCGCGAAGAATGTTGCTCTCGCCGCGATCTTCGATCACGGCGCGCAATGAAGGCAGACTCGCAGTCGCGGTCTTCTCATCGATCGCGTTCGCGAGTCGCACACGACGCGCCTGACGCCGATCGATGTCCGGCCACCACGCGCGCATCGTCGCCTGCAACTCGTTCGGCGATTTCTTCTCGTGGCATTCGCCGCACGCATTCGGCACATCGTGTTCCGCGGTGACGACTGGATTCGGGATGTCGATCGTGTGATCCGCGAATTTGTCGAGCACGCCCGTGACGACGTTCGGCATGTGACACGACTCGCAGCTCACGTTCTTGTGATGCGAGTGCTGCTCGCGCTGCGCGACGACGCTCGCGTGACAGCTCTCGCATCCCGCATGCGCGGCCGGCTTCAACTCATTGACGCCGTGATCCTGATGCGGCGCGGTGTGACACGAGAGGCACGTCGCACCGCCTTTCAGCAAACACCGCGATTGCAGCAGCGCCTGATACTCGAAGCTCGACGAGCTCGGACGACCATCGGCGAAGTACTCGCCGGAGCGTTGATTGCCGTCGACGATCACGAGCGGCTGAAACTTGTCGTCGTAACGATCGCCGGCGTTGTAGCGATGCGCGCGATCGAACTTCGGATAGATCGGATCGCGCGGGCCATGGCACGAGCCGCAAATCTCGAGCGCGATCTTCTTGTCGACGTGGCCCGGATGAATCACATCCGTTTTCGCTTTCGTCTCCGCATGGCGCGCCGCGGGACCATGACAGCTCTCGCACGCGACGCCAGCATCGGAGTAGCTCGTCGACCACTGATGCGTGTTGCGGTCGTAACGCACATCGAGTCCGGTGGTGTGGCACTCAAAGCATTCGTGATTCGCGGTGCGCCGGAAGTTCGTCCAGTAAAACGGATGCTCCTCGGTCACCACTCCTTGTTTCTTCTCGTTGTAATCAACCCACGCGCCGCGACCGGTGACGTGAAAGTAAACCGGCAGGACCTGCATTCGTCCGTCCGGAAACTCGGTGACCGTGTCCTGCATGCGCTTCCCGCCGACGACGTACTTCACCGGAAACGCCGCGACTTTGCCGCCCGGTCCTTTCGTGCGCATGACGAACGCATCGCCGCGCTTCTGCATCCACGCTTCGCTCGATGCGCCGCGATAGTGCGCGTTCGCGAAATCGCCGACGATGTATTGCGGCTCCGCGGGTGAGAGCGCACGTGCGTGCCAGTCTTTCGACCAGCGCTCGAATTTCTCCTGATGACAGTCGCGACATGCGTCCGCGCCCGCGTAGGCATCGCGCGACGGAAGATTGCCATCGTCCTCTTCGCTACGTCGCGCGGACGGCTGTGCCGCACGTTTCGCAACGACGCGTTCGTGCTGCCCGCGGCAGGTAAGCACGAGTGCCGCGAGCACGATCGAGACGACCGCGCGGGTGCGCATCAGCCTTCTTTGGCGCGGAACGTGTCGTGACACGCGCCGCACGCTTTTTTCATCGCGTCGAGCTGCGCGGCGATCGCTTTCATGTCGTTCGTCTTCGCGAGCTGCTGCATCTTGCCGGCTTCAGTCTCGAGCTTCTGCGCCGCGGCTTTGAACTGCGCGGGCTTCGTCCAGACTTCGGGCAAGGCGTCGGTCGCAACTTTGTCGGGACTCGTGCCGGCGGTGAACATCGACGGCATCTGGCGCGCGAGCTCTTTCACGGCGGCGGCGTGCGAGGCGAGATCACTCTTGAACGGCGCGCCTTTCGTGATCGAGGTCATCGCGTTCATGTAGCCGGCCATCGACTTCATGAGCGCCTGACGGTATTTGACGACGTCAGCCTCACCGGCATTGAGCGAAACGGCAGAGAAGAGAAGTGCACAGAGGAAAACCGGGCGCGTTTTCATGGACGCGCTGATTATAGGCTGGCGCGCCACTCCACCGCTTCGGCCGGATAGTCCGTGATCACACCATCGCAGCGAAGCTCGCGCAGTCGTTCCCACTCGAACTTCGTATTCGCGGTCCACGGCACGACCTTCACTCCGCGCTCGTGCAGCGACTCGACCAGCTCGCGATCGACATAGCGAAACTGCGGGAAGCACCACGCTGCGCCGATGCGCTGCGCGTAATCGGCGAGATCGACGACGTAGCCGTAGACCGTGATGCCGAGGGGAGTGGTGATTCCGCGGGTGCGGAGGGAGGTCACGATGGAGTGATCGAAGGACGCAATCACGCAGTTCGGCCATTCCCCCACCGCGGCGATCAGCTCTTCCTCCCATTTGCTTCGCTTGACCTCGAGGATCATGGTCGTGCGTCCGGCGAAACGGCCGAGGTCGGAGAGACGCTCGATCATGGCGCCGCGCTCGGCGCATTGCGTGAACGTGAGCGACTCGATCGACTCCTCGCGCAACTCGTCGTCGTGGTAGAGCACGGCGGTGCGATCGAAGAGCAATCGCAGGTCCGTTTCGAAGCCATCGGCGCCCGCGCGCAGCGTCTCTTCAAACGATGCGATCGTGTTCTCCGGAAAGCGCTTCGGACTCCCGCGATGACCGTAGATCTCGAAGCGTTCCGGCATGGCTAATCCCTTGTTCCCCTAAAACTAACGTGGTAGCTTGCTCGGCGTTCAGCGGAGCCAATTCAATGCCGAAAAAGATCCTTCTCGCGGACGACAGTATCACTATCCAGAAGGTCGTCGAGCTGACGTTTTCCGACGGGGATTACGAAGTCACCGCGGTCAACAATGGCGCCAAAGCGCTGCAGAAACTCGCCGAGATGCGGCCGGACATCATCCTCTCCGACATCATCATGCCGGAGAAGAACGGATACGAAGTCTGCGAGTACGTGAAGTCGCATCCCGAGTTCCGCAACATCCCGGTGGTGCTGCTGACCGGCACGTTCGAGCCGTTCGATCCCGATCGTGCGGAGAAGGCCGGCTGCGACGCGGTGGTCACGAAGCCGTTCGAATCGCAGAGCCTCATCCATAAAGTCGAGGAACTGATCGCGGCATCGGCATCGAGCCATGCGGCTCCCGCGCCTGTCGCCGAAGAACCGGCACCGGCGTCATCGCCGTGGATGGATGACACGCCGATCGAATTGCCGCAGCCAACACCAACCCCCATCTCGTCACCCTCTCCCTTCAGCACGACCTCGGGCAATTTCCCGCCGGTCGCGCCGGAGGCACCATCGCCGTTCACGACGTCCGGCGGTTCGTTCCCCACTCCTTCCGAAGCCTTCACGCACGACAGCGACATCTTCAACGCCGCACCGATCTCCGGTGCAACGACGGAGATGCCGTTCGATGCACAGCCCGCGTCGCCATTCAGCAACGAGACGCGCGCCTTCTCGAAGATGAGCTTCGACGAGATGCAGCAACTCGCGCCGCCGCCGATTCCTCCTCCGATTCCTGAGCCGTCTCCGTGGGACGAGCCTGCCGATCTCAACACCGGAGGCGAAACTCGCGCGTTCACGAAGATGTCGTTCGACGACTTCGCGACGCCTGCGCCACAGCCGGAACCGGAGCCCGAAGCGGAATCGCCGTTCGGTGCGCCGCCTCCCGCCGAAGAGTTCAGCAGCGAGACGCGCGCATTCACGAAGATGAGCCTCGACGAACTGCAGCAACTGCAGTCGCCGGGGCTCTCGTATTCAGCACCGGAGCCCGCGTTCACCGCTCCGGAGCCAGCGTACTCTGCACCGGAGCCCGAACCGCAGCAGCCGGTGATCGAGCCCGCTGTCGATGAACCGCCGTGGGGCGAATCACAGGCGAGCAGCAGCGCGAGCCCGTGGGACGAGCCCGCGGCTTCGCCATTCGCGGGTGAGACGCGTGCGTTCCCGAAGATGTCGTTCGACGAACTACAGCAACTCTCGTCGACGCCTGCTCCCGCACCAGAACCCGAACCGTCTTCGCCATGGGGCGAGTCCGAATCACCCGTCGTCACCGGCGGCGAGACGCGCGCGTTCCCGAAGATGTCGTTCGAAGAATTGCAGCAACTCTCGTCGACGCCTGCTCCTGCCGCGGAGCCGGAGCCGTCGCCGTGGGAAGAACCGGCGGCAGCGCCGGCGTGGTCGCCAACGAGCGACACGAGCGCGATCGAAACGCCGTCGTCCGCTGAAAGCTTCACCACGACGGCAGTGCCGTTCGCGCAGCCAGCGACACCGAGCTTCGGCGGATACGAAGAACCGGCCGAGCCTGAAGACTTGCCGTTCGCAACAACGACGACGGATGACGAAGAACCCGTAATCGCGAGCGAGGAACCATCCGAGCCATTGTGGTCCCCGGCGTCTGCATCGGTGGCGGAAGCAGTCGCGGAATCCGCGGAACCGCCGATGCCGTCGAGCGTGCTCGCACCTGAAACGCCGTCACTGCCGATTCGCAGCAGCGATCTTTCGGACGAACAGATCGATCGCATCGCACGCCGCGTGGTCGAGCTCATGTCCGATCAGGTCGTGCGGAACATCGCGTGGGAAGTGATTCCCGACCTCGCGGAGATGGTCGTCAAGGAGCGCATCCGGCAGCTCGAGTCCGAAGCTTGAAGATCTACACGCGCACTGGCGATCACGGCCAGACTTCGCTCTTCGGCGGCACGCGTGTCGCCAAGAGCGATGCGCGGATCGAGTCTTACGGCACCATCGACGAGCTGTCGTCCTTCATCGGCGTCGCACGCGCGGCATCTCTTCCGCAATTCGTCGACGATGAATTGCATCGCGTGCAAATCGATCTCTTCGAGATCGGCGCGCATCTCGCCTCCCCCGGCACCTCACGATTCCTCGGCGTTGAACCCGCGCGAATCGAAGCACTCGAGCACGCGATCGATGTGATGGATACCGAACTCGTACCGCTCAGGAACTTCATTCTTCCGGGCGGTGCGTTGGGCGCAGCGCAGTTGCATGTTGCGCGAACGGTGTGCAGACGCGCGGAGCGGCTCGTGGTCGCGCTCGAAGATTTCTCGCCAGCGACGATCTCGACGATCGCGTATCTGAATCGATTGTCGGATTACCTGTTCGTGGCGGCGCGCTTTGCGAATCTCAAGGCGGGCGTGGAAGACGTGCCCTGGATGAGGTGATTCGTTCTGCCCTCTGGGGCGACCAATTTCACGTTTGCGAAATTGGTCGGGGCAAGAGGACTTGAACCTCCGACCTCACGGTCCCGAACCGTGCGCTCTACCAGGCTGAGCTATGCCCCGATTTCGAATCAGCCGCGAATGGCCTCGCGGCAAGAGGCGCGGATTCTAGGTGATTCGCGCCGAGCGGTCAAACTAACCTGAGACCCTTGATTGCTATTCCTGCATCGCAACGAAGCAGTGACGACGGAATCGCCTCTCGAACCCTCCCGTTGCTTTCCATGAAAAACAAGGAGGCAGACCACCATGAAACGAATCAGTTTGGTCCTCGCGCTTTTCGCGCTTGTCCTCCCCACGCTTGCTCAGCAGGTCGAGGTTGCGAAACCGCAGCCGTTCGGCGAAAAGATCGACGTGAATGCCGTACTGCTCGACGTCATCGTCACCGACTCCAAAGGCCATCAAATCCTCGGCCTGGGCAAAGACGATTTCATCGTGAAAGAAGACGGCGTTGCACAGAACATCGAATCCGTCGACTACTTCACCAATCGCCGCCTGCTCGATCAACGTGAGGAGAACGCGCCGTTCAAAGTCGAACGCGTGCACGAAGACCGCTACTTCATCTTCTTCTTCGACAAACCCGACGCCGGCGCTCTGGCCAGCGAGATCAATCGCGCCCGTCAGGCCACGATCGACTTCGTGAAAAACGAGATGCAGCCAACCGACTACGTCGCGATCGTCGGCCACGACATGCGTCTCAAGATCTACAGCGATTTCTCGAACAACAAGCAGCAGCTCCTGAGCGCGCTGAATGACGTGCAGAAATTCGGCAAGGGCGTTGTCACGCCGCCCGCGGGTAATGGCCCGTCACTGCTTCGCACCTCCGAGCACAATCTCATCAACGACACCGGCAGCGTGTACAAGGGCCTCGACTACATCGCCGATGCGTCACGCTCGATCCGCGGCCGCAAGAACCTCGTGTTGTTCTCGCCGGGAATCAGGGATCGTTTCGAGAACATCGTCGCCGGCTCGCTCACGAAGCGTTCCGAGGATTTCGACGAAGCGCTGCGATCGCTCAACGCATCGAACGTCGCCGTGTATGGCGTGCAGTTGCAGCAGGAAGCAGGCATCACGCCGTTGATTCACCAGCGCCTCACGGAGCTGTCGAACGAAACCGGCGGCAACTACTTCATGTTCAACACGAGCTTCGAGCCGGCCGTGAAGCGCATCGAGAACACCAACAGCGGGTATTACCTGGTGTCGTACAGCTCGAAGAAACCGCGCGGCGAAAAGGGATTTCAGAAGGTCGACGTGAAGCTGAAGAATCCGGAGTTCAAGGTCGTCGCTCGTAACGGCTACGAATACGGCGGCTGATCAGGCTCACTCGCTCGCCCGGCCGCAACTGGGCGAGCTTCCACCTCTCCGACGTGATCACGGTCATCGGCTGCAAATAGCCGCCGGTGACCGGATGATCCGGTCCCATCGCAATCAGACTTCCATCGGGATGCAGTTGTACCGTTCCGCACTGCATGCCGATCGATTTCAAATCCGCCGGAATCGCGACGTCGAGTTTCTGCAGCGGCTTCAAGCGAATCCCCACGCGATCGAGCTGCGGCGTGACCTCGCATTCGACTTCTTCAATTCCGACGTCGTGCGGTCCGCGAATTGCGTGAATCGTCAGACGATCGTCGCGATTCGGAATCGGCTCGACGACGCCTTCGTCATCGCCGATCGCGAGATATCCGCGCAATCCGTTGTTCACGCGACCGAATTGCGTTTCCTCGTTTGCGCGCACGCGTTGCACACGAACGTCGCCATCGCACCACGCGAGCACGGCATCACGATGCACGCGAATGCGCGGTCCGACCATCGCGCACTCGAGCAATACGACATCGCCGCGAACGGCATTCATCGCGATGCGCGCGAGTACGTCATCGAATGGATTCGTGGTCTCGATGGTGAGCGGTGAGCGGAGAAGCTCGAACCTGTCATCCCGACCGAGCGAAGCGAGTGGAGGGATCCCCTTCCGATCGGCAGCGGACCCCTCGACTTCGCTCGGGATGACACGGAGTCGATCTCCGGCATCGATCGCTAACTCTTCGTTCGAGTGACCGAGAATGTTCCACCCACCAGGCGAATCCATCGGATAAAAACCCGCCACGTTTCCCGCGATCGCAAACGATCCGCGCTTCACGTTGCGCGACGTTGCGCGACGCGGCATCGACCACTCCTCCGGCCATCCATCGAGATACGCGAACCCGCCGCGAAATCCGATGTAGCGCGCGGTCAGCGTCAGCGTCTGCACGCGTGCGAGAAACGCCTCGCGTGTGAGCGAGTGCAGCGCGAAGAACTCTTCGAGATCTTCGCCGTCGAACGTCACGGCGATGACGCGCGGCGCTTTCGCTTCGATCGCATGCACATCGAGCGGGGGCCACTCTTCGAACAACGCGCACGGCGGTTCTTCGTCACGCCAGTGCACAAGCAGCGACGAATGTCCTGGCACGACCTTCGTCACGCCATCGATGCCGCGTGCGTACGCGGCCGCGGCGTGAAGCTTCGCGGCGGTGACGTCGCCAAGGTCGAGAAGCACGGCCCGGTCTCCGGCTGGCGCGAGTTGCATCGCATGGTGATAACGTCCGCGGGCATGAATCGCAAGCACGAACAGATCCTCATCGAGATCGCCAACGAATCGATGACCGAGCACGGTCTCGAGCCGGAGTTCGACGCCGCGGTACGGCGCCAGCTCGATCAACTGCACGCGCCGGCATACGACGATGAACTGCGCGACATGCGCGATCTGCCCTGGTGTTCGATCGATAACGACGATTCGCGCGATCTCGATCAGCTCACCTGGGCCGAGGATCTGGGGGATGGCGACATTCGCATGTATGTTGCGGTCGCGGACGTCGATGCGCTCGTGCGCAAAGACACGCCCATCGACCGGCATGCGCGCACGAACACGACGTCGGTCTACACCGCCGCGCGCATTTTTCCGATGCTGCCGGAGAAACTCTCGACCGATCTCACGTCGCTGAACGAAGGTGAAGATCGCGTCGCGATGCTCATCGAGCTGACGATTCGCGAAGACGGCACCGTTGCAGACAGCACCGTTTATCGCGCGCTCGTGCACAACAAAGCGAAGCTCGCATACGACCGCGTGGCCGCGTGGCTCGATGGCGAAGACGATGAGCCGGAGAAAGTGACGCGCGTGCGCGGACTTGCGGAGACGCTGCGCTTGCAGGATCGCGTCGCCGACAAGATGCGCGATGTGCGGCACGAGCATGGCGCGCTCGATCTCGAAACGATCGAAGCGCGGCCGGTGATTGAGGACGGCGCCGTCGTCGATCTGCGTCAGGCGCGCCGCAACAACGCACGCCTGCTCATCGAAGACTTCATGATCGCCGCGAACGGCGCCACGGCGCGCTTCCTGGTGAGCAAAGGATTTCCGAGCATTCGTCGCGTCGTGCGCTCGCCGGAGCGCTGGGATCGCATCGAGCGCATCGCCGAACAAGTCGGCGAGCGATTGCCGCCCGATCCCGATCCCATCGCGCTCGAAGCGTTTCTGCGCCGCCGCAAGAAAGCCGATCCGACGACGTTCCCCGATCTGTCGCTATCGATCGTGAAAGCGATGGGCGCGGGCGAATACGTCGTCGAGGAGCCGGGCGAGAAATCGATCGGACACTTCGGACTGGCGGTGAAGGATTATTCGCACTCGACCGCGCCGAATCGCCGCTACCCGGATCTCATCACGCATCGGTTGGTAAAAGCGGCGCTCGCGGGTAAGGCCGCGCCGTACGACATCGATGAGCTCACGGAGCTCGCATCGCATTGCACGGCGCAGGAAGACGCCGCGAACAAGGTCGAGCGTCATGTGCGCAAAGCCGCGGCAGCGATGATGCTTTCGAATCGCATCGGCGAGCGCTTCGATGCGATCGTCACCGGCGCCTCGTCGAAAGGAACGTGGGTGCGCATCTTCCACCCGCCAGTCGAAGGAAAGCTCGTGCACGGACACGAGGGGTTGGATATCGGCGATCGCGTGAGGGTGAAGCTGGTGGATGTGAATCCGGACCGCGGATTCATCGACTTTGCCCGGCACGGCCGGGACCGCTGATTGCTGCGCAGACCTCACGTGCGGCTGCCGAGTGGCGACGGTCGCCGCGGCCGCGCGTGTCATCCCGAGACGTACAGCGTGGTCATGTCATCCCGAGCGGAGCGAAGCGTAGTCGAGGGACCTGTCGCGAGCGAAGCGAAGCGCAGTCGAGGGACCTGTCGCGAGCGCGCTACCTCTCCTCCACCACAACTGCTACGTTCGTAGCATCAACCGTCACGAGTGTGGCCTTGTGGTTGAGCGTCTGTCCGTCGTGCAGCAAACCGTACGAGATGACGCTCACCACATCGCCGTTGCGCATGCCCGGCGCATGGACCTCGCCGCTCGCACCTGCTTCCACGAACGTCACCACGCGCTCGCCAGTCGCGTGATTCACGATCTCGACTTCTTCGAGCGGCAGAATGTTCGCGGCGCGAAGCAGCACGGGATCGATGCGCAGGTTGAGCACATCACCGCTGGTCACGGCTGCGTTGCGAATCACCGCGCGCACGAGGCGGCGCATCATGCGAGGAGAATCCGGATGTTGTCGATCAATCGCGTCCTGCCGATCTTCACGGCACCGGTAAGGAGCACATCGCGTGCAAAGTCCCGCGGCGCTTCGAACGTGAGCGGATCGACGACCGCGAGGTAATCGACAGCAACGCCTTCCTCGCTCGCAACGACGTTGCGCATCGAAGACTCGATGCGCGCGACGTCGTGCTCACCGCGCGCGATCGCATCGACTCCCGCTTGCAGCGCGCGATGCAACACCGGCGCTTTCGCACGATCGTCGAGTGAGAGATACGAGTTCCGCGAAGATTTCGCGAGGCCGTCCTGCTCGCGCACGGTTTCGCCGAACACGAGCCGCAGCGGGATGTCGAGATCGCGCACCATGCGCTCGATCACCGCGCACTGCTGCGCATCTTTGCGACCGAATGCGGCGATGTCGGGCTGCACGATGTTGAAGAGTTTCGCGACCACCGTCGCGACTCCCGCGAAGTGTCCGGGACGCCGCTCCCCTTCGAGCGGGCCCGCGACGCCGTGTACATCGACGATCGTCGTCGCACCTTCGGGATACATCACCTCGACCGGCGGCAGAAACAACACATCGACACCGGCGGTGCGCAGCAACTCACCGTCGCGCGCTTCATCGCGCGGATAACGCGAGAAGTCTTCGTTCGGACCGAACTGCTTCGGGTTCACGAAGATCGAGACGACGATGAATGTCGCACCGGCATCGCGTGCAACTTCGATGAGTGAGATGTGGCCTTCGTGCAGGAAGCCCATCGTGGGAACGAAGCCGATCGTGGCTCCGCTCGCACGCGCGACGCGAATCGCGTCGCGCGTTTCGGAGATCGTGTTTGTAATCAGCATGAGCTCAGCGCGGCATCTCAGCGTGGCATTTCGACGACGACACCACCGTCATCGCGCGTCGCGTACAAACGCTTCAGCTCTTCGTCCGACGCCATGTGGAACGATTCTTTGAGCTCGTCGGGGAACTGACCGCCGCGAACATCCGCGAGATAGCCTTCGAGCGCGTGCTGCATGTCATCCGCGATGTGCGCGTACTGGCGCACGAACTTGGGCGTGTGACCGTCGTAGATGCCGAGGACGTCGTGGAAGACGAGCACCTGCCCGTCGCATGACGGACCCGCGCCAATGCCGATCGTCGGAATCGTGACCTGCTCGGTGATGATCTGCGCGAGCTCGGACGGAACGCATTCGAGCACGAGCGAGAAACATCCGGCGCGCTCGAGCGCGACTGCTTCGTCGATGAGACGACGTGCATCGTCCGCGTTCTTGCCCTGCAGTTTGAACCCGCCCATCGCGTTGACGGATTGCGGCGTGAGACCGATGTGGCCCATCACCGGAATCTCCGCGTCGAGAATCGCCTCGATCGTTTTGATGCGCGACACCTTCGCGCCTTCGACCTTCACCGCGTTTGCGCCGGCCTGCATGAAGCGGCCCGCGTTGCGAACGCTCTCATCGATCGAGACGTGATACGAGAGGTACGGCATGTCCGCGACGATGAGCGCGCTCTTCGTGCCGCGCACGACCGCCTTCGTGTGATGGAGCATGTCGTCGACGGTCACGCTGAGCGTGTCGGGAAGCCCGAGGACGACCATGGCGAGAGAATCGCCGACGAGAATCACGTCCGCGCCGGCCGCATCCGCGACCTTCGCGCTCGGATAGTCGTACGCCGTGAGCATGCCGATGCGCGACTTTCCTTTCATCGCGCGAACGGCGGGAACCGTGACTTTTTTGCGTTGGGGATTCGGGCTGTTGCTCATCACTTCCTCCGTGCTACCTCATGCCGAGCGGAACGGAGGCGAGCGCTGACCGTTGAGCGCCGGCTCAACGCGCCATCACTTCCTACGGTCTCGTCTCGGTCCGTCGACTCAGGATCCAAGCGGTACGTAGTACTGGGTGCCCTTTTGAGCATTTCGAATCTGCTCCACGAGCTGTTCGAAATGCTCAGGTGTATTTACGAAATCGATCTCGTTCGTGTTGACGACCAGCAGTGGCGTCTCGTCGTACCGGTAAAAGTAGTGAGAGTACGCCTCGCTGAGCTCTTGCAAATACGATGACGAAATTGCTTTCTCGTAAGCACGCCCGCGCTTTTTAATGCGCTTCGAGAGTGTATCAAGACTTCCCTGCAGGTAAATCACCAGATCCGGCTGCGGGACCTGTTCATGTAACAGATCGTACATCCGGTTGTAGATCATGAGCTCGGAATCATCGAGCGTGAGATACGCGAAGATCTTCGATTTCGCGAAGGTGTAATCGGCGAGGATCAGCTCGGTGAAGAGATCGCGCTGCGAGACCTGTCGCTGCTGATCGAAACGCGAGAGCAGAAAGTACAACTCGGTGCGAAACGCCGCGCCGCGTTTGTCTTTGTAAAAGTCATCGAGAAACGGATTCTCGACGTCGGACAAGACTTTCGTCCCACGAAAACGCTTCGCGAGCAGGTTCGTCAGGGACGTTTTTCCCACCCCGATCGGACCTTCGATCGCGATATGCCGCCACGGAAGCGAGCTCACGGGCGGGAAGGATAAACGATGTTTCGGTAGTCAGTAGTCAGTAGTCGGTAGTCGGGAGGCCGCCGCCCCACCACGAGCTCCGCAAAAATCACGTGGATGGGTGGTGGCCTCCCGACTACTGACTACCGACTACCGACTCCCGTCCGTGTGATACAACCCCTCCCCCTATGCTGAAGATCGAGGATTACCGCCTCGCCAACGGCCTTCGCGTGGTGCTCAATGAAGATCACTCCGCGCCGCTCGTGGCTGTGAATCTCTGGTATCACGTCGGCTCGAAAAACGAGCGCGTCGGGCGCACCGGCTTCGCGCATTTGTTCGAGCACATGTTGTTCTCGGGCTCGCAGAACGTCGGCAACAACGAGCACTTTCGCTACATCCAGTCGGTCGGCGGTGTGCTCAACGGCACGACGTTTTTCGATCGCACGAATTACTACGAGACTCTCCCATCCAACTACCTCGCCCTCGGGCTGTGGCTCGAGTCCGATCGCATGGGCTGGTTTCTTCCCGCGCTCACGCAGGAGAAGCTCGACATTCAACGCGAGGTCGTGAAAGAAGAACGCCGGCAGCGCTACGACAACGTTCCGTACGGCACGGCATTCGAGCGTTTGCTGCACCTCGCGTACGAAGACGATTACCCATACCACTGGCCGACCATCGGCTCGATGGAAGACCTCGGCGCCGCATCCCTCGATGACGTTCGCGAGTTCTTCAGCACCTGGTATCGCCCGGACAACTGCACGCTCACGCTCGTCGGCGATTTCGCGCCGGACGAAGCGAAGCGCCTGATCGATCAATACTTCGCGGAGATCCCATCCGGCGGCGCGTTCCCGAAATTCACCGCCGAGCGCAAACCGCGCGGCCACGAGATGCGCGAGACATTCGCATCGCCCGTACAGCTTCCGCGCATGTATCGCCTCTATCACCTGCCGATGATGGGCGAGCGCGACTGGATCGCCGCCGATCTGCTCACGACCGTGCTCGCATCGGACAAAGCGAGCCGCCTCGATCGCGTGCTGGTGCATGAAAAACAAATCGCGCAGGACGTCGGCACATACGTCCTCGCCACGGAATCGACCGGCATTCTGATGATGCAGGCCACGGCGCGCGAAGGCGTGCAGATCGAGACGATCGAATCGACGATCGACGAAGAGATCGCGCGCATCGCGATCAACGGCATCAGCGACGAAGAATTGACGCGTGCGAAGAATCGCGCGGAGATCGAGTTCGCGCATCAGCTCGAAACGTTCGACGCGCGTGCCGATCTGTTCGGAATGATGTCCACGTACTTCGACGATCCATCGATCATCAACACGTGGCTCGATCGCTATCGCAGCGCGACCGCCGAAGATCTCGCGCACGTCGCGCGCAAATACCTCATCCCTGAAAATCGCGTGACGAGCTTCTTCGTCCCCGATCGGAGCGCCGCATGAGCGTCATCGACCGCACGACTGCACCGGAGCCGAGCGCTCCGCGTCCGTACCACTTCCCGCACATCACGCGCACGACGCTGCCGAACGGTCTGCATCTGCTCATTTCCGAGAATCACAACGCGCCGCTCGTTTCGATGCGCGCACTCGTTCGCAGCGGCGCGGACCACGACACGCTTTCGACCGCGGGTCTCGCGTCGATCACCGCCGATCTGCTCGATGAAGGCGCGGGCTCGCGCGACGCGATCAAACTCGCCGAAGACATCGGTCTGCTCGGCGGCGCGCTGGGAACGGGCGCGGACTGGGATGCGTCGTACATCTCGCTCGATGTGCTTTCACGCACTGCCGATGACGCGCTCGCAATCTTCGCCGACGTGACCGCGCGACCGACGTTACCCGCGGATGGTCTCGAGCGCGTGCGCGTCGAGCGTCTGAACGAAATTCTTCAACAGCGCAATGAGCCCGCGGCGATTGCAGGCAAGCGATTCGCGCGTTTGCTCTACGGCACCGGTCCTTACGGCAACACGACCGTGGGCAATGCGGAGAGCGTCGCGCGCATTCAGCTCGATGACGTGCAGCGTTTCTACGCCGCGCACTTCATTCCGAACAACGCGTCGGTTGTCGTGTCCGGCGACATCACGCCGGAGCATGCGATCGAGCTCGTACAGCGCACGCTCGGCGATTGGAAAGAAGGTCCCACACCACCGCCACCGGTCGTAACGCCGCAGGCGATCGATACGAGCCGCATCTACGTGATCGATCGCGCCGAAGCCGTGCAATCCGAAATCCGCGTCGGCCACCTCGGCGTCCCGCGTTCGTGCGAGGACTACTTCGCGGTCTCGGTGATGAATGCGATCTTCGGCGGCATCTTCAACTCGCGCATCAATCTCAATCTCCGCGAGCGTCACGGCTACACGTACGGCGCGCGTTCGCAGTTCGCGTTCCGCCGTCAGGCCGGACCGTTCGTCGTCGCCGCGCCGGTGCGAAACGAAGTGACGCGAGAATCCGTAACCGAGATCCTCAGCGAGTTGCGACGCATGCGCACCGGCGATCTCACCGACCAGGAGCTCGATGAAACGAAGAGCTATCTGATCGGCGTGTTCCCCGCGACGGTGCAAACGTCATCGGACATCGCATCGCGACTCGTGGACATGGAGTTGTACGGATTGCCCGAGAACTACTTCGATCACTATCGCGAGAACATCGCGAACGTGACGAAGGACGAGATCGTGCGCGTCGCGAACAAGTATCTCGATCCCGATCGCGTGCTCATCGTGATCGTCGGCAGCGCGAAGCAAATTCGCGAGCCCCTCGGCACGCTCGGCTATCCGGTGCACGAAATGGATATCGAAGGAAACGCGATCGCGTGAGTGAAGCGCCCGCCCTGTCATCCCGAGCGTAGCGAGGGACCTGGGCGGGCGCGAACCCCGCCGCCTAGTTCATGTTGTCCTCGCGCATCGAAGCCTGCTCTTTCTCCCCTTTCATCACCACCACCGCGGCGGCGATCGCCTGCAACACGAGCAGAGACATCGACACGCCATGCAACGCGCCGAACGTGCGCCGCGTCGGATGCGTCGTCGGCAGCGATGAGATCGCGACCGGCGACGACCAGCGAATCTGGCGAATGCGCAGATCGACGAACGCTTGCGACGACGCGAGCAACACGCCGACGAAGAGAAGCAACAGAACAATTCGCCGCACGTTGCGCAGTTCCATCGCGAACAACAACAGCGGCGATGCGAGCGCGATGTAGTGCCAGCGCGCGAGCATCGCGCCGACGACATCCGCGGCCGCGGTCGGATTCGGCGCTGCTTTGAACGCGGCAGACGCCGCGAGCATCAGAAACACCGCGCTGCCAAGCCACAGCGCGCCGATCAATCGTTGAAGAGCTTTCGTATCGCCTCCTCGTACGGCGGATGCAACACACCGCGTTCCGTGATGATCGCGGTGATCAGTCGCGCGGGCGTAACGTCGAATGCGGGATGTCGAACCGCGATCCCTTCCGGCGCAACGCGCGCACCAAAGATTTCGACGACTTCGGCGGCGCTTCGTTCTTCGATCGGAATCGCGGCACCATTCGGACACCGCGGATCGATCGTCGACACCGGCGCCGCCACGTAGAACGGAACACCGTGCGCATGCGCGAGCACCGCGACCGTGTATGTCCCGATCTTGTTTGCCGCATCCCCATTGATCGCAATGCGATCCGCGCCGACGACCACCGCATCGAACTTGCCCTGCTGAAAGAAGTGACCGGACATGTTGTCCGTAATCAGCGTGACGTCGATGCCGTCCTGTTGCAGTTCCCACGCGGTGAGACGCGCGCCCTGCAAATACGGCCGCGTTTCATCCGCGAACACCGCGATGCGTTTTCCGCTCTCCACCGCCGCGCGAATCACGCCTAACGCGGTGCCATATCCGGCCGTTGCAAGCGCGCCCGCATTGCAATGCGTGAGAACCGTTGCGGAGGATCCGAGGAGCTCGGCGCCGTAACGACCCATCGTCTTGCAGGCTTCGAGATCTTCCTCGTTGATGCGCTCTGCTTCGGCAGTCCAATCGCCCTCGTGCGAAAGCATGCGATCGACCGCCCACGCGAGATTCACCGCGGTCGGACGCGAATCTTTCAGAGTCTTCGCGGCGACTTGAACGTCTTCGCCATTCTTCTTCGCCATGGCCATGCCGAACGCGGCGCTCACACCGATCGCGGGCGCACCGCGCACAACCATCGTGCGAATCGCATCCGCAACGTCAGTGGCCGTGCGGCAGTCGATCCATGTTTCCTGTCGAGGTAAGAGTCGTTGATCGAGGAGTTTGAGAACGCCTCCGTCCCACTGTAGAGGCGTGACGTGCATGCTCTTCGCAGTCGGATTCACGTCGATATACTAGCGCGCGTGAACCAGGGAGAACTGTAATGGTCAAGGTTGGAGTAAACGGGTTCGGTCGCATCGGTCGCAACGTGCTGCGTGCCGCACTCGAAAAGAAGTACGACATCGAATTCGTGGCGGTGAACGACCTCACCGGTGCGGCGACGCTCGCGTATCTGCTGAAGTACGACTCGGTCCACAAAACGATTCCGAACGACGTCAAAGCCGGAGAGAACAGCATCCGCATCGACGGCAAGGAACTGCGCGTTTTCTCGAGTCCCGATCCTGCTGAGATTCCGTGGGACGAGCTCGGAGCCGAGATCGTCGTCGAGTCGTCGGGACGTTTCACCTCGAAAGACAAAGCCTCGCGCCACCTGAAGAAGGGCGTCGAGACCGTCGTCATCAGCGCCCCGTCGAAAGACGCCGACGGCACGTTCTGCATGGGCGTCAACGAAAACGAATACGACCCCGCGAAGCACCGCATCATCTCCAATGCTTCGTGCACCACGAACTGCCTCGCGCCCGTCGCCAAAGTGCTGCACCAGCGCTTCGGCATCACCATGGGCATCATGACCACGATTCACTCGTACACGAACGATCAGGAGATTCTCGATCTCCCGCACAAGGATCTGCGCCGCGGACGCGCGGCCGCGCTCTCGATGATTCCGACAAGCACCGGCGCCGCGCAGGCAGTCGGTCTCGTGCTGCCGGAGTTGAAAGGCAAGTTCGACGGCATCTCCGTGCGCGTGCCGACACCGAACGTCTCGCTCGTCGATCTCACGTTCTACACGGAGAAAGACACGAACGTCGAGGAGATCAATCGCGTGATTCGCGAAGCAGCCGACGGCGAGCTCAAAGGAATCCTCGCGTACTCCGACGAGCAGCTCGTCTCGATCGACTTCAATCACAACGCGAACTCGTCGATCGTCGATACGACGTTCACGCGCTCGGTCAATCCGCGGATGCACAAGATCCTCTCGTGGTACGACAACGAGTGGGGCTACTCGAATCGCATCCTCGATCTCATCGCGCACGTGGCCAAAGTAAAAAAAGGAGCGCTCACGCGTGGAGCGGCGGGCTCTTAGCCTGCCGACTGTCCAGTGACCGGCGGGCTGAAAGCCCGCCGCTCCACTTCGAATCATCATGATTACGATTCGCAGCCTGAATGATCTGAAGCTCGCGCGCGGCTCGCGCGTGTTCTATCGCGTCGACTACAACGTTCCGCTCGAAGGCACGCGCATCACCGATGCGACGCGCATCGAAGAGACGCTGCCGACGCTGCGCCTCCTCCGCGACAAAGGTGCCGCGATCGTCATCGCCTCGCACCTCGGCCGCCCGAAAGGCGAGCGCAAAGAGAAGTACTCGCTCAAGCCCGTGCGTGAAAAACTCGCGGAGCTGCTCGGCGCTGACGTGCAGTGGGCGGACGATTGTGTCGGCGCGGATGTCGAAGCAATGGCGTCGAAGCTCGGCGCGGGCGACGTGCTGCTCGTCGAGAATCTGCGCTTTCACGCTGGCGAAGAGAAGAACGATCGCCAGTTCGCCGATGAGCTGTGCAAACTCGCGGACTTCTATCTCAACGATGCCTTCGGTGCATGCCATCGTGCGCACGCATCGATCGATGCGCTGCCGCGACTCTTTTCGAAAGAGAACACCGCGGGCGGACTGCTGCTCGTGAAGGAGCTCGAGTTTCTGCAGAAAGTTACGAACATCAGCGAGCGTCCGTTCGTCGCGCTGATGGGCGGAGCGAAGATCGCGGGCAAGATCGAGCCGCTCGAAGCGCTGGTGAAGCTCGCCGACAAAGTGCTGATCGGCGGCGGCATGGCGAACACGTTCCTCGCCGCGCGCGGTGTGCCGATGGGCGGCTCGCTCGTCGATCACGATTCGATGGAAGTCGCGCAGCGCATCATGGAAGCGGAGAAGCGCGCGGAGCTCGTGCTGCCCGAAGATCTGATCGTGAGTGATTCGATCGACAGCACGGAGACCGATGACATCGAAGTCACCGAAGGCTTCAATGAAAACGAGAAGGCCTTCGACATCGGACCGAAAACCGTCAAGCGCTACAGCGACGAATTGAAAGACGCGAAGCTCATCTTCTGGAACGGCCCGATGGGCGTGTTTGAGAAAGAACAATTCGCGCAGGGAACGATGGCCATGGCCGCGGCGGTCGCGAATGCGGACGCGGTGACGGTCGTCGGTGGCGGCGAATCGGTGGAAGCGGTGAAAGCTTCCGGGTTCGCAAATCGCATTACGCACATCTCGACCGGCGGCGGTGCATCGCTCGAGTTCATCTCCGGCGTGGCCCTGCCCGGTGTGGAAGTGTTGAGGAACTAGAGTCTGGCCCAGGAAATCGAAGTCAAGTTTGCGCTGAAGGATCGCCGCGCGCTCGTGCAGAAACTGCGCGAGATCGGCGCGCAGCGTCTCTACGAAGAAACGTTCGAAGACAACATCGTGCTCGATCGCCGCGGCGAGTTGCGCACGAAAGGCGCACTGCTGCGCGTGCGCAAGTTCGGCCGCTACGCCATCGCGACGTTCAAAGGTCCGATGGCGTTCGATGGCGGCGTCAAGGTGCGCGAGGAAGTGCAGACCGCGGTCGAGTCCTTCGAGCTCGCCATCCAGCTCTTCGACGCCCTCGGCTTCAAGCCGACGTTCCGCTATCAGAAGTTCCGCGAAGTGTGGCGCGTGCGCGACGTCGAAGTCGTGCTCGACCGCACTCCGATCGGCGATTACTTCGAGATCGAAGGAGCGCTGGATCTCATTCGTTCCGTCGCGGAGGAGCTCGGGATGAACATCGATCAGGGCATCCGTCAAAGCTACGCCGATCTCTATCGGCAGCACCGCCGCACCCGCGCCGATCTCCCCGAGAACATGGTCTTTCCGCCGGATCAGTTACCGACGATATGAAAGGCATGATCCTCGCCGCCGGCTTCGGCACGCGGCTTCGCCCGCTCACGTATGTGATGCCGAAGCCGATGGTGCCGCTGTGCGGCAAGCCGCTCATCGCGTATGCCGTCGATTCGTTCCTGCAGGCAGGCATCGACGACATCGTCGTCAATCTCCATCACCTGCCGGAGCAAATCGAAACCTATCTCAGCGACACGTATCGCGGCCGCGCGACGTTTTTCTTCTCACGCGAAGAAGGCGAGATTCTCGGCACCGGCGGCGGCATTCGTCGCGTGCGCGAGCAACTCGAATCGCAGGACTACTTTTTTCTCGTCAACGCGGACACGGTGCAGTTCCCGCGCTACGACGCATTGCGCGATGCGATGAGCTCGCGCAACGCGCTCGCCGCGCTGACGCTGCGGCATCCGCCGGAGCACGACAAGTTCACCGCGGTGCCGTTTCGCGATGGCCTCGTGCAAGGCTTCGGCAAAGGTGAAGGCGAGCCGCTGATGTTCGCGGGATCGCATTGCATCAGCTCGCGCATCTTTCGCTACATCCCCGATCGCGAATTCTCCGGCATCGTCGAGCACGCGTATCAACCGGCACTCGATCGCGGTGACGAAGTGATCGCGGGCGTCGTCGATGACGGGCCGTGGTTCGATATCGGGAAACCGACGCGCTATCTCGAAGCTGCGCGCGGCTTGTGCGGAGAGGAGTCTTCGGTGTGGGCGGGTGCTTCGGTTTCGCCCGAGGTTTCGTTGGAACGATGCATCGTTGCGGGTGGTGTGAGGTTGGAACGCGGTGCGTATCGCGATTGCGTGATCCTGCGCGACGACCCCGCGATCCCGCGCGATGAGTACGAGCGCGCCGACGGCAACGTCATCGCGAAGTTCTAGGAGCGCCGACGTCGAAGCTCGGAGCGCCGGCATTCTGCCGGCCGGGCCGCCTGCCGTCCACGGCGGCCGGCTTGAAAGCCGGCGCTCCGAAAACCTCCGGGTGTACCATCTCCTCCGATCCCCATATGGCTTCGGCAGGCGATCCCCGGTCCGCTCGCAGGCGCGTCATTGCGGTCTTTCTCGCACAAGGACTGGCCGGACTAATCGTCATGCTCGTCGTGACCTTCCTTCGTCACGACGAAACGCTCGCCATCCTCCACGCCCTCGGACCATCCGCGCCGATCCTTATCGCCATCTTCTTTCTGTTCGCCACGACGCTCGCGCTTCTGCGCTTCGAGCTCACCGATCTCGTGTACGTCGCGCTCGTCATCACCGCGTACATGGCCATGTTTCCGCTCCTCGGCGGCGTGCTCTCGTCGTGGATCGCAGCCATCGTCTCCATCGGCACGCGCGTCCTCTCGCTCCTGCAAATCGGCCCCGTCAAGCTCACGCGACAGGACCCGCTCACTGACTACGTCAAAGCCTTCGGCCTCTTCGGAACGTATGGACTCCCAATTATTGGGGCTGCAAGTGTTTTCTCCGTGCTCGGCGGCACATACCCTGCGCTCGCGTCGACGCCCGCAAACGCCGCACGCATCGCCGCCGGCGGCACCGCGTTGATCCTCATCAATGCCGTGATGATGTTCTGGCCGCAGCGCGCGTACGGCTATTCGCTGGAGAAAATCTCGAAGCTCACCACGATCGACGCGGGCATCTCCTTCGTCGCATTGCCATACGCCGTCGTCACCGCGTTGTCGTTCGGCACGATCGGCTGGGGCGCCGTCATCGCACTCGCGTTCACCGGCATCGTCGCGAACTTCATCGCCCGCAAGCTGGCGCTCACACGCACGAAATCCGAAGACCTGCTGCAGCGTCTCGCGTCGCTGACGAACATCGGCAAGACGATCTCGCTGCGCTACACCACCGACGAACTGCTGACCGCGATCTACACCGAATGCAGCGCGGTCATCGATTCATCACTCTTCGCGATTGCGTTACTCGACCACCAGAACAACGAGCTCTCGTTCGAGCTCGACATTCGCGATGGCGCGAAACTGCCGAACGAGCGCATCCCGATCGGCGAAGGTCTCAACTCGTGGGTCGTGACGCATCACCAACCGCTGCTCCTCGGCAGCACCGCGGAAGAGCAACGCTTCGGCGTGAAGTCAGTCGTCGACACGAAACCGACGGAGTCATGGCTCGGCGTTCCGATGGTGACGCGCGATCGTGTCATCGGCGTCATCTCCGTCGAGAGCTATCGCAAACACGCGTTCTCGCAGGACGATCTCATCCTGCTCACCGCGATCGCGAATCAGGCCGCGGTAGCGATCGAAAACTCGAATCTCTATCGCGATCTCGAAGGACTGACGTACGCGCTCGAGCAGCGCGTGCAGGAGCGCACGAACGAGCTGCGCGAAACGAATCTGCGCCTGCTCGCCGCGGATCGTTCGAAGAATCAGTTCCTCGCGAACATGTCGCACGAGCTGCGCACGCCGCTGAATTCGATCATCGGCTTCTCCAGCGTATTGATCGACGCGACGCGCGGCCTGCTCATGCCGCGACTGCATCGCTTCCTCGAGAACATTCACGCCGCGGGCAATCATCTGCTCGAGCTGATCAACGACATTCTCGATCTCTCGAAGATCGAGGCCGGCAAGATGGAACTGCGCGCGGATACATTTGATCTGCACGAGACGCTCGCGGCAGTCGAGCGCGTGATGAAGGGATTCGCGGCGGAAGCAAAAGTGCAGATCGTCTCGAGTGTCGATCCCTCGCTGCCGCACGTGCGTCTCGATGAAGGACGACTCAAACAGATCCTGTTCAACCTGCTCTCGAACGCGGTGAAGTTCTCGCCGCACGGCGGCATCGTGTCGGTGACCTGCCGGCTCATCGGCAAGGAGTACTCGCCTCTCGGCTTCGACACCGTGCGCATCGATGTGATCGATCAGGGCATCGGCATTCCGAACGACGAACTGCAGCGCATCTTCGTCGAGTTCTACCAGACCGAGCATGGACGCCGCGCACGCAAAGGCGGCACGGGACTCGGCCTCTCGCTCACGCGAAACTTTGTCGAGCTGCATCACGGCCGCATCGAGGTGAAGTCGAAGCCCGGCGACGGATCGACGTTCACGCTCTACCTGCCGGTCGACTACGTCGAGGTCGCATCCGCGCCGCTCGACGCGCGCGGCGAGCGTTTGCCGCAGGCGCGGGTATAATCCGCCGCCCGATCAACGCGTCGCCTCGACGCACTCTCACTTCAAAGGAAAATCAGATGTCCAATCGCACGTTCACGATCATCAAGCCCGACTCCGTCCGCAAGAACAACTTCGGCAAGATCATCGGCCGCATCGAAGAGCAGGGCTTCAAGGTTCTCGGCGTCAAGAAAATCGGCCTTTCGCAGAAACAGGCGGAGGCGTTCTACGCCGTGCACAAAGAGCGTCCGTTCTTCGGCAGCCTCGTCGAGTACATGACGTCCGGCCCCGTCTTCGTCGCCGCGCTCGAGCGCGACGGCGCCGTTGCCCACCTGCGCCAGATCATGGGCGCAACCGATCCGAAGAAGGCCGACGCCGGCACGATCCGCGCGGACTTCGGCGAATCGATCGAGCAGAACGCCATTCACGGCTCTGACTCGGATGAGAACGCGAAGAACGAAATCGCGTTTTTCTTCGCGGAAAGCGAACTCGTTTGATTCACTGAAACGGCGGGCGGAGAGGCCCGCCGTTTTTGTTCCCATTCGGCGGGCTGAGAGCCCGCCGCTCCACACTCAGTCGTTTACCACGATCCCCGAAATCCCTTTCGCCTCGAGCTCCGTTCGCACCGCAACCGCTTCGTTGCGCGTCGAGAACGGACCGATGCGCACGCGCCACAACGACGTCTTGTCGATGTACGCGCGCTGGCCGATCGCGCCGAGTTTCTCCTGCAACGCCTTTGCGTTCGATTCGATCGAGAACGCACCGACCTGCACGACATAGTGCGGACCACTGCGTCGCGTCGTTGATGTTGTCGTGCGCGGTGCCGGCGCTGGTGCTGGAGCGCGTGTCGCGGTCGTGCGCGGCGCTGCATCTTCCACTGGCACTTCTTCGATGCGCTTGCCGTCCGCGCTCACCTGCTTGCGCGTGATCGTGTCGCCGTGTTGCGTTTCGACGGCAACACGGTCGACGACAACCGGTTCTTCGGTCACTGCTGGTTCGGCAGCAACCGGTGCAGGAGCAACTGGTGTAACCGCGGGCAATGGTGTCGCGGGCTCGGTCGTTACGGGCGCGGGCGCAGACGCAGTGGTTTGCGTTGGCAGCGGGAACTCGACTTTCGGCGCATCGCTCGCGGGCGCGGGTGTCGTGCGTACCGGCGGTGGCGCTTGCGGCGTCGTCGCCGGAATCACCGGCACCGACTTCGGCGCCTCGGCCACCGTCACGCTCAACGGCTGCGGCGGCTCACGTTCGCCGCTGCCCATCTTCACGACTTTGATATCGACTTCGCCGATGCCCGGCTCGATGAGACTGATCTTCTGCGCCGCGGCATACGAGAGATCGATGAGACGGCCGCCGATGTACGGACCGCGATCATTAATGCGCACGCGCACGGTTTGATTCGTCAGCGCGTTCGTCACATCGACGACGGTCCCGAACGGCAGCGTGCGATGCGCGGCGGTGAGCTGCGTCGGATCGAAGATCTCGCCGTTCGCGGTCGTGCGTCCCGAGAACTCCTCGCCGTACCAGCTCGCCACTCCGCGCTGCGGCTCGAGATCCTGCCGCTGCGGTGGCGCGGTGGTCGCGCAGCCGTACGCCAAAACCACGAGCACCGCACACGCGAAAATCCTCGTCGCCGCACCCCTGGTCGTTTCAACGTTCATACGCGCACTTCTCCGACCTCATTCCGGATCAGCTCGCGCTCCGCGTGAAGGATCGGATCCACATCCTCGACGAGAAAGCGCTCGGTCTGTTGCGTTGCGAGACCAGTGTAATCCTCCGGCCGCGCGATTCGCTCCAGCGTTGCGCGATCGATGCCGAACAGCTCGTCGCCGGCGATGCGCGTGAAGAGATCGTTCTCGCCCGCGCCCGCTTTCAATGCGTCGGCCGCGCCTTTCGCATGAATGCGAATGCGCTCGTGCAGCACTTGCCGATCGCCGCCGCGCGACGCGCCTTCCATCATGATGTTTTCGGTCATGAGGAACGGCAGTTCACGACGCACGTTCGACGCGATCACGTCTTCATGCACGACGATGCCGCCGATGATGTTGTCGTAGAGCAACGCCACCGCATCCGCCGCAAGGAACGCCTCGGGGATCGCAATGCGGCGATTCGCGGAATCATCGAGAGTGCGCTCGAACCATTGCGTCGCCGCGGTGAATGCGGGATTGAGCGCGTTCACGATCAGGTGCCGCGTCAATGCATCGATCCGCTCCGCGCGCATCGGGTTGCGTTTGTATGGCATCGCCGAGGAACCGATCTGCTCTTCTTCGAACGGCTCTTCGATCTCGCGCAGATGCTGCAGCAGGCGCATGTCGTACGCGAACTTCGACGCCGATTGCGCGAACCCACCGAGCGAGTTGACGACATGCGAGTCGACCTTGCGCGAGTACGTTTGTCCGCTGACCGGATACGCGCGCTTCAGCCCGACCTTCTCCGCGACGAGCTGTTCGAGACGATGCACCTTCGCTTCATCGCCGCCGAACAAATTGAGGAATGAGGCCTGAGTGCCGGTCGCACCTTTGACGCCGAGGAGCGCGAGCTGCGACGCACGGAACTCGATCTCGCGATAATCGAGCAAAAGATCGTGCAACCAAAGGGTTGCGCGTTTCCCCACCGTCGTGAGCTGCGCGGGCTGAAAGTGCGTGAACGCGAGCGTCGGCGTCGCGCGCCATTTCCACGCGAGGTCGCGCAGCTTCGCCATGAGCGTAACGATGCGACTGCGCACGATCCGCAGCCCCTCGTGCATCTGCAGGATGTCCGTATTGTCGGTGACGTACGCGGACGTCGCGCCGAGGTGAATGATGCCTTTGGCGGACGTGGCCTGAAGGCCGTACGCATGGACATGCGCCATGACGTCATGCCGCACTTCACGCTCACGACGCTCCGCGTCTTCGTAATTGATGGTCTCCGCGTGCGCCTTCAGCTCCGCGATCTGCGCATCGGTGATCGGCAGCCCCAACTCCTGCTCCGCCTCAGCAAGCGCAATCCACAGCCGCCGCCACGTCCGAAACTTGAAGTTGGAAGAAAAGAGATAGGACATCTCCCGCGACGCATACCGCTCCGTCAGGGGATTCGAGGCGTTGTCGTGCTTCACGGCGGGATTATATGTGCGTAGACTGTCCGCGGATGTCGTCGGTCTCCGTTCATGAGTCGCGTCGTGCGTCGCAGGTGACGCTGCGGGCCGTGGTTCTGCTCGCTGGCGTGCTGTTTCTCGTCTTCGCGATTTCGTTCGTGTTCAGCGATCGCGGGCTGCCGGAGTTGCAGCACGCGCGCACACGCGTCGCCGAGCTGCGCGCGGACATCGCGAAGACGGAAGCGGAGAACGCGCGGTTGCGCGCGGAGATCGAGAGCGTGAAGAAGTCGTCGTTCGCCGTCGAGCGTATCGCGCGCGAAGACCTCGGCATGTCGCGCAAGGGCGAGACGATCTACATGCTTCCGAAGAAGTGACGCTCAGCCGAGCGGCACCTGCTGCACGCCATCTCCCGATTCCACTTCCACCGATTCAATCCCGATGCGTCGAAGCACGAAGTGCTCGTCGATGCGCTCGCCCACGCGCACGGTCGTGATTTGTCCGTCGCGCGAAAACGCCGCGATGGGATTGCGATCGGGACCGAAGCGGCCGATGAATTTCGACAGGAAGCGAAGTCGCGGCGGTGCTTCGGCGACAACGGGAATCGCAACCGCCGGCGATGCTGCGATCGCAACAGGCGGCGGCGCAACATACGCAACGCGTTGCACGACCGGCTCTTCGTGATACGCGAAGAGGTTGCGCGATGGATGCGCTTCGATCACGCGCGGCATCGTGTTCACATGGAGCGACGGCGCGTCGTCGACGACGATCGTTGGTGCGGCGGGCGTGGCGATCGGCGGCAGTTCCGCGGATCGCCATTCGATGCCGCGAACCCACCAACCGGTGAGCGCGGCGGTGATGGTTGCAGTCGCGAGAACGAAGTTCGTGCGCATGCGAGTGGGACGCATGCGCGACAAACGCGGTTACGCGCTGCCGGCTGGAAGCCGGCGGCCCGGCCGGCTTGGAAGCCGGCGCTCCGTTCTATTCGAGCAAATCGGCGTAGCGATTCAGCACACCGGAAAGAATCGCGATCTGTTCGTTCGCTTCTTTCCACTTCTTCTGCTCGATCGCCTCGCGAACACCAGGGAACGTTTTCACGCCGTAGCCCGTGTAAAAACCGGGCGCGTAGACGTGATGTCGATACCACGGACGCACCGGCAATCCTTCCGTGCGCGTCAGCGCGCGTTCGAGTCTCATCAGCGTCGCATCAGGACGTGAGGCCTTCGCATCGAATGCGCGCGCGTTTTTCTGCAATCGCTCCACCGCGTTCTGCAACTGCGCCAGTTCGAGATGCGGAACATCCACCGCCGCTTTCGGCGCGGTGAATGGCTTCGTCGGGTCGGCTGCAAGTTCCGCGGTACGTTCGCGAATCTGGAGATTCTGTTCTTCGGCTTCGTCTCGAAGATCGCTCACGAGCTCCGTCACTTCATCGAGATACCGCGCAACGGTCGACGCAAGCGACGTCGTTTCGAACGGCAGCATGTCCGCGTTCGCGAGTCGCAACATCATGCGACCCGTTGTCTTCGCCTGCGTGACGCCGTACACGAATGTCGGATCACCGAAACGAAGGTAGTGATCGAACGAGTCGTACGCGGAGTGATACACGCCGTATTCGCTTTCGCCGTCGTAGCCGACGTTGAGTGATGCGATGCCGAGGTGCTGAAGGAAGGGCGTGTAGTCCGAGCCGGAGCCGAGCGCGTACAGGCGGAAGCCGTTGTGCGCGCGAATCTCCTTTCGCTCCTTGTCCGTCTCTGCATCGAACAATACTTTCGCACGCGCGCGCTCGAGCACCGAGACATTGCGCTCGGGATCGACGACATCGCGCGCCACTTCCGTGACGAATCGTTCGAGCGTGTGCGAGCCGCCGGCGTCGAGAAACCCGCGGCTGTTCGAATCGGAGTTGATGTAGATGACCGCGTGTTCCTCGAGCTCTTTCTGGTGCGCCTCGGCCCATTCCGTCGATCCGAGGAGACCCTGCTCTTCACCATCCCATGCGGCGAAAATCAACGTTCGGCGCGGCTTCCATCCACTCTTCGCAAGCTCGCCGATTGCACGCGCTTCTTCGAGCAGCGCAACCATGCCGCTCGTCGGATCGGCCGCGCCAGACACCCACGCGTCGTGATGATTGCCGCGCACGATCCACTGATCCGCGAGATCCGTTCCGCGCATCTTCGCGATCACGTCGTACGCGGGCACGGTCTTCCAATCGAACTCCAGCTTCACGTGCACGCGCGTGGGACCAGGCCCGAGGTGATACGTCGTCGGTAACGCGCCGCGCCATTTCTTCGGAGCGACAGGACCGGCGAGATTGCGAAGCAGCGGCAACGCATCGCCGTATGCGATCGGCAGCACCGGAATCTTTGTGATCGTCGGTGCATCTTTGCGATCGAGACGCTTCGCATCGCTCGTCGCGCCGACGCCGGGCGTCAGCGGATCGCCGGGATACGACGGCATATCCGCGACCGAGCCTCGTTGCGCGCTGAACTCACTGCGATACGCGCCCTTCGGATACGGATCGCCGATGAACCAGCCATCGTCCTTCGGATCCGAGTAGATGATGCACGCGATCGCGCCGTGCTCCGCCGCGACCTTCGGCTTGATGCCGCGCCACGAACCACCGTAGCGCGCGATCACGATTTTGCCCTTCACATCGACGCCGTTTTTCTCGAGCTCTTCGTAATCCGCGGGCACGCCGTAGTTCACGTACACGAGCTCACCGGTGACGTCGCCGTCGATCGAATACGCGTTGAACGGCGGCAACATCTCATCGAGCTGATTCGACGTCTTGTCCTCGGCCAGTGCCGGCTCTTCGAGCTTCGCGGTGTAGCGATCCGGCGAAAGCATTTCGACGACGCGCGTCTTCGGCGTTGGGAAGAGGACATCGAATCGCTCGATCGTCGTGTCATAGCCCCACGACTTGAACAGCGACGCGAGGAACTCGGCGTTCTGCTTGTCATACGCGGAGCCGAGGTGGTGCGGATGCGCGGAGAGACGTTGCATCCACGTGCGCAGATTTTCGGCTTTCAGTTGCGCATCGAACTTTGCTTCGAGCGCGTGTTGCGCGGCCGAGTCCTTGAATCCGTAGATCGGCTTCGGCGGCGTTTGTGCGAACAGCGTGGTCGAGAGAAGCAGAGACGACGCGATGATTCGGCGCATGAAGCGGGGGATTGTAGTTGGTAGTCGGTAGTCGGGAGTCGGGAGAACCGCTTCGCCAAGAATCACGTGGGAGGGTGCTGACCTCCCGACTACCGACTACTGACTACCAACTACAATCCCCCGCGCATGTGCGGCATCAACGGAATCTTCGCGTACGGCAGTGACGCGCCGCCGGTGGATCGTGAAGAGCTTCTGCGCTCGCGCGAATGCATGCGCTCGCGCGGACCCGACGCCGCCGATTCGTGGATCTCGAACGATCAGCGCGTCGGACTCGCACATCGACGTCTCGCGATCATCGACCTCTCGCCCGCGGGCGCGCAGCCGATGCATCGAGGCGAGCTGGCGATCATCTTCAACGGCGAGATCTACAACTACAAAGAGCTCCGCGCGCGACTCGAATCGATGGGCCGCACGTTCACGTCGCACAGCGACACCGAAGTGCTGCTCTACCTCTACGACGCGATGGGCGAGCGCATGCTCAACGAGCTGCGCGGCATGTTCGCGATCGCGTTGTGGGATGGCGCGCGGCAACGCATGCTCCTCGCGCGCGATCCGTACGGCATCAAGCCGCTGTATCTCGCCGACGACGGCAACACGATTCGCGTTGCATCGCAGGTGAAAGCGCTCATCGCGAGCGAACGCGTCGACAAACGATTCGATCCCGCCGCCGCCGCCGGATTCTTTCTGCGCGGCACCGTGCCCGAGCCGTTCACGATGTATCGCGCCATTCGCGCGTTGCCCGCGGGATCGTTCTGCTACGTCGATGCGAATGGCGTGGGCGAACCGCAGCAATACTTCTCGATCGCTGCGACGCTGCGCGATGCGATGCACGGCGCCGTGCGCATGAGCGAAGACGATCGTGTGCCGTTCGTGCATGACGCCGTGCTCGAATCCGTGCGCTATCACATGGTCGCGGACGTACCGGTCGGCGCGTTTCTCTCCGCCGGGATCGACTCGAGTGCGATCGTCGCGTTCGCGCGCGAGTCCGGCGCAACCGACCTGCAGACGATGACGCTGCGCTTCGAGGAGTATCGCAATCGCGACAATGACGAAGCGCCACTCGCAACGCTCGTTGCGCGCGAGTACGGTGTGCCGCACACGATTCGCGAACTGACGATCGCCGATTTCAAAGGCGAGCAGGAACGCATCTTCGCCGCGATGGATCAGCCGACCGTCGATGGTTTGAACAGTTACTTCATCAGCAAAGCCGCCGCGGAACTGGGATTGAAAGTCGCGCTCAGCGGCGCGGGCGGCGATGAGCTGTTCGGCGGCTACACGTCGTTTCGCGACATCCCTCGCTGGATGCCGGTGACGTCGGTGTTGTCGAAGATTCCGGGACTCGGCGAAGGGGTGTATCGCTTGAACACCGCGCTCGCGAAACGCAGCCGGCACGTCTCGCCGAAGATGGGCGAGATTCTGCGTTACGGCTCGTCGTACGCGGGCGCGTATCTCGTGAAACGCGGACGCTTTCTCGCGTCCGAGTTGCCGGATGTTCTCGGCACCGAGATCGCGCGCGAAGGACTCGAGCGCCTCAATCTTCTGCAATTGATCGAGAGCACCGTGACGCCCGATCCCGGTACGCCGTACGCGCGCGTCGCGGCGCTCGAATCGTCGTTGTATCTCCGCAATCAACTGCTGCGCGACATGGACTGGGCGAGCATGGCGCATTCGCTCGAAGTGCGCGTGCCGCTCGTCGATGCGCATCTGCTCAAACAACTCGCGCCGGTGCTCGTCACGCGTACGGGCCGCGGAAAACAGATCCTCGCGAACGCACCGCAGCCCGCGCTTCCCGAAGCCGTGCGCAAGCGACGCAAGACCGGCTTCACGTTGCCGATCAAAGAGTGGTTGCAGCAGGAAGGCAAAGTGGAGTTCGGAAAGCGAAGCTGGGCGCGCAAGGTGTACGAGGTGATGTTCTCGCCGGCGAACGGCTACTGGTGATGCAACGTCGATTCGATCTCGCCGCGCTCGCGCTGATCGTCCTGGCGATGATTCGCATCGCGACGACGTGGACGACGTTCTCCGCAACGATCGACGAGCCGATGCATCTCTCGGCCGGGTTGCAACTCTATAAGCAGCACGCGTTCACGATGCAACGCGAGAATCCGCCGCTGCCGCGCGTCGTGATGTCGTTCGCGCCATGGCTCGGCGGCGTTGAATTCAACGATGACGTGACGCAACAACTGCGCTATGTCTTCTTTTCAAACGATCGCTACAAAACGAATCTCGTGCTCGCGCGCTGCGGCAATCTCGTGTTCTTCGCGATCGCCGCATTCGCGGTCTGGGCGTGGTCGCGACGTGAGCTCGGTGAGCGCGGCGGCTTCCTCGCGGTGCTGTTGTTCACGATGCAGCCGGTGATCTACGGCTTCGCGGGACTCGGCACGCACGACATGGCCGCAACCGCGGGCTTCGCGTTGTGTTTGTACGCGTTCGCACGCTGGCTCGATGCGCCGGACGCGAAACGCGCGGCACTCTTCGGCGCAGCGTTCGCGTTCGCGGTGCTGTGCAAGTTCTCCTGCATCGGCTACGTGCCGGCGGCATGCACCGCGATGACGATCGTGCGGATGATGCGCGATCGTGAATCGCGAACGTTGTGGCGTCGCATGGTGCCGAGTTTCGCGATTGCATTCGTCACGATGCTCGCGCTGCTCTGGATCGGCTACGGATTTCACGCGGAGCCATTCATCGACGGCATTCGCAAGCTTGCCGAAGTCGATCGTCTCGGCCACAAGAGCTTCCTGTTTGGCGAGCTGCGCACGACGGGCTGGTGGTATTACTTTTTGATCGCGCTCGCGTTGAAGTCGACGATCGCATCGCTTGCGCTGATGCTTTGTGCGTTCTTCGCGAGACAGACGCGCGTCGCCGGCGAAGCACTCGCCGCGGTGATCGCCATTCTCCTTGTCGCCATGCCGAGTCATCTCAACCTCGGCATCCGTTACGTGCTTCCGCTCTACGCGCCGCTGAGCGTTGCCGCGGCCGCGGGCGCGTTGCTGCTGATGCGCTCGCGATTGCGCTACGTCGCAATCGCGTTGCTCGCATGGCACTGCGGCGCATCGCTGCTCACGCATCCCGACGGCTTCGCGTACTTCAACGAAGCCGCGGGCCGTGAGCCGTGGACGATCCTCAACGACAGCAACATCGACTGGGGTCAGGACGTGTTGCGTTTACGCGACGTTGCGCGCGAGAAGCACATCGACTCGATCACGACGTCGATCGCCAGCATCTCCGACATCGATCGCCTCGGCCTGCCGAATCGCAAAGATCTCGAAGTGTTCAAGCCGCTGCACGGATGGGTTGCGGTGAGCGAATACAACCTCGCGTTCGGACGCGGCATCAGTCCCGAGATCGCAACGTGGGTGGATCAGACGTTCGGCGCGAAGGAGTACGAACGCGTGGGGCGTTCGATCCGTTTGTACCAATTTGAATAGGTGGAGCGGCGGGCTCTTAGCCCGCCGGTCATCAACCATTCGGCGGGCTGAGTGCCCGCCGCTCCACTCAATTCACACTCACCGCTTCCGGCTCCAGCGACAACGCCACCTTCCCATCCGCGCCTGCATTCACGAACACCGTGTCCCCGGGCTTGAACTGCCCTTCGAGCAAACGGATCGCGAGCGGATCGATGATCAGTCGCTGCAGCGCGCGCTTGAGTGGTCGCGCACCGAACGCCGGATCGAATCCTTCCTTCGCGAGAATCTCCTTCGCGCCGTCGCTGATCTCGATCGACAACCCGCGATCTTCGATCAGCTTCGACAAACGCTTGAGCTGAATGCCGATGATCTGCTTGATCTCCGCGAGATCGAGCGAGTGGAAGACGATGACGTCGTCGATACGATTCAGGAACTCCGGACGGAAGCGCTGATGCAGCTCCGCCTCGACGGCTCTGCGCATCTGCTCCTCATCGAGCTCGTTCTTCGAGAACTCGTGGATGTACTGCGAGCCGACGTTCGACGTCATGATGATCACGGTGTTCTTGAAATCGACGACGCGGCCTTTCGAATCCGTGAGACGACCATCGTCGAGAATCTGCAGGAACACGTTGAACACTTCGGGATGCGCCTTCTCGATCTCGTCGAACAACACCACCGCGTACGGACGACGGCGAATCGCTTCCGTGAGCTGACCACCCTCCTCGTAACCGACGTATCCCGGAGGCGCACCGATGAGACGCGCGACCGCATGACGCTCGCCGTACTCCGACATGTCGATGCGCACCATCGAGTTCTCATCGTCGAACAGGAACTCCGCGAGTGCGCGCGCAAGCTCGGTCTTACCGACGCCCGTCGGTCCCATGAAGATAAACGAGCCGATCGGACGATTCGGATCCTTCAGCCCCGCGCGTGAACGACGCACGGCATTCGCCACCGCGTGTACCGCTTCTTCCTGACCGATCACGCGCTTGCGCAGGTTGTCTTCCATGCGCACGAGCTTCTGCATCTCGGACTCGAGCATCTTCGTGACCGGCACGCCGGTCCACTTCGACACGATCTCCGCGATGTCCTCGTCCGTCACTTCTTCGCGCAGCAACGCGCCGCCCTGCTGCATCTCGGCGAGCTTCTGATTCAGCGCATCGATGTCGCGCTGCATCTGCGGAATCTGTCCGTAGCGCAACTCCGCGACGCGATTGAGATCGCCTTCACGCTCGAGACGATTCGCCTGTTCGCGCACCTCATCGAGCTTCTTCTTCAGATCGTTGATCTGATTGATGACGCCCTTCTCGCTTTCCCACTGCGCCTTGAGACCGCTGATGCTTTCCTGCAACTCCGCGATCTGCGAGCGCACGCCATCGAGACGCGTCTTCGTCGCGGGATTGTCGTGCTCCTTCTGCAACGCCTGTTCTTCGATCTGCAACTGCGTGAGACGGCGCGTCAGCTCGTCAATCTCCTGCGGCATCGACGTGAGCTCAATGCGCAGACGCGATGCTGCTTCATCGATGAGATCGATCGCTTTGTCCGGAAGGAAACGATCGGTGATGTAGCGATTCGACAGCGTGGCCGCGGCGACGATCGCGGAATCCTGAATCGTGACCTTGTGATGGACTTCGTAGCGCTCCTTCAATCCGCGAAGAATCGCGATCGTGTCCTCGACCGTCGGCTCGCCAACGTACACCGGCTGGAAACGGCGCTCGAGCGCAGCGTCCTTCTCGATGTGCTTCTGGTACTCGTTGAGTGTCGTCGCACCGATAGCACGTAACTCACCACGTGCGAGCGCGGGCTTGAGCATGTTCGACGCGTCCATCGCGCCTTCCGCTGCGCCCGCACCAACGAGCGTGTGCAACTCGTCGATGAAGAGAATGACTTCGCCTTCGCTCTCTTCGACTTCCTTGATGACCGCTTTCAAACGATCTTCGAATTCGCCGCGATACTTTGCGCCGGCGATGAGGGCGCCGAGGTCGAGAGAGATGACGCGCTTGTTCTTGAGACCCTCGGGGACATCGCCCGCAACCACGCGACGCGCGAGTCCTTCAACGATCGCGGTCTTGCCGACACCCGGCTCGCCGATGAGCACCGGATTGTTTTTCGTGCGGCGCGAGAGCACCTGAATCACGCGGCGAATCTCTTCGTCGCGTCCGATGACGGGATCGAGTTTGCCGCGACGCGCAAGCGCCGTGAGATCGCGCGCGTATCGTTCGAGCGCCTGATACTTGTCCTCGGGATTCTGATCGGTCACGCGCTGTGTGCCGCGCACCGACTGCAATGCCTTCAGCACCGCATCGCGCACGACGCCGTGCCGACGCAACACGTTCGCGGCCGTCGACTCCTTCACCTCGGTGATCGCGATGAGGAAGTGCTCCGTCGAAACGTATTCGTCATTGAACGACGTCGCTGACTCGAATGCCTTGTCGAAGACTTTGCGCAGCGAGCTCGAAACGCCGGGCTCCGCGGAGGCGCCGCCGACTTTCGAGAACTTCGACACTTCCGCCGCGACTTCGGCTTCGACCGTTCCGGGCACGACGCCGAGCTTGTTGAGGATCGGCGCGACGATCCCGCCGTCCTGGCGAACCAGCGCCAGCAGCAGATGCTCGGGCGTGAGCTCCGGGTTCCCGGCACCACGCGCAAGATTCTGCGCTTCCGCGATCGCTTCCTGAGCCTTGACCGTAAGCTTATTGAAATTCATGGCTTGCCTCACATTGAGTCCGAGTGACTCACATCATGAAACCGGCAATTTTTACCCTTCATTCCTCGGAAATCACTCCATACACATACACTGCCCGCTCGATGCTCCAACGCCTCTCGCCGCGCGCGGAATGGATTCTCATCAACGTCCTCTGCTTCGGGCCGCTGATTGCGCTCAGCGTGCGCGGAATGCTCGCGCGGCAGACGATCGTCACGTTCGACGATCGCGGAATCTGGACCATCGTCGCAATCGATGTGATTTGCGGAACGCTCGCCGCGCTCATCCTTCGCGCGCGCGGCTGGAAACTCGCGGACCTCGGCATGCGCATCACGATGCCGCTGACGATCGCGGGCGTCGTGTTGATGATCGTCGCGAACGTCGCGATCGCCGGTTTGTATCAGGCGTTCGTCGCGATCACCGGAGTCGATCCCGCGGACGGTACCGAGGTCGTGACGCATGTTTCGAAACTCGCGCTTGTGGCGCTGATCCTCATCGATCCGTTGTTCGAAGAGACATTCGAAGTCGCGTACAACATTCGCGCGACGGAGAAGAACGGCGCCGCATTCGCGATCACGTTCAGCACCGCCGTGCGATTCATCTGTCATCTCTGGCAGGGACCGATCGTCGCGCTGACGATCCTGCCGCTCGGAATCATCCTCGCCGCGGTGTACTGGCGATGGCGGCGTGTGTGGCCACTCGTGATCGCACGCGCTTTGTCGACGTATTTCGGTTTGACGAGGATGTAGTGGAGCGGCGGGCTCCCAGCCCGCGGGGATTGGACGACTCGGCGGGCTAAGAGCCCACCGATCCACTGACGTTCTTTAACACCACGCGTCCGGGCGGCGTGTCGTGCGTGAACATCTGCAACGCCGCGCGCACCACCATCTTGTGCTGCTCGCGATCGCCCGCGCGCCCGACGATTCTTCCGATCGCCGCGCCGTCGAACGTCATCGCGCGCGGCGGACGTACAGACTCCGTTGCGGCCGGTGATGCGCTGATGATGATCGTCGGAATGCCGCGCGCTTCGATCTCACGCGCCATGTTGCCGATCGAGCGATGACACGTCTCCGGACATCCCGCGGTCAGCACCACGAGACGCGTGCGCGAGCGCTCGACTTTGTCCGCGATCTCAGGAAACGTCGTCTCGTACAGCTCCTTCAGCTTCGTCGTGAACCCGTAGCTGTAGTGCTTGTCGTTGACGCCGCCGATCACGCCTTCTGCCGCGAGCTCGCGCAACGTCTCGAGCGGAAACACGATGTTCGGATCGGTGTCGGCTTCGCTGTGATCGTAGTGCCCGTGCACGATGCGCATCGACGACACGTCGGCATCATTCGGAATGATGCGATACGTCGTATCGCCTGGATCTTCCGCGGGAAATGGTTCCTGATCCGGTAGGTACACACCGGTCGCGGAGACGATCGTCACGATCGCGCTGGAGAGCTCTTTATCGAAGGGAGTGAAGGGGACGCACTTGCGTGCGATGTTGAGCATGCATTGACCTCGGAGGAGAAACTGGCGAGTCCGTGGACGACTCGCCAGCAACAACGAATCGCTATTCCAGTTCGCGGAGAACGTCGAGCAACTGCGCGTTGTCCGGTGCCTCGCCGATGTCGTGCACGTCCACGTAACGGACGATGCCCTGCTTATCGACGATCACTACGGCGCGCTCGCAGATGCCCTTGTCTTCTTTCCAGACGCCGTATTTTTTGGAGACTTCGCCCTTGGGATGGAAATCGGCGAGGAGCGGATAACTCCCGATACCGCCGATCGATTTGGCGAATGCAATGTGGCTGGGAATCGAATCCACCGAAATGCCCACGACCTGGGCATCATACCGTTCGAAGTCGGCCATCTCGGCCTCGTACGACGGCATCTGAACCGTTCAAACAGGGGTCCAGTCGAGTGGGTAGAACACGATCACCGTGTTCTTCTTACCGAAGTTGTCACTGAGTCGGAACTTCTCGTTGCCGCGATGACCCGGCAGCTCGAAATCAGGAGCCTTGTCTCCCACCTTGAGCGTCTGGGTCTGGCTGGCGACGGAAGTTCTTCCGAATGAAACCATCCGAAACCTCCATCTTCAATTTTGCGAGGTCCACGCTCGCTGTGCTGCGCATTGTATGCAGCATTGCGAAGGCTGAGCCTAACGAACGCTGCGACGCTTACCGGGATCGGAGGACCGCACGTCGACATCGACAGTGGAGAAGCGCAGTCCGCCATTCGCATTTTCCGCGCGCAACAGAAATGTGTAGCGGCCGGTTGCATCGGGCGTGAAGAGCGGAGTGCGCGTGCTCGTGGCGACAAAGCTCGCAGACGAGCCGACCGGCCGGCGCAGCATCGACCAGTTCCATGTCGTCGCATCGGAACCGTCTGTCGCGAGTTGCAACGGCACATTCACCACATTGCGCGGCGTCAGGATGGACGCGCGCTCGTCGAGTCGCGGAGGACGTGCATACCAGATCGCGAACTCTTGTTCATCCGCGACATACACGCCGTCGTGGTCATCACTGGCCAATCCCCTCGCATACTTGAACCGCGCGATCTCGCCCGTTCCCTCGGACGGAGCCGCGGCCTCGCCGGCGATGCCCGCAATCGTAGTCACGTAGCCGTCGTACGTGACGTGACGCAAACGATTCCGGTCCAGCACAAACAGACCGGTCGCACCGGCCTCGATCTCGGAGACCTCGTCGAAGCTGGCGACGTCCGGACCTCCATCCTGCATTCCGGCGTTGCCCGTGCCGGTGAGCGTCGTGACCACTCGGTCCGGCGTGATTTTGCGAATGCGCCGCGCACCCCACTCCGCGACGTAGACATTGCCGTTTGCATCGATCGCGACGTCGGTAGGCGTTACGAATCTCGCAGCGGTACCTACACCATTCGAGTCGCTGTTGTTGTCCAGCGCTCCGCCGGCGTACGTGCTCACGGCCCCACCGGGCGTGATCTTTTGAATCCGATTTCCACCGGTGTCTGCGACATACATGTTGTCCGCGGCATCGAAGGTGATCCCGTGGGGACTGCACAACCCTCCACCCGGACCATACGCGGCCGAACAGACAAACGGCCGTCCCGCGAATAACGAAACCTTGCCCTCCGGCGTCACTTTCTGAATCACGCTCAACGCAAGATCCGTCGCGTACACATTTCCATGACGATCGATCGCGATTCCGCCGATTTGCCAGAATGGCGAGTACGACTCAGGAACGAGATCGCTCACAAGCCCTGAAGGCAGAATCCTGCGAATGCCGTGGATTGTCGCGACATAGATCGTGCCGTCGTTGCCGCGTGTGATGGTCGAGATCGGTCCCAGACGGTCCTCGAACGGTTCGTAGGACGCTCGGTTGTAAACGTCCTTGCCGGCGATGGTCGTGACCAACTCAGATTCGATGCGGCGAATCGTCGCACCGTCACCGATATAGACCTCGCCTTTGTTCCCGATCGCGATCGGATCTGCCCGGGCGAAGCGAGTGGTTTCCAGCGGACCGTCGACGATCTCGTGCACCGCGTCGCCGAAGATATCCACCTTCGCCGCTGTGGCGCTGACACGAAAAATTCTGGAGTCGTTCGTCAGCCACAAATTGCCGTTTGCATCACGTGCAACATCGCCCGCATACGTCGGGATCCCCGGTACATCCGTGATTTCGCCGTTCCGCGTGACGCGACGCAAGAGACCGAAATCGAGGACCAGCAGATCGCCATTCTCTTCCTCGATCATTCGAATGGCGTTGACACCGGCGATGGCAATTCTCACCGTACCGTTCGCGATCAGTCGAACGTTGCGATCGGCGCATCCCACAAGAATCGTCCCGTCCTTCCGGACCAGAATTGCCCGTGCTCCCGGCAGATTTCGCGCGACCGTCGAAACCTGTCCATCGGGCGTCATTCGGCGAACGGAGCTGTTCGTGTATTCCGCAATGTAGAGATCGCCGGTGGGGCCGAGTGCGATTGCAACGGGATCGTTGAAGCGCGCGTGGATGCCGGGACCATCCGTGTTTCCGGTGACACCGGCCAGGCCGGCAACGGTCGCGACGACACCGTTGCGCATCACGCGAATCGTTCCCTGCCGGTCCGCGACGTAGAGCGTGCCGTCCGCCGCGACTGCAAGCGCCGTCACGTCGTCGAAACGCGCCGAGGACGCCGTCGCGCCATCGGTATAGCCGCGACCCGATTCTCCGCCCGCGAAACGCGTGACCGTGTATTGAGCGGAAGCTGAAAACGCGAGAACGCAGACGAAAAGCGAACGCAGGATTCGTGTCATGAGTTGTACCCGGAGTTGATGGTAATACACCGCTCCGGAACTGCACCCATGCGTCCTACTGCTTCTTCTTCGTCTGCGCCTTCACTTCGGCCTGCGCTTCGCGGCCTTCCTTCTGCAGCTTCGCGCCCGCGGCTTCCGCTGCTTCGCCCGCGCCCTGCTTGATCCCCTGACCCACTTCGCGAGCACCGGCTGCGACGCGCTGTCCCGCATCCGATTCCTTCACCTGCTGCGCGCCCTCGCGAATTTGCGCCCCTGCGTCCTTCGCGCCTTCCTTCACATCCTGCGCAGCTTCGCGTGTCTCGCGCGCGGCTTCAGCGGTGGCAGTTTGGGTTTCCGCGGTCGGCTCGACTTTGCCTTTGTCATCGACCTGACATGCGGCCAGCAGCGCCGCGACCAGAATGAATGAAAGGTGTTTCATGCAGACGAGCGAAGCAATTCGCTCTCCAGTTCGCGACGACAGCACCGACGGAGTAGCCACACGTGCCTCAGCAAGCAACCAGCGCTGCCGGCCGTCCCGGCGAGAAACATTTCGCCGTTCAGTCAGGTTTGTGACCTGACCATGGAAACTCAGGATCGCATCATTCAGGGAATGGCTGTCGAAGGCCACTTCCGCGTGCTCGCGGCGCAGACGACCACGGCCGTCGAGACCGCGCGCGAGATCCTCGACCTCTCGCCCATCGGCGCGGAAGCGTTAGGGCGCGCGATGACCGGCGCGGTGCTGCTCGCGCGTCTCCTCGCGAAAGATGTGCGCAATCAATACGTCACGCTCCGCTTCGAAGGCGACGGACCACTCGGCACCGTCATCGCCGACGGCACCATCGCCGGCGGCGTGCGTGGCTACGTGGAAAACCCAGCGCCCGAGGAAGTGATGGATGTGGAGAGCGCAATCGGGAATGGCAGCCTCACCGTCGTGCGCGGCGTGCCGCCGAGCGGCAAACCGTACACCTCGCAGATTCTTCTCGGCGGCTCCGGTATCGCCACCGATCTCACGCGCTACCTCATGCGCTCCGAGCAAATCGCATCCGCGGTCATGTTAGGCGTGCTCAACAAACGCGACGGCGTCGCCGCATCGGGAGGCATCGTCATTCAATCGTTTCCCGGCGCACCCGAAGACGCGATTCAAACGATCGAGAAGCGCGTGCGCGAAGCACCGTCGCTCAGCTCACTGCTCGAGAAGATGGAGATCGAAGAAGCCGTCGCCACGATTTTGCACGGCGCCGACTACAAACAGATCGACGCAGGCTTCGTCGTGCCCGTGTCGTACTCCTGCCAGTGCAATCGCGATCGCGCACTCGCGCCGCTCGCGATGCTCGGCCAGGACGACATTCGCGAAATGATCGACGAAGGCGGCACCGAAGTGCGCTGCCAGTTTTGCGGACGGCGGTACCAGTTCTCGTCGGAAGATTTATTGCCGCTCACCGCGACTCACGATTCGTAGCCGTGTCCGCCGATAGCACGTTCGTGCGCTTAACGACACGACTGCTAAAGTCTCGCCCCGCATGAAATCGGTCATCACCGGAACCGGCATCGGCATTCCGAAGAACGTCGTCACGAACGATGCGCTCGCGCGCATCATGGACACCTCCGACGAATGGATTCGCACGCGCAGCGGCGTCGAGCAACGCCACTACGTTGACGACGGACAAGGCTCCGCCGAGCTCGGCGCCATCGCCGCCCAGGCCGCGCTCAACGCCGCGGGTAAAACGAAGAACGACGTCGACGCCATCATCTTCGCGACGATGACGCCGGATCACTTCTTCCCTGGCAACGGTCCGATCCTGCAGGCGAAGATGGGCTTCCCTGAATCGATCCCCACCTTCGACATCCGCCAGCAGTGCTCCGGATTTCTCTACGGCCTCGATCTCGCCGACTCGCTCATTCGCAGCGGCAAATACAAACGCATTCTGCTCATCGGCGCCGACGTCCACTCGCCGTTCATGCCGTGGCAGAACGGCTGGGCCACGACCATCGGCCAGGAATCGCGCGAAGTCACGAAAGAGGAGTACGACGCCAACACCGCGATTCGCGATCGCACGGTTCTCTTCGGCGATGGCGCAGGTGCGGCCGTTATCGAAGGCACCGATGATGACCGCGGTTTGCTCACGACGAAACTCTTCACGAACGGCGCGAACGTCGAAACGTTGTACGTGCCCGGCGTCGGCTTTCGTCACCGGCCGTTCGTCACGCACGAGCAGCTCGACAACAACGACTTCATTCCGGTCATGGAAGGCCGCGCGGTGTTCAAGGAAGCGGTGTCGCGCATGCCGGACTCCGTACGACAAGTTTGCGCAGCAGCGGGTGTGAGCATCGAAGACATCGATCTGCTCCTCGTGCATCAGGCGAATCTGCGCATCATGGAAGGCGTCGCGAAGCAACTCGGGATGCCGATGACCAAAGTGCCGCACAACATCGAGCGTTACGGCAACACCACCGCGGGCACGCTGCCGATTCTCTTTCACGAGTGCGTGAGCGACGGTCGCATTCAACCCGGCATGCTCATCTGCTTCACCGCCCTCGGCGCAGGATTGCACTGGGGTGCTGCCCTGTACCGCGCATAATCATCCGAATGGCGCAGGCGCTTCTCATCTCCACACTGCTCACGATCGGCGGACTGATCGTCACGATCCTCATGGGCTATCAGGCCACGCCCGTACACAAAGCGCAGCACATCATCGTCGCGCTCGTGACGGTCGTCGTCGGCTTGTTCTCGCAATCGATGACGATGTTCTTCTTCATCGGCACGGGCAAAGAGCTCAAGGAAAAATCCGAGCAGAACAGCGACGTCGTGCAACGCACGAAAGCATTCAAGTCGCAGGTCTTTCCCGCGGCGATGTGGGCGATGACCGCGATCATGGTCACGTTCATCACGGGCGGCGGCGTCGAATCGGGACGGACGCCAGTATGGCTGCACACCGTTCTGTCCGCGCTGTGCATCGTGATGTACGGACGTGCGTACTGGGTGCAGATCCGCGCGATGAATGAGAACGCGAATCTCATGGAGCGGTACCTGAAAGACTGATAAGGTTCGCGCCCGTGAGCAGCTACAAAGACTCCGGTGTTGATATCGATGCGCAGGACGAGGCTCTGCGCGACGTCAAACGAATCGCGCGAGATACCTACACGCCCGGCGTGCTCTCGGACATCGGCTCGTTCGGCGGTCTCTTCAAAGGAACGTTCGAAGGAATCGAATCCCCGATTCTCGTTTCGTCGACCGATGGCGTCGGCACGAAGCTGCGCGTTGCGCAGGCGATGAAGATTCACGACACCGTCGGCTACGACCTCGTGTGTCACTGCGTCAACGACATCCTCGTGCAGGGCGCGAAGCCGCTCTTCTTTCTCGACTACTACGCGACCGGACGTTTGCGTCCGCCGGTGATGGTCGACGTCGTGCGCGGTATGGCCCGCGCGTGCAAGGAAAACGGCGCGGCCCTGATCGGCGGCGAGACCGCGGAAATGCCGGGCTTCTACGGCGATGACGACTATGACGTCGCTGGCTTCATTATCGGCGTCGTCGATCAGAAGAATCTCATCGACGGCAAAGCCGTGCGCGAAGGCGACGTATTGATTGGGCTCCCATCTGTCGGGCTCCACACGAACGGCTACTCGCTCGCGCGCCGCGTGCTCTTCGACAAACTCGGGCACGACTATCAATCGATCATCCCCGGCATCGGCAAAGCAGGCGAAGCGTTGCTCGCGCCGCACATCTCGTATCTGAAACCGCTGCTGCCGCTCGTCGAACAACGTCTGCTGCACGCGATGGCGCACATCACCGGTGGCGGCCTCACCGACAACGTGCCGCGCGTGCTGCCGGACTCGCTCGATGCACACATCAAGCTCGGCTCGTGGCCGGTCCTGCCGCTGTTCCGCTATCTGTACGAACACGGACAGGTCGATCGCGACGAAATGCTGCGCGTGTTCAACATGGGCATCGGCATGGTGTTGTTCGTTTCGCCGGAAGATGTCGAGCGCGTGTCGAAGCACTTCGCGCAGATCGATCAGAAGTACTTCTTCATCGGCAACGTGCGCAAAGGCGCGGGACGCGTGGTGTACGACACGCCGCCGGCCGGCTTCGCGAGCTGGATCGAATGACGATGCGGCTCGCCGTTCTCCTTTCGGGACGCGGCTCGAATTTTCAGGCGATTCACGAGGCCATCGAGAACGGATCGCTCGATGCGCAAATCGTTTGCGTGATCTCGAATCGTCCTGATGCGCCGGGCATCGCTCGTGCGCGCGAGTACGGCTACGACGCCCACGTCCTCGATCACAAGGCATTCGCGAATCGCGCCGCGCACGAAGCGGAAGTACTGAAGGTGCTCGATGCTGCCAAGCCGGATTACATCGCGCTCGCTGGCTACATGCGTTTGCTGAGCGCGAACTTCGTCGAGCGCTGGCACAATCGCATCATCAACATTCATCCATCGCTGTTGCCATCATTCCCCGGCGTCGACGCACAAGCGCAGGCGCTGAAGCATGGCGTGAAGATCTCGGGATGCACGGTGCATTTCGTCGACGAGAATCTCGACGCCGGTCCGATCATCCTGCAGCGCGCGGTGGACGTGCGCGACGACGACACCGTCGACTCCCTGAGCGCACGCATCCTCGGCGAAGAGCATCGAGCGTATGTCGACGCGCTGAAAAAACTGAGCGCAAAAAAAAGCGGCGAGCCCTAGAGCTCGCCGCTACTGCATCAGCGTACGTTCCGGATCAGAACGGCAGGAACGACTTCCACCAGGACTGCTTCGCGACATCCTGCGCTGCTACCGCCGGAACCTTCGCGAGCGTCTCGTTCCCGCGCTGCACCACGATCGTCCCGATCTGCTGACCTCTCTTGATCGGAGCGGAGACCGCGTCGCCCTGGAACTTCACGCTGACACCTTTTTCCTCACCACGTTTCACGAGCGCGCGCACATCCTTCGGGGCCATCACCGGCACCGACGCCGCGCGACCTTCCTTCACCGACGCCTGCGCGATCACCGCGCCCTGCTTCACCGGCGTCAACATCTTGTAGTTCACGAACGCCTGATTCATGAGACGGCCGGCGATCTCGAACGAGCTCTCCGGACCTCGCGAGGTCTTCGCGCCCATCACCACGCAAATCAGCTCCATACCGTTGCGCTTCGCCGACGCCGTCACGGAGAAGCCGGCAGGACCGGAGTAGCCGGTCTTGATGCCGGTCGCGCCTTCGTAAAAACGCAGCAGGCGATTCGGGTTGTAGATGCGCTCGAGTGTGCCGTTGCGAAACTCCATCTCCGGAATCACCGCGAGCTGTCGCATGAAGGGATGTTTCATCAATGCCTGCCCGAGGATGGCGAGATCGCGCGCGGACATCACGTTGTTCATGCGCGGATCTTTCGGCGGCAGGCCGTGCGGATCGTAAAAGTGCGAGTTCTTCAGGCCGAGGTCCTGCGCTTTGGCGTTCATGAGATCGGAGAACGATTCGGAGGAACCGCCGATCTTCTCCGCGAGCGCCATCGCCGCATCGTTCGCTGAATGCACCATCGTCGCGATCAGCAGATTCTTCACCGGCCACACCGAGCCGGCGCGCAGATACACCTGCGAGCCTCCCATTTTCGATGCGCGCGCCGAGATCGTGACCGGCGTGTCGTAGTGAAGATTGCCGGCCTGAATCTCATCCATCGCAATGAGCAGCGTCATCATCTTCGCCATCGACGCGGTGGGCAGCGGCTTGTCCGCGTTGTCTTCGAACAACACGCGGCCGGTCGACGGCTCGACGACGTATGCGGCCGTGTAGCCCTTGGGATTGTTTGCGAGTGCGGCCGATACCGGTCCGCCTTCTTCATTCTGCGCAAGAACCGGCATCGCCATGAGCGCGATGAACAGTGCGACGAGAATACGTTTCATGTTGTCGGAACTCCTTGCTGGTCTTCGATCAGCCGGACTGCACGGCACATACCACTGTCGAGCTCAATGCTGAGCGATGTCGAGCTACTTCGCCACAGCGCGTTTTTTCGTTGCGCGGGATGTGCGGGGGATCGAACTAATGACCGTCCAATCATGCTTGTGCACGACCACCGGCTCATTCGATTTCGGCCAGAGATCGGCCGGAATGTAGTAGTACCCGTCGCCGAGAACTCGCGACTTGATGGCCAGATCGCGCATGCTTTTGCACAATCCCTTTTTCCCGCGGATCGCGCTGCGCTCGACGAAGATGCCGGTCGCCTCACCCACCCCCTGGAACACACTGATCTCCGCGCAGAGAGAATTCACCAACGTCATTGCCACTCCGTTTCGTTGATACAGCAACGCACGGATGAGGCGATAGCAAGAAGCGGCCCAATGTCGGTTGTTGGTTGTTAGTTGTTAGTTGTTGGGAGACACGACCGTAGCGGAGCCGTGGTCGGGTGGTGGTCCCCCGACAACCGACAACCAACTACCGACAACCGCTTCAGTCCGGCTTCAGCTCGACGTTCCAGTACGCCTCATCGAGGAAGTTCCGCCAGATCGCGGGGTACGTTCTTCCCTGCAGGCGATGGAGTGGATGCCACTTCGGCCGCACGGGCGCGCGGCGCAGTTTCATCTCGCACTCGGAGAGGAGCTTGTTGCCTTTGCGCACATTGCACGGCAGGCATGCGCAGACGACGTTCTCCCATGTCGACTTGCCGCCGCGCGAGATCGGGATGACGTGATCGAGCGAGAGCTCACTCGACGGGAACTTCTTCGCGCAGTACTGGCAGCGGTTCTGATCGCGCAGATAGATGTTGCCGCGCGAGAACTTCACTTCCTGTCGTGGCAGCCGGTCGAACTGCAGGAGCTGCACGACGTGTGGGATGACGATGTTCCGGCTCGGCGTGACCACATAGTGATCGTCCGGCTGCACCGGGATATCCATCCAGTTTTCGAAGTCGTAGGTGCGGTATTCGGAGTCGACCGCGCGCACCTGTCCTTTGTACAGAAGCGTCAGAGCGCGCCGCACCGACGTGATCTGCACGGCCTGGAACAACCGATTGAGAACCAGCACGTGACCGTCGAGCATATTCGTCTTCCACCATCCCCCAACGCACGGCGCGGTGATCGTGTTTCCCTGGTCCGGGCAGTCCTGAGATTGGCGAGGACATGATACATGACGCTGATTGAGCGCGCGATGGACGAGGAAAGGTCCATGTGAAGAACAAGTGATGAGTGATGAGCGATGAACGATGACGGTCGTCGCTGGTCGGAACGGCCGTCGTGCGCGAGATCTGTGTTCTCGAAACCCCCGCTGCGCACGCACCACAGTTCATCGTTCATCGCTCATCGTTCATCGTTCGTCTTTTGCTCCGAAGTTGCAAAAAAACACGCACTTAGGACACACTTAGTTCCAGACGAACTCGATTCAGCTCTTTTTGGGCGGGGGTCGCGCTATCTGCAAATGCGCGGACATCCGCGTATCGTGTGAGACGCTTCGCGCGGGTTGCCGGGCGTCATGGGTGTGTTTTCGGGAGGCTTGTATGCGCGTTTGGTCACGGATCGCTCTCGTCGTAGTCCTGGTTCTCACTGCTTCCAGCGGATTTGCCGATCACCTCATCGCGGAGTGTCCGCTGACGCTGGTCGACTCCACGCCTGCAGTCACGGATTACGAGCTCTCGCCGCGAGGCGTGTTCCGTTCCGGCTCGCTCGTTTACGTGTTGCGCGGGAACATCCTGACGACGTACTCGACGAATGACGTCGGCAATCTTCAGGTCGCCCGCGAAGACTTCATGAACACGATGGCCGCGCGCGAGACCGAAGGCGGCGCGACGTTCAGCAACGGCTATCTGTTCCTGAGCAGCGAAGCGGGTCTCGAGATCTTCGATCTTCGCAACACGCGCGCGGGCGGCACCGCACCGACGCTCGTGTCGCGCACGCCGGGACTGCACTATCGCCGCCTCGCCGTCGACGCGAATCGTCTCGCCGGTCTGTTCCCGTCGACCGACATGCCGTGCTACCCGACCACGGGTCCGTACTGCTCGAATCGCATCGATCTCTTCGACATCACCAATCTCGCCGCGCCGTCGTTCCGCTCGACGATTCTCTCGACGGCCACGTCGCTCTATCGCGGCTGGAACGACATCAAGTTCAACTTCGGATATCTCATCGCGGTCTCCGAGAACTCGCTGAACGCATTCGATCTGACGAACATCGCATTGCCGGTGCGCATCGCGAACACGCCGTTCCCCGGACAGTGGCTCGTCAGCAACGGCGGCGACTACATCGCGGTCGGACGCGACGGCACGATCGACAGCTTCCAGGTCCGTCCGGGCATGGCGCCGTTCTTCCTGCGCACGAAGCTCCTCGCGCTGCCGTACTACCTGACGATCGAGCGCGGCAACGGCATCAAGTTCAATCGCAACGCGTACTGGGATGACACGACCGGACGTCTGATCACGCTGATCGATGAAGTCGATCCGCAGACGCTGAAGTCCGCGCGCACGATCGCCTTCGATGTATTCGACTACACGGTGCAGCAGTACGAAGGTCAGGTCGAGCGTATCTACGAAGACGTCACGATGATCTCGGACGACGAGCGCAAACACGATCCGACCGTCGTCGGTCCGTTCGTGTACGTCGTCGGCGAAGACTCGGGACTGCAGTCGTACGGCGCGTGCGGCAATCTCACCGGCCGCATCGAGCTCGACAGTCCGTTCAATCTCACGTGCAACGGCGCAGAGATTCACGGCTGGGTGACCGGCACGCAGAAGATCGTGAACGTCGAGCTGTTCCTCGGCAACACGCCCCTCGGCGCCGCGACGCTCGGCACTCAGCGCGACAACGTTTCGTCGACGACGCCGGTGCGCAACTTCCGCATCAACGTGAATCTCGACAACACCGCACGCGGCGAATATCAGCTCCGCGCCATCGGCACGGACATCCTCGGCAATCGCCGCCAGTTCGCGATGAAGCGCCTGTTCTTCCCGGGACCGGGACAGAACTGCGTCGTGCCGCGCCGCCGCGCCGTCGGTTCGTAGCTCAACTCACAACGATTGTGAAACGGCGGGCTAAGAGCCCGCCGTTTTTGTTGGGCGACTCGCCCGGCGGGCTAAGAGCCCGCCGCTCCACTTGCATCGCCAAGAGCCCGCCGCTCCACTTGCAGGCGCGACGACCGCAGCGATTTACGAGATGCTGTCGACGATGCGCATCGCTGCATCGCGAACATCGCTCGCGCCGGTGATCGGTCTTCCGATCACGATGTAGCTCGCACCCGCATCGATCGCTTCGCGCGGTGTCATCGTGCGCTTCTGATCGCCCGTCTCGGTTCCCGCGGGCCGAATGCCTGGCGTGAGAATCGTGAACGCATCGCCGCACGCTTCGCGAATCGCACGAATCTCGTGCGGCGATGCAACGACGCCGCGCAATCCGCTGCGTTGCGCGAGTTGCGCAAGCCGCACCGCGTTGTCGAGCGCCGTTCCGCTAAAGCCGATGTTGGCGAGCTCGCGATCGTCGAGGCTCGTGAGAATCGTGACGGCGAGCACGAGCAGCGAGTCGTGATTGCACGCGCGCAGCATCGACTCGCCGCCCGCCGCATGCACGGTCGTGATGAACGCGCCCAACGATGCCGCTTCGGCGATCGCATGCTGCGCGGTGTTCGGAATGTCGTGAATCTTGAGATCGAGAAACACACGATTGCCGCGCGACACCACCTCACGCACGATCGACGGCCCATTCGCGATGAACGCCTGCAACCCGATCTTCAACACGCCGGCAACGCCTTGCAGCGCATCGGCATGACGAAGAATCACATCGCGATCGGAAGCATCGAGAGCAACGACGAGGCGGTTGGTTGATTGCATTTCGGTTGTCGGTTGTTGGTTGTCAGTTGTCGGGAGAACCGAGCGCATGATTGGCTAAACTGCGCGCTCGACGCAACAAAACGTTCTCCCGACAACCAACAACCGACTACTGACTACCAAAATGGACAAATTCACCATTGCCCGCATGCTCGATGAGATCTCGCGCTACATCGAACTGAGTGATCCGAATCCGTTCAAAGCGCGCGCGTTCGAGAAAGCCGCGCGCGCAGTCGAGAACATCGAAGGCGACATTGCGTCCGTGAATCTCGCTGATGTCTCCGGCATCGGCAAAGCGACCGGACAAGTGATCGAAGAGATTCTCGCGAGCGGCAAAAGCGAATACCTCGAAGAATTGCGCGCACAGTATCCGGCCGGAATCTTCGAGCTGCTGCGCGTGCCGAAGCTCGGCCTCAAGAAGATCGGCCAGTTACACAAAGAGCTCGGCATCGGATCACTCGATCAACTCGAAGAAGCCACGCGCAACGGCAGCGTGGCCGCGCTGAAAGGATTCGGCGCGAAAACCGCGGAGACGATTCTCAAAGGCATCGCCTTCGCGCGCATGCGGGAGTCGCAGTTCCTGCTGCCTGTCGGACTCGAAGCCGGCGAATTGATTCGCGAGAGACTCGCGGAGCATGACGAGATCGACAACGTCGAAGTCTCTGGCAGCGTGCGACGCAGACTCGAAGTCATTCGCAACGTGAATCTCGTCATCGCGACGAAGAAGCGCGAGCGCGTCGTCGAGATTCTGAGCGAGCTCGTTGCGGATCTCGAGGCGCTCGATGACTCGACGTACAAAGGCGTGATTCGCAGCGAGCTGGACGTGCTCTTTCATCTCACGACGCCGAATGAATTCGGCTCGACGCTGTTGCGCACGACCGGCAACGATGTCTTCCTCGAAGAGTTCGGAACGATTCCGAAAGCGAAGACCGAAGAAGACGTGTTCGAGAAAGCGGGCTACGTCTACGTCGAGCCCGAGCGTCGCGAATCAGGCGACGATCTGAAACTGAAGAAGCGTCCGCGCCTCATCTCGCACGATGATCTGCGCGGCACGTTTCACGTGCACACCACGTTCTCCGATGGCCGCAACACGATGCTCGAGATGCTCACTGCCGCACGCGATCGCGGGTGGGAGTACGTCGGGATCAGCGATCACTCGAAGGTCGCGTACTACGCGGGCGGACTCAATGAAGACAAGCTGAAACTGCAGCACGCGGAAATCACGCGCGACGAAAAAGCGGTCGCGCCGATGCGCGTGTTTCGCGGCACGGAAGCGGACATCCTTCCCGACGGCACGATGGATTACGGCGCGAAGATCCTGTCGAAGTTCGATTTCGTGATCGCGTCCGTGCATTCGCAATTCAACATGGACATCGACGCGATGACGGAGCGCATCCTCACCGCAATGGATGATCCGCACGTCACGTTTCTCGGCCATCTCACCGGCCGCAAGCTGCTCTCCCGCGACGGCTACAGCGTGGCCTACGACCGCATCTTCGACAAAGCCGCGGAACGCGCCGTGATGATCGAAATCAACGGCAATCCCAATCGTCTCGACGTCGACTGGCGCCACCTGCGCAACGCACTCGATCGCGGCGTGACGTTCGGCATTCATCCCGACGCGCATTCGGTCGGCGAGTACAACGCCGTGATCACCGGCACGTGGGTCGCGCGCAAAGCGGGCCTCTCGCCGAAGCACATCTTCAACACGAAAGGTGTTGAGGAAGTGGAAGAGTTTCTCCGAGCGCGACGGAAACGTGGAGCGGCGGGCTCTTAGCCCGCCCACTGTTTGACGGTCCGGCGGGCTAAGAGCCCGCCGCTCCACCGGCCCGGCCCGAAAGGGGGGGGGGGACACGGGGGGGGGGGGGCGCCGCGGCCCTCCCCAGGAGTGGGGGGGATCTCCGCGCGTCCCCCCCGGTGGGGG
>JACZCU010012107.1_pt1 | contig 61250 bp, 48 predicted proteins | sample 8641851 | NCBI WGS metagenome assembly JACZCU01 (sample SAMN15324605, study PRJNA640507) | soil metagenome | isolation source: monocropping sugarcane control | place: China: Luxin town, Laibin City, Guangxi Province | collected 2019-07-25 | depth 10cm m | reverse complement strand
GTCAACTTCGGCTACAACATCCCGAGCGCCGTGCTCTACGGCAACGTGTGGTGGGACATCGACGCCGATGCCACGCAGGACGCGAATGACAGCGGCCTCACCGGCTTCACGGTGCGCCGTTACTCCGATCCGAACGGCGACGGCAACATCTCCGACGGCGTGCTGCAGGGCACGACGACCACGGACGCGAACGGCAACTATTCATTCAGCGGTCTCGCCGCGGGCAACTACGTGATCGTCGTCGTTCCGCCGACGCTGTTGAACAAGACGTGGATCGAAACGGTCGAATCGACCGGCGGCACGTCGAGCCTCAACAATCAGATTCCCGTCACCCTCGCCGCGGGCGCGATCAGCGGCTCGCACAACTTCGGCTACACGCAGAACGATACGTCGACGATCGGCGACACGCTGTACTTCGATCTCGATGCCGATGGTCTGCAGGATCCGACCGAGGATGGGATCCCGAGTGTGACGGTGTGGTTGTATCAGGACGTGGATCGTGACGGCACGATCGACGTCGGTGTGGACAACATCGTGTCCACCACCGTCACCGATGCCAGCGGCACGTACCTCTTCTCCGCGCTGCCGGCCGGCAGCTACATCGTGAAGGTCGATACCAGCGATCCGGACTTCCCGACCGACGTCACTCCCACTGGCGATCCTGACGTCAGTGCGGCATCGATCGGCGACACGATCTGGCTCGACTCCAACGGCAATGGCGTGCTGAACGCGGGCGAAGACGGCATCTCGCGCGTCGTCGTCAATCTCTACTCCGACACGAACGGCAGCGGCACGCTCAACGCGGGCGATGCACTCGTCGCGTCGACGATCACGAACATCAACGGCAACTATCTCTTCACCGGCCTCTCCGCCGGCAACTACTTCGTCGACGTCGATGAGACGACGCTGCCGAGCACCGCGCTCGCGATCACGACCACCGATCCCGCGAGCACACTCATCACGCTGCCCGCGAGCACATTCGCGACGCAGAACCTCAACGCCGATGCCGGCTACTCGCTGCCGTCGAACTTCTCGATCGGCAATCGTCTGTGGCACGACGTCGACGGCGATGGCGTGCAGGATCCGGGTGAACCCGGCATCCCGTACGTCACCATCACCGTGACGAACGGCACCGGTACCGGTTGCGCAGGCGGCTGCACCGCGGTCACCGACGAAGGCGGCTTCTGGATCGTCACCGGTCTCACCAACGGCACGTTCAACGTGACCGTCGATACGAACGACGCCGACTTCCCGCGCTTCTTCACCACCACCACCGGCACGACGAACCCGCGCGTCGCCACGGTCGCGAGCGCCGATCTCACAAACATCGACTTCGGCTATCGCTACACCGGCGGCGGTACGAGCCCGACCGGCTCGATCTCGGGTCGCGTCTTCCAGGATGCAGACGGCGATCTCTCGTACGACGCAGGCGAAGCGCGCGCGAGCACGCCCGTCAATCTCCTCGACGTGAACGGCAACATCATCGCGACGACGACCACCGACGCGAACGGTCAGTACTCGTTCACCGGCGTGTTCGTCGGTCAGTACTCGGTGCAATCCGTCGATCGTCTCGGCGCGCGATACAGCACGCTGTTCCTCAACGCGGCGCAGGTGCTCACGAACCTCAACGTCATCTATCAGTCGACGGTCGAAACGACGGCGGACAGCCAGAGCTCGGTGACGGTCGACGGCGTGCACGCGAACCTGCTGCAGGACTTCGGCTATCGCCGCTTCCTCGGCACGATCGGCGACTCGGTTTACTGGGACACGAACGAGAACGGTACGCAGGACATCGGCGAGCCGGGCTTCGCGAACGTGACCGTGCGTCTCTACGACGCCGTGTGGACCGACACGAACAACGACGGCTTCTTCCAGGCCGGCGAAGCGACGACGTCACTCGTCGATACGACTTCGACGATCGCCGACGATCCGTCGACGACCGCGAATGAAGGCGGCACGTATCTCTTCCAGAATCTCCCGGCGCTTGCGACGGGTCATCACTATCTCGTCGTCGTCGACACGACCACGATTCCGGGCACGACGCGCACGCTGATCGCGGATCCGGATGGCGACGGCGTGCCTTGCACGTCGCTGCCGCTCGATGGCGTTCCGGCAAGCGTCTGCGACAACCAGAAGCTCGTCGTCGGATTCGCCTACGGCAACAACTACCTCGGCGCGGACTTCGGCTATCGCATCACCGGCACGAACTACGCGACGATCGGCGACTCGCTGTGGATCGACACCGACGGCGACGGCGTTCGCGATGCCGGTGAAGTCGGCATCGACGCCGTCACCGTGTGGCTCGACACCGACAACGACGGTGTCGTCGACTGGACGGACGGCAACGGCAATGGCGTTTGGGATTCGGGCGAAGGCGAGCGCTGGACCGTCACCGATTCGGACGGCTTCTACGTCTTCACCGGCATCTCCGACGGCACGTACAACGTGCGCGTGCTGACGAGCGACCCCGACTGGCCGTCGGGCCTCTCCACCACCCCGACGTACGAAGCGCGTCTCGCAAACACCGATCGCAACAACCACGTGCAGGTCGTCGTCACGAGCGGCGCGGTGTCGAGCATCGTCGATGGCGACGGCGCCACGACCGACGCGTGCACGAGCTGCAATCTCAACGTCGACTTCGGCTATCGCTACGCCGGCACGAACAGCGTAATGGGCACCGTCTGCACCGACGACGCGTCGAAGAACGGCTACTGCGGCGCGACCGCGACGACCTACTCCGGCGTCGACGCGTCGAATGAATCGGCGCTCGTCGGCATCACTGTTACCGCGTATCGCTGGACCGACGACGGCGACAACACGCCGTGGACCGGCAGCGTGCTCGACTCGGGCGATACGTTCGTCCTGCTCGGCAGCACGTCGACCGATGCGAACGGCGACTACTCATTCAGCAATCTTCCCGACAACGTCGTCTTCGTCTTCAGCGTCAGCGACTCCGCGAACCTGCGTCTCACGACCACGAACGCGAACTCGAGCGTCGAAGACGCGAACGTGATCAAGCGCGCGCTGTACGAAGGCACGACGACGTACAACGGCAACACGGTCACGATTCTCGGTCGCCAGGCGCTGAGCATGGGCGGCGACACGGACGACATCATTCGCGATCTCGACTGGGCGTTCGATCCGACACTCGGCGGCGTCCTGGTCTACGACTTCGGCGATCTCCCGGCGAGCTACGCGAACACGCTGCTCACGAACGGCGGCGCGCAGCAAATCGTCACCGGCTCCTCGATTCGCCTCGGCAGTGGCATCACCACCGAGAATGACGGTCGTCCGAGCGCAGGCGCCGACGCCGACCTCGACGATGACGGCGTGAGCATGGTCTCGACCGTGTTCGGCACCGGCTACGACGGCAACGGCAGCAAGGGCGAAGTCGACGTGACGACGACCGCCGCGGGCTGGATCGCCGCGTGGATCGACTTCAATGGCGACGGCGATTTCAACGACGCCGATGAGCTCGTCCTCGATGAGGCCGTCGCGTCGGGTCTCAATCACCTCTACTTCTACATCCCGGGCACGATCCCGAACGGCCTCAACAACTTCTATGCGCGCTTCCGCGTGTATCCGACGCGTCCGCAAATCGTCGCAAGCACGGGCCCGGCGCTCGATTCGTTCTTCGCGCGCATGGGCGGTGAAGTCGAGGATTACCTCTTCGTCATGGCCGTCACGCCGACGCAGGTCGAGATGGCCACGATCGATGCGGTGCAGAACAAGAAGGGCGTGACGCTGACGTGGCAGACGACGTCCGAAGTCGACAACCTCGGCTTCCACGTCTATCGCCAGATCGGCGGCGGCGAGAAGGAACGCCTCAACCCGCACATCATCACCGGCTCCGCGTTCATGACCGGCCGCAAGGCGCCGAATGGTCCGCGCAGCTATCGCTTCGTCGATCGCAAACCGTCGTCGAGCTTCGCGCAGTACTACATCGAAGACATCGATATCGACGGTACGAAGACGATGCATGGTCCGATCACGCCGCACAGCGGTGCGGAGGAATCCGAGGCGGTGGTCACGGATCCGGATCCAACGCTGGGTTCTGTCGGCGGCATCTTCACCACCGCGCCGGGCATGGGCGTCAACGTTCCGGCTCCGACCGCACCGTCGCAGACGCAACTCAATGAGCAGTGGCAGCTCGCGGCCGTGCAGGCGGTGAAAGTCATCGTCACGCAGCCGGGCTGGTACCGCGTTACGAAAGCGCAGCTCATCGCTGCGGGCTTCGATCCGGGCACGAACGGCCGCTCGATCTCGGTCTACTCCGAAGGCACAGAAGTGCCGGTCTACGTGAACGCGAAGAACGAAGCGCAGTTCGGCAACGACGACTCGATCGAGTTCTTCGGCCGCAACATCGACACGACCAGCACCGGCGGCCGGGTCTACTACATCACCGTCAAGCGCGGCAGCGGTCTGCGCGTGAAGTCCGTCGGCGCGAAGGGTCAGAGCGGCTCGCCTGCTCCGAACAGCTTCGCCTACAACTTCTCGCGCATCGAGCGCACCGTCTTCTTCACGGCGCTGACGAACAACGGCGATCGTGAGAACTTCTTCGGCCCGGTCATCACGACGTGGCCGGTCACGCAGTCCATCACCGTCGCGAATCTCGATACGGCGGGCGGCAACGCGAAACTCGAGCTCGTCCTGCAGGGCGGCGCCGACAACATGGAGCACGTCGTCGAAGCAGACTTCAACGGCTACAAGCTCCCGCTGATCCGCTTCCGCAATCTCGATCGCTACACCACCACGCTCACCGTTCCGGCGAACAAGCTGAACGCCGGTGAGAACACGCTCACGCTCACGGCGATGAACGGCTGGGAGGACGTCACCGTTCTCGAGTCGCTCAAGCTCGAGTACAAGCACACGTTCCGCGCCGACGACAACGCGCTCACGTTCAACGTGACCAGCGGTACCGCCGTGACGGTGAAAGGCTTCACCACGGATGCGATCCGCGTCGTCGACGTGACCGATCCGTTCGCGCCGGTGTTCATCAACGCGACGATCTCGAACGCGAGCGATGGCAGCAAGCAGATCGCGTTCGCGGCGCCGTCGACCGGCGGCAGCACGACGCGCACGCTCTTCGCCTTCGCGGAGAATCGCGTGCTCGCGCCGGCGCAGGTCGCGTACAACGAGCCGTCGACGTGGAACAACACTACCAACGGCGCGAACCTCGTCATCCTCACGAACCGCTCGTTCCTCGCCGCGGCGAACACGCTCAAGAGCGCGCGCATCGCGCAGGGCTACTCGACCGTCGTCGTCGACGTGCAGAACGTGTACGACGAGTTCTCGTTCGGTCATCACTCGCCGCAGGCGATCCGCGACTTCCTCGCGCGCACGCGCAACTGGAAGACGGTTCCGAAGTACGCGGTGCTGATCGGCGATGCCTCGTTCGATCCGCGCAACTACCTCGGCTTCGGCAGCTTCGACTTCGTTCCGACGAAGCTCGTTCCAACCGCATACATGAAAACCGCCTCGGATGACTGGTTTGCGGACTTCGCGAACACCGGCATTCCGGCGATCGCGATCGGCCGCATTCCGGCGCGCACGCCGGACGAAGCGAACGCAATGGTCGCGAAGCTCGTCGCGCGCAGCACGCCGCCGGCCGATGCGTGGGCGAAGCAGGTCACGATCGTCGCCGACTACGCGAACGGCTATCCGTTCGAGGCAGCGGCGGATTCAATCGCCGCCGGCATCCCGTCGACGTTCACGAAGAATCGCATCTCGATCGCGACGAACCCGAACGCGGCCAACGCAATCGTCGATTCGTTCAACAACGGCTCGCTGCTCACGAACTACATCGGCCACGGCTCGGTGGAAATCTGGAGCAATTACGCGTTCAGTTCGTGGACGGCGGCAGCGCTCACGAATAGCAATCGTCAGCCGTTCGTCGTAGCGATGAACTGCCTCAATGGCTACTACCACGATCTCTTCACGGAGAGCCTCGCGGAAGCGCTGTTGAAGAATCCGAACGGCGGCGCGATCGGCGTGTGGGCTTCGTCCTCGCTCAGCGGTACGTCCGCTCAGCTCGCAGTGAATCTCGAGTTCAACCGCCAGCTGTTCGGCGCCACACCGATCACGATCGGCGATGCGATCCTCCGCGCGAAGCAGGCCACGAGCAACGGCGACGTGCGCAGAACGTGGATCCTGTTCGGCGATCCGACGATGAAGTTGAAGTAAAACGACGCGCAAGCGTTCTGACAAAAACGGCGGGCTTCGGCCCGCCGTTTTGTTTACCCGCGCGTCACGTACCGTCTCAAATTTCGCGCGCTCGCAAACCCGCATCGCTGCGCGATCGCGTCCATCGTCAGAGACGGATCATTCATCAGCGACTTCGCGAGCTCCACGCGCACGCGCGTCGTGAACTCGTGCACGGAGATTCCGGTTGCGACACGAAACAATCGCGTGAGACTGCGCTCGCTCATCGTCGCGATCTCCGCGAGTGATGCGAGCGTCGCGTTCTCCGCGGGATTGCGCACGATCCAGTCCTGCACGCGATGCACGCCGGGATGCAGGTGCGTTCGGTGATCGAGGTACACGCTCGACTGCTCCTGCGATCCATCGCGCCGCAGATACACGACCAGCTCGCGAGCCACTTCCGCCGCGACCGAGGGGCCTTCACTTTGCTCGATGAACATCAGCGCCATGTCGATGCCGGATGCGATCCCCGCGCTCGTCGTGACGTTGTCTTCGGTGACGAACAAACGATCGTCGAGCACGCGCGCTCGTGGAAATCGTCGCGCAAGCTCCGTCGTGCGCGACCAGTGCGTCGTGCATTTGCGCTCGTCGAGCAATCCTGCTTCGCCAAGAACGAACGCACCGGTACATACCGACGCGATGTGCGCACCACCGCGCGCCGCTCGCGCAACCCAGCGCACGACGTTGCGATCGAGTTTTTCCGTCTTCGCGTAAGGCATTCCCGGCACGATCACCAGCGCATCGCCGGCGTCATTCGGCAATGGGTCAAGACCGGCCAGCGCCACACCATGATGCGTTTCGATGCGCTCGCGCGGCGCGCAGACGCGCACGCGATACCGCGTACGCGTCGCATTGGCTTCGTAGAAAGCCTGCAGCGGCCCGGCCAGATCGAGAATCTCGACCTGCGGCAGGACGACGAAGATTACGTCGCGGATACGAGCAGCTCCTCTGCGACTTGATCGACGGTCATGATGCGCGCGAATCGTCCGCGCAGCACCGCTTCCGTGCGCTCGATGATCGCATCGGTCGAGAGCGTTCCGATCGGAAAGGTGGCCGTGGCCTCGGTCACGAAGTCGACGTCGTAGCCGAGGTCGGCGCCAACGCGCGTCGTGGTTTCGCAGCATTGCTCGGTCGAGATGCCACAAACCACGATTTTGTTGATGTTTTTGGCCTGCAGGCGCTGATGCAGATCGGTGCTCGTGAACGCGTTGCGCGTGTTCTTCGTGAGCAGCGGATCGGACTCGCGTTTGTCGAGAAACTCCATCAGTCGCACCTCGGGATCGCCCACGCGAAAGCCCGGATCTTTGTCATTGTGCAGGATGAAGTAAATCGGCAGCGAAGCCTCACGAAATGTCGCGATCAGCTTCGTCACGTTCTCTTCGAATTGCGGATTGTTGCGCGACGCCCAGCGCGCGGGGCTGATCTTGAACGAGTCCTGAATGTCGACGACGAGAAGTGCGGTGCTCATGTTCGTATCTCCTTCGATGAGCATCGTAAGGAGCGCGCTTGTCGTCATGCGGACGACGATGGGACAAATCCGGCCACGAGATTACAGCGGCCGGTCGCTCATCTCGAAATCGTCGAACTCGAATCCCGGTCCGACCGTGCATCCGACGAGCGTGTATGCGCCGAGGGGGCGTGCGGCCTGCCACTCGTTCGCGTGAATGACGTGCACGCGATGGTTCGCATCGAGCGTGATCGTGCGATCCGGCGTCAGGAGCTCAAGCGCATCGCCCTCGTAGAAATGCCACACCTCATCGGACGACACGCGATGCCACGCGCTGTGCGTGCCCTCAACGAGCAGGAAGTAGATGGTGGTGAGCGCGCTGCGATCCGCGCCATCGCTTTGCCGCGTGACGCGTTGCTCGGATTTGAAAATCTGCCGATACCACCCACCCTCGGGATGCGGCTGCAACCCGAGGGTGGTGATGAGGTGTTGAGCGCGAGGAGTCATGCGGTCGCACTACCGCCGCCTAACGGCAGCCGTACGTGCCTCAGCGAAGCAACCAACGCGGCCGGCCGTGCCGGCCCCGAGGGTGGCGATGAGGTGTTGAGCGCGTTCGATCACTACGATTTGAACATCGGCGGTTCCGGCGGAACCTGATGCACGTGTCCCGGATGACGCAGACGGCTGTGGCGGAATCCGTACAGGAAGTAAACGACCAACCCTGCCGCGAGCCACCAGAAGAACCGCATCCACGATGTCGGAGGCAGATACCACGCGAGACCCACGCATGAGATCGCGCCCAAAATCGGCAGAATGAGTCCGCCCGGCACCTTGAACGGCCGTTCGCGATTCGGCTCCTTCACCCGCAGGATGATGATGCCGACGCACACGAGGAAGAACGCGAACAGCGTTCCGATGTTCGTGAGGTCCACCATCTCCTCGAGGTTCGTGAACATCGCGGCAACGCCGACCACGAGACCGGTGATGATCGTCGAGACGTGTGGCGTGCCGTATTTCGGATGCACCTTCGCGAAGAGCTTCGGCAGCAAACCATCGCGCGACATCGCGAAGAAGATGCGCGGCTGACCGAGCTGGAAGACGAGGAGCACAGCGGTGTGTGCGATGACGGAACCAAGTGCGACGATGCCGATCATCCAGTTCGGCATCTGCACATACTTCATTGCCAGCGCAAGAGGTTCGGCCTGCTCGGACGCGACAGCGCCATGCAGCGCCGGGTACGGAATCATGCCGGTGAAAACCGCCGCGACGATCGCGTAAATGATCGTGCAAACGATCAGCGATCCAATGATGCCGATCGGCATGTCGCGCTTCGGATTGCGTGCTTCTTCCGCGGTTGTCGACACCGCATCAAAGCCGATGTACGCGAAGAACACGACCGCCGCACCGGAGAAGATGCCGGTCATTCCGTTGGGTGCAAACGGCGTCCAGTTCGCGGGCTTCACAAACTTGAAGCTGACGATCACGAAGAAGGCCAGCACGATCAGCTTCAGACCGACCATCCAGAAGTTGAAGCTCGCGGATTCGCGAATGCCCCACACGAGGATGATGGTGATGACAGCCACAATCGCCAGAGCGAGGACGTTGAAGACGATCGGCAAACCGAAGATGTGCGGCGCGTTCGCAACGACGTCCGGCATCTTCGCGGCCGCGGTCTTGTAATCGACCGCGAGCCATGGAGGGAGCTTGATGTGGAATCCCTCCAGAAACGTATTCATGTAATTCGCCCACGAGATCGCGACGGCCACGTTGCCGATCGCGTACTCGATGATCAGATCCCAGCCGATGATCCACGCCACCAGTTCGCCGAGCGTGCCGTACGAGTACGTGTATGCAGATCCCGAGACCGGCACCATCGACGCGAACTCCGCGTAGCACAGCGCCGTGAAGCCGCACACGATCGCGGTGATCACGAACGACAACATCAACCCCGGACCTGCGCCCGGGCGATGCGCATCACCCGCGGCCGCGGTGCCGATCGTCGCGAAAATACCGGCGCCGATCACGGCCCCGATTCCCAGCGCGACGAGATTCCATGGACCCAGCGCTTTCTTGAGCTGATGCCCTTCTTCCTGCGTCTCAGCCACGAGGGCGTCGAGCGACTTCGTGCGGAACAACTGACCGATTTTCGACATGTGCGCGCATGATACGGCAGGTCTTGCGGTACGCTTTCGCCACACCATGAGCACCACCATTCAGACCTCCCGCTATCCCGACGTCCGCAATTACATCGGCGGCGCGTTCGTCGACGCCGTCGATCGCCAGTACCTCGACGTGACGAATCCGACCGACGGCAGCGTCATCTCGCGCGTCCCGTTGTGCGGCGCACGCGAAGTCGACGCCGCGGTCGATGCCGCGCGCAAAGCATTTCCCGCGTGGAGCGGCATGCCGATCAAAGAGCGCACGCAGGTCTTCTATCGATACAAAGCGCTGCTCGAGCAAAACATCGACGAGCTCGCGGCGCTCGTGAGCGAAGAGAACGGAAAGATCCGCGGCGAGGCGGAAGCGGAAGTGTTGAAAAGCGCGGAGCTGTGCGAGTTCGCATGCTCGCTGCCGCAGATCGTCGCCGGCGAAGTGCTCGAAGTGTCGCGCGGCGTCGAATGCCGCGTCGAGCGTTACCCCGTCGGCATCGTCGCATCGATCGCGCCGTTCAACTTCCCCAACATGGTTCCGAACTGGACGATCCCGAATGCACTCGCACTCGGCAACTGCATGATCCTCAAGCCTTCGGAGCAGGTGCCGCTCAGCGCCGCGAAAATCGCGGAGTTGTTGAAGGAAGCGGGACTTCCCGACGGTGTGCTGAACATCGTGCACGGCGGCATCGACACGGTCGAAGCGATCTGCGACAACCCATTCATCGACGCGGTGAGCTTCGTCGGATCAACGCACGTCGCGAAGATCGTCTATCGCCGCGCCACATCGAATCTCAAACGCGCGCTCGCGTTAGGCGGCGCGAAGAATCATCTGATCGTGATGCCGGACGCGGAGCCGGACATGACGTCGTCGAATGTCGTGGCGTCGATGTCGGGATGCGCGGGGCAGCGTTGCATGGCCGCATCAGTGTTGATGGCGGTCGGCAGCACGGATCACATCATCGAGCGCATGTCGGGCATCCTTCGTTCGATGGTCCCCGGCGTTCACCTCGGGCCGGTCATCAGCAAAGCGGCGAAAGAACGCATCGAACGCTACATCACCGAGGCGGAAGAAGGCGGCGCGAAAGTGCTCGTCGATGGACGCGGCTACACCGTCGCCGGAAAAGAAAACGGCTTCTACGTCGGACCGACGCTCATCGACTACGTCACGCCCGACATGCGCATCGCGCAGGAAGAAATCTTCGGACCGGTCATGACCATCATTCGCGCGAAAGATGTCGATGAAGCGCTGGCCGTGCAGCATCGCTCGCCGTACGGCAATGCCGCGTCGGTCTTCACCGAAAGCGGTGGCGTCGCGCGTTACGTGATGGAGAAAGCAAGCGCCGGCATGGTCGGCGTGAACGTCGGCGTGCCCGTGCCGCGCGAGCCGTTCGGCTTCGGCGGCTGGAACGAATCGAAGTTCGGCACCGGCGACATCACCGGCCGCGGCTCGATCGAGTTCTGGACGAAGGCGAAGAAGATGACGACGAAGTGGAACAAGGAAGCGGGCGTGAACTGGATGTCATGATTCCTTTGTCACCGCTCTCACCCGCATCAACAACAACTCCGGCGTCGCCTCAAACGTCTTTGCGATGTCCGGCGCGTAGATCGAATCCTGCAGAGTGCCGCTCATGTCGTCGAGAATCGCGCGCAACTCCTCGCGGGAGTTGCGCCAGCGATCTTCCGTCGCGGTGATGAAGTTATAGACCGTGGTGCAGTTCGCATCGGTGCGTCCGGATTCACTCGCGAGAAAGACGAGCAACTGCTCGAGCGAATCGCGCAACGCAACACCATCGAGTGGCATCGCGTCGTAGACGGCGTGCAGCAGCCACTCGAGCTCGCGCGACGCCCTGCGGAATCGCACCGCTGCTTTCCACACCTCATCGAACTCAGTCATCTTTCTCTTTGAACACCGTATCGATCGCCAGCCCTGCAGCGAGCAGAAGCTGCGCCACCTCGCGATCTCCGCGCGCACGATCGCTGATCGAGATCACGTACGTGTCAGCGGTCGTGAAAATCTCGCGCAGCCCGGCCCACTTCTTCGTCACGCGTCCGAGCTCTTCACCGTTGCCCGAGAGCAACTGAAAGTTCCAGCCTTTCCAGTCGCCTTTCACCGAGCCGATCTCGCGATCCTGCATGTCGAAGATGCGGAACGACGGACCGATCGACAGCACCTTCGCCTGAAAGTAGCCGATCGCTTTCGAGCCCGCGGTCACGTGCACGCGTGGACGAAACAACGCGACGCCGCGACGAATCGACAACACCGGCAGTGCATCTTCGCGCTCGTACACGTTGACGACAGTCGGCAGCCAGTGATTGTTCATCGCCAGCCGCAGGTACTTCACGATGCCGGGCGGTTCTTCCTTCGCGATGCCGATCGGCTGCGCCGTCTCGGGATCGAGAAGGTCGTAAACATCGGTCAGCTTCATGAAGCCGACACGCTCCTTCACCACGTACGTTGCACGATCAAGCATGCGCGAAATTGTAACGGCAACTGTTTTGCTGCGACTTCACGCGTGCGTGCCCTGCTACATTCCTTCGTGATCATGCTCGTCAGCGCACACGCGCTCGCACGCCCGCACATCCTCGTCGTCACCGCGACCGCGGGGTTTCGTCACGATTCCATCGAAACCGCGGAAGCCGTGCTGACGACGATCGCGATCGAGCAAAACGTCGAGCTGTCATTCGCACGCAACGAAGACGAGCTCGCGTCGCAATCGCTGCAAAGCATCGATGCGATCTTCTTCGTGAACACCACCGGCGAACTGCCACTCACCGCCGCGACTGCATTGCTCGACTGGATTCGCAACGGCGGCACGTTCGTCGGCGTGCACAGCGCGTCGGACACATGGCACTCCGTGCCCGAGTATCTCGACATGTTAGGCGGCGAGTTCGTCTCGCATCCGCCCGACTTCACCGGCTCGATCGTCGCAGACGATCCGAATCACGACGCGACGCGCAATCTCGAATCGCCGCACGCGTTGCTCGAAGAGTTCTACGACTTGCAACGCATCGACGTGACGAAGCTGAACGTGGTTCTTTCGCTGAGCGAAACGCGACAGCCACTGGCGTGGGAGAAGACCTTCGGCACCGGCCGCGTCTTCTACACCGCCCTCGGGCACCGCATCGATGTCTGGCAGTCGCAGTGGTTTCAAACGCACATGCGCGGAATCATGCAATGGGCGATTGAGCCGCTCGTCGTGAGACGACGCGCCGTGCGCCACTGAAGCGGCCGCGCTACTGCACGTCAAAAATGACGCGCTACTGCACGTCAAAAAAATGACGCGCTACTGCACGTCCGTCGGCGTCTTCTGCAACTTCGCCTGAATCGCGTTGAGCCCCGCATCGAGATCCGTGCGCGCGTACCACTTGCCGCGCACCATCACGCCGCTGATCTTCGACGTGTTCGCGATGTTCTCCAGCGGATTCGCTTCGAGCAGCAACAGATCCGCGCGGCGTCCCGGCTCGACCGTACCGAACGAGTCCTGCTTCGCAAAGTACTCGCCCGCGTTCACCGTTCCGGTCTTCAGCACATCGTACGGCGACATGCCTGCCTTCGCCATCCACTGCATCTCGCGATGCAGCGAGAAGCCCGGCACCGTGAACTGCTGCGGCGCATCGGTGCCCATCAGAATCTTCACGCCGGCCTTGTTCAGCGCGCGGAAGATCTTCACGCGATTCTCCGAAACATACTTCGACGTCGCGGCCGGCAACTGCTTCTTGCGGTCTTCGTACATCTTCGACCACGCGTCGATCGTGCCCTGCGGGATGTAGCGCAGTTCGTCGTATTTCTTCAGCGTCTCGAGTGGCGTGACGCCGTAGAGCGTGTCCCACAGCGACGACGTCGGCACGACCCACGCCTTCGCGTCCTTCAGTTTTTTCACGAGATCCGCGAGTTTCTTGTCATCGATCGGACCTTTGTCGCCGCCGAGGTATTCGATGAAGCCGGCCATGTGATCGAAGGTCTCCTGCCCCATCTCGATCGCGTGCATCACGCCCACTTCCTCCGGCACGTGACCGCCGAAACGCATCCCCGTTTCGTGCACCGTCTTCGCCATCGCGTCGTACTCGGCGACGCTCAACCCCTCGTGCACTTTGATGAGATCCCACCCTTCCATCTTCTGCAGACGCACGCGATCGATCGCATCCTGCGTCGAGTTGATCGTCTGTCCGTTGAACAGCGGACCGGCGAGATAGAGATTCGGTGCGGGCAACGTGCCGCGACGCTGCTGCGCGCGCAGATCGAGTTGCCCCGGCTGGCCCATCATTCCGCGCATCGTCGTGACGCCGTTCGCGAGATAGAGGAACAGCACGTCATTCACGAGATTGTTCGCCGCGTTCGACGGCGGAATGTGCCCGTGCATCTCCGCGAGACCCGGCATCAGGTACTTGTTCGTACCGTCGATGACCGTCGCGTTCTCCGGCAGCTTGCGCGAGCCCGCGGCGAAGATCTCCTGAATCGTCCCGTTCTGCACGACGACCGTCATCTTCTTCGCGACTTTCGGCGACGTCATCGCGATGAGATTCACGTCCTTGAACACGACCGGCAGCGGCTGCGCGAACGAGGCGAGCGCGGCGGGCAGTGTGATGGCGAGCGCGAGCAGGAAACGACGGAAGTTCATACGGGTGCGATGAACAGAAAGCGGCGGGCGTTGTATTGCGAGGTTACTGGTTCGTGACGAGTTGCCGGTTGTCGGCATCGTGCGAGGGACCTGGCGGGTGGGTGGCGCGCAACACGTTCGTCGTGCCGCCACCCGAGCCCCCGGCTCCCTCGCTCACGCTCGGGATGACATAGCGTCTTCTGCCACGCGCATCGGCACGGGCGAGACTTTCATCAGCACCGCGTAAACCACGAACCCCACTCCGAAGCCGACAAACCATGCAAATTGATAGAGGATCCCGAACGCCGGCACCCAGCGGCCGATGAGCGCGAGCGCCGCGCCGAGGATCGTCGCCACCACCGCGCGCCAGTTCCATCCCGACGCGTACGTGTACTCGCCGTCCTCGCGATAGAGATCCGGGAGCGCGAGATTCTTGTCGCGCACGATCCAGTAGTCCGCGACGAGCACGCCGGCGATCGATCCGAGTGCGCCGGAGTAGGTCACGAGCCAGTCGAAGATGTAGCCCCGCGGATCCGCGAGCAATCGCCACGGCATCATCACGATGCCGAGGATGCCGGTGATGAGGCCGCCGGTGCGGAACGAGATCGCTTTCGGGAACGCGTTCGCGAAGTCATTCGCGGGCGACACGACGTTCGCCGCGATGTTCACCGAGAGCGTCGCGATGACGACCGTGAACATCGAGATGCCGACGATCCACGGATTCGTGAAGCGGCCAACGAGTTTCACCGGATCCCACAACTCACTCATCGGCGCGTTCGGATAAATCACCGCCGCGGCGCTCGTGATGAGCACGCCCATCGCGGCGAAGATCGTCATCGTCGACGGCAGCGCCACCGTTTGTCCGACTGCTTGTTCTTTCTGACTGCGGCCGAAGCGCGTGAAGTCCGGCATGTTGAGCGAGAGCGTTGCCCAGAATCCGATCATCGCCGTGAGTGACGGGATGAAGACAGGCAGAAAGTCTTTCCACGTATTCAGCTTGCCCGGATGATCGAGCAGCGAGCCGAGTCCGCCGGCGCGCGACAGCGCCCACCACACGAGCACCGCGGTCATCACGAGCACGAACGGCGCGGCCCAGTTCTCGACGTGCCGCAGCAGATCCATGCCGCGATAGATGATGAAGATGTTCATGCCCCAGAAGAGCAGAAACGAAAGCCAGAGCGTTGGTGTGTGTCCGCCGATCGGACCGCCGAGGAGATTGTTCCAGCCGGGGATGATCGAGGCGAAGAACGTGTGCAGCGCTTCGCCGCCGATCCAGGCCTGAATGCCGAACCAGCCGCACGCCACGAGCGCGCGCATGATCGCTGGCAGATTCGAGCCGTACGTTCCGTAGCTCGCGCGCGCAAAAACAGGGAACGGGATGCCGTACTTCGTGCCGGGATGTGAGTTGAGCAGGATCGGAATGAGCACGATCGTATTGCCGAGGAGAATCGTGACGAGCGCCTGCTTCCAGTTCATGCCCGCGCTGATCAATCCCGACGACATCATGTACGTCGGAATGCAGTGCGCCATCGAGATCCAGAGAGCCGCGTAGTTGTACGTCGTCCAGTTGCGCTGCTTCACCGGAACCGGCGCGAGATCCTCGCTGTACAGGCGGCTGTGCTCGATCGTCGAGGGGTCGCGCAACTCGACACGCCCATCGGCGTGTTGGATCACTTCATCACTGGTTGGCATCGGGCGATTGTAGGGCAAAAGGCGTACACTCTTTCCTTTCCCATCCGAAAGGACACATTCCATGGCTGACTTGTCGACGACATTCACTGGTCTCCGTTTCGAGAATCCATTTCTGCTCGCATCAGCGCCGCCGACCGAGTCCGATTCGAACATCATTCGCGCGTTCGAAGCAGGATGGGGCGGCGTCGTGACGAAGACCATCGGTCTTCATCCGGTGATGAATGTCAAAGGTCCGAAGACCAAGTTCCTGCGCGCCGACAACAGCGGCACGCGCCTCTCGATGAACAAGCGCAACGACACGACGCTCATGGCGTCGTGGAACTGGGAGTTGATCTCCGACAAGCCGCTCGACTGGTGGATCGGCAAGCTCGCGCGCATCAAGAAGCAGTTCCCGACGCGCATGCTCGTCGCGTCGATCATGGCCGGCAGCGGCAACGACAAGGAACTGCACAACTGGCAGACGCTCGCGAAGGCGTGCATCGATGAAGGTGTCGATGCGCTGGAGTTGAACTTCTCGTGTCCGCACATGGATCGCGTGGACATGGGCTCGAACGTCGGCAAGGACAAGGTTCTCTGCTCTGTCGTGACGCAGGCGGTGAAGGAAGTGTCGACGGTTCCGGTGTGGGTGAAGCTCACGCCCGCAACGTCCGACATCGTCGTCGAAGCCACCGCCACATTCCTCGGCGGCGCCGACGCGATCTGCTCGTCAAACACGTGGCCTTCGTTGCCGCTGATCGATCCGCAGACACTCGATTTCGAAATGAGCGTCGACGGCCACGTCTCCCCCGGCGGCCTCGGCGGCCCCGCGATTCTCCCGCTCTCGATGGCGAAGATGGCCCAGATGACCAAAGCCTTCCCCGAAAAAGAATTCAGCGGCATCGGCGGCGTCTCGACGTTCGAGCATGCGCTGAATTACTTCCTGTTAGGCTGCGGCACGGTGCAAGTCTGCACCGCCGCCATGCTCGATCACGCCATCGGCCCCAACGTGATCAAAGCCCTCGCCACCGGCATGACCGAATTCATGGACCACCGCGGCTTCCGCTCCCTGAACGAATTCCGCGGCATGCGCAGAGACCGCGTCGTCGCCCACTCGCAGATCAAACGCCCGGATACGGTGGAGTATCACGGCGGATACGCGGATGAAGAGCATGAGGGATATGCGGCGCCGGCGGTTGCCGGCGTGGGGCCGAGGGCCGAGGGCTGAGGGCCGAGGGCTTCGCGTTGCGCATTACGAGCTTCGAGGATCTGATTGTGTGGCAACGCGCAATGGCTCTCGTGCGAGAGATCTATGACATCACGCGATTGTTTCCTTCCGATGAGCGATTCGGCCTGACTGCACAATTGCGACGCGCAGCAGTCTCGATTCCGTCGAACATTGCTGAAGGGCATGAACGACAGACCACAGGCGACTACATTCGATTCGTTTCCATTGCAGAAGGTTCACTGGCCGAAGCGCGAACTCAACTGCGCATCGGTTGCGACCTTGGATACTGTTCACTCGACGACATGAACGCCACATTCGGCGAGATGAAAGAGATCAAGCGCATGCTGAATGCGCTGAGGAGATCACTTCATGAGCGACAAACCAGCTAGCGTCACAATCGACACCCCCTCGGCCCTCGGCCCTCAGCCCTCGGCCCTCTACGACCAGCATCGGTGGCCTGCCGCCGCCACGTACTACGAAACGCCGCTCGTGCTCGATCACGGCGAGGGGATGCATGTCTTTGACGATCAGGGCAATCGTTATCTCGATTGCTTTGGTGGGGTGCTCACGGTTTCCGTGGGGCATGCGAACAAGGACGTGAATGCGGCGATTCATCAGCAGATCGACAAGATCACGCACACGTCCACGCTCTATGTGAACAAGCCGGTTGCGGAGTTAGGCGCGGAAGTGGCGCGCGTGACGCCGGGGAAGCTCAATCGCAGCTTCTTTTCGAACAGCGGCACGGAAGCGGATGAGACGGCGATGCTGCTCGCGCGCTTGTATACGGGGCGGCAGGAGATCATCGCGCTGCGCCACGCGTATCACGGCCGCACGATGCTCTCGATGTCCGCCGCCGGACATTCGACGTGGCGTCATGGCGGTACCGCCGTCGCGGGGATCAAGCATGCGATGGCGCCGTACTGCTATCGCTGTCCGTTCGGAGCAACTCCCGACAACTGCGGCGTGCGTTGCGCGACGGATATCGAAGATCTGATTCTCACCACGACCGACGGTCAGATCGCCGGCATGATCGCCGAGCCGATCCTCGGCGTCGGCGGTTTCATCACGCCGCCGAAGGAGTACTTCAAGATCGTCACCGACATCATTCATCGCTACGGCGGCATCTTCATCGCCGACGAAGTGCAGACCGGCTGGGGTCGCACCGGCGACAAGTGGTGCGGCATCGAGCATTGGGACGTCGAGCCCGATGTCATGACGTTCGCGAAGGGCATGGCCAACGGCACACCGATCGGTTGCACGACGACGACCGACGAAATCGCAACGGCGCTGAAGCCGCTCACGTTCGCGACCTTCGGCGGCAATCCCGTCACCTCGGCGGCGGCCGTCGCAACGATCAAATACATGGACGAGCACAACCTCCCGCACAACGCCGCCGTCGTCGGCGCCTACCTGCGCGAGAAGCTCGAAGCGCTGAAAGACAAATACCCGGTCATCGGCGACGTGCGCGGCATGGGCCTCATGCAGGCGATCGAATGCGTCGAAGACCGCACCACGAAAGTGCCGGCACCGAAGGCCGTGCTCAAAGTCTTCGAAGAAACGCGCAAGCGCGGAGTGCTGATCGGCAAAGGCGGATTGTTCGGAAACGTAATCCGCATCGGCCCGCCACTCATCGCATCGAAGAGCGACATCGACGAACTGGTATCAGCACTCGACGGCGCATTCGCGACGGTGTGAGACGACGTGGAGCGGCGGGCTCTCAGCCCCCCGGGATTCCAGAAACGAAAACGGCGGGCTGAGAGTCCGCCGCTCCACTATCTGGCGACGGCTTCGATCTCGATCAACAGGTCTTTCCGGCAGATATCCGCCTCGATGGTGAGGTTGACCGGAAAGACCTCCGCAAGTCGGGAAGCGATGCGTTCCTGATCGGCGGCATGACGCAGATACGTTTTCGCGGCGATGACATTCGCCAGCGTTCGATCCGTCTGCGCGAGCACAATCTCGATGTTGCGCAATGTCTCCTCGAGTTGCGCATCGAGATCGTCGTGATGCACGGTCTTGTGTCCCACGACGCTCGACGTGCCCGACACGAACACCATGCCGTTCCACATCGTCGCGCGTGAAAACGACGGACTCTTCGGACCGTACTGCGGCGGGTAGTGATACGCCGCCACCTGCCGCGGATTCTCCACCTGCACACCCGCCTCGCGCGCCGCGAGGTAGTACGTCACGAGACCACGACCCGCGACGCCCACCGCGCTCGCGGCCGGCAGATCGACATCGTGGTGATACCCGGCATCGACGAACGCGTCGTGACGACCGGCGCAGAAAAGCTGATAGCGCTCGCGATCCGCATCGAAGTCATTGATCCCGCCGACGTAGTTCCACATGCGCACGAAGTACGGATACCCCGCGCGACGAACCTCGGCGATTAGCTTCGCGTAGACCTCGCGACTCGTGGCTTCCATCGCATCGGTCGATTCGATCGACATCGATCCGAACAACAGATCCGCGCCATCGCTCTCCCACACTTCGACGAGCGGCTGCACGCCTAACTGCCGCGAGGGAACGAACACCGCGTCGTGCACGCGCTCGCCATACGCGATGCGCGCGAGTGACGGTTCGCGCACCGCATCGAGCGGGAGATACCGAGGAAAGAGCTGGATCGTGGGAACCGAGAGCATGCTGGCGGGCGTATTCAACCACGTCAGCGCAATTTGAAGTTCACAGTCAGATAAAAACGGACGTCGACCGGCTCGCCGTGCAGGGTTCCGGGTTTGAACGTCCAGTTCGACAACGCGGCCGCGGCCGTGGAGTTGAGCACAGGCTCGTTCGACTGACCGAGGATGCGAACGTCGCGCACGCAGCCTTCGCGGGTGATCACCGACTCCGCGATCACTCGAACGACGCTCGACGTCATCGTGCGCCGGACTTCGGCAGGAAATGCAGGCTCGACACGGCGCACGATCACCGGTGCAGTCACATCGTCTCCGATCTGATGCACGAAACCCTGCTTCGTCATCAGGATTGGATCGTCGTTGAAGCAGAGGTTCTGCGTTCCGCGTACGACTTGCAGATCCGGCGTCATGAGCGGCGCGGTGATCGCGGCAGGCACGGCGAAACTGAGGCTCAGCATCGTCTCGAGCGCCGACTTGCAGGCACGCATCGCATAGACGTGGGAGAGGTCGACAGATTGGACGCGGCCGGTGCGATCGACCGTCGCGTTCACGACACCAGTCCACGCATCCGCGCAGCGTGTGCGTTTCAGAATCGCTTCACCGAGGCCGCGTGGAAGTTTGATCGGAAGCGAGAATGCAGCATTGCGTACGGCCTCCGTCGGAATCGGATCTGCGATCGGATGCGCATTCAAGATTTCCACGTCCGGCTTCAGAGCGTTCTTCTCTTCGAGCGTCAGGAACGCCTCTGTCGCGTCAGAAAACTTGCGATGCGAATCTCGCAGCCAGGCGAGAAAGGCATCGTTTGTAGCGCGCTCACCGCCGTGCATCCACTTGAGGATCTCGCGCGCGAACGCTTCGGATGGGCTGCCACTCTCGTGGTCCGCCAATGCCGCCTTGCGAATGGCTTCCGGCATCTGTTTGGGATCGGGCGAATACGCATCCACGACATACCAGAGCGCAATTCGTCGCAGATCCGGATCGTTCGCGGCGAGTGCGGCGACAATCGCGCCGCTCGGTGCGGCAATACCGGCACCAATCGCATTGTCCAGCACCGCGGCGAAGCCTTTCGTGTCTTTCGCGCCGATGAGACGTGATGTTGTCGGGATGATTGCACCGGTGCGACCCCACAACGCGAACAACGTCGGGGCGGAAACGTCCCGCAACGTTCCCCGATACTGCAAATACAGATCGATCGCCTCGGGCGCGCCGCGACGCCCGAGCATCTCCACGAACTCCGCATCGAGCGACGCAGGAAATCGCGGGAGCTGCGCGGCGACGAATGCGATGTCGTCCTGATTGCCGAGGAGCGTGATGGCGCGAACGAGCTCGCGCGCCACTTCCGCATCCTTCTCGTTCTCCAACGCCGCGCGCAACGAAGCAACATCACCGCCGCGAATCGTCAGCACGCGTGCGGCCGTTGCACGCGTCAACGCATCGGCATCGCGCAATGCAGCAACGATCGGCTTCGCGTCGAACGGATCACTCTTCACGAGCATCGCGATCGACGCGGCATCGCCAGCGAACAGCGGAAATGCGAACAGCAGCACCGCGATCCAGCGAGTCATACGAGCTTCCATGATATCGGCGATGTTGTCGCTCGCATCCAACGCCTGCCAATTACAATCACCGTCCATGAAAACCGTCATTCGCAATGGCCGCATCGTCACCGCTGTCGACGACTATCACGCCGACGTTCTCATCGAAGACGGAAAGATCGCGATGATCGCGAAGAGCATCGACATCGATGCCGATCGCGTCATCGATGCGAAGAACCGCCTGGTCATCCCCGGCGGCATCGATCCGCACACGCACATGGAACTGCCGTTCGGCGGCACCTCCGCGTCGGATGATTTCGACACCGGCACCGTCGCCGCGGCGCATGGCGGCACGACGACGATCATCGACTTCGCCGTGCAATCGAAAGGCATGACGCTGCAACAGGCGGTCGATACGTGGCACGCGAAGGCGGACGGCAGGACGTCGATCGATTACGGCTTCCACCTGATCTGCACCGATCTCCCCGACGAGCGCCTCGGCGAAATGAAATCGCTCATCGATCAAGGCGTCTCGAGCTTCAAGCTCTTCATGGCTTATCCCGGCGTCTTCCTCGTCGACGACGGCACGATCTACAAAGCGATGCAAACCGCCGGCGAACATGGCGGATTGATCTGCATGCATGCCGAGAACGGCGTCGTCATCGACGTGATCGTGAAGCAGGCGCTCGCGAAAGGACACACCGCGCCGAAGTACCACGCGCTCACGCGTCCGACGAAAGCGGAAGCGGAAGGCGTGCATCGCGCGATCGCACTCGCCGACATGGCCAGATCGCCGGTGTACATCGTTCACCTCTCCTGCAGCGATGCGCTCGACGAAGTGACGCGCGCGCGCGACATGGGCATTCCGGCATACGCCGAAACGTGTCCGCAGTATCTGTTCCTCGATTACAGCGTGTACGAGCGACCGGGATTCGAAGGCGCGAAGTGGGTCATGACGCCGCCGATTCGCGAGCAGTGGAATCAGGACAAGCTCTGGCGCGGATTGCAGTACAACGACCTGCAGGTCATCTCCACCGATCACTGTCCGTTCTGCATGAAGGAACAGAAGGAGCTCGGCAAGGACGACTTCACGAAGATTCCGAACGGCGGCCCGGGCGTCGAGCATCGCATGAGCCTCATCTACAACGGCGGCGTGGTCGGCGGTCGCATCAGCGTCAATCGCTTCGTCGAGATCACGTCCACCGCGCAGGCGAAAATCTTCGGTCTCTTCCCGCGCAAAGGAACGATCGCGGTCGGATCGGATGCGGACATCGTCATTTTCGATCCGGAAGAAGAGATGACCATCAGCGCGCAGACGCATCACATGCGCGTCGACTACTCCGCGTACGAAGGGATGAAAGTGCGCGGCGTGACGAAGACCGTGCTGTCCCGCGGCGAGCTCGTGATCGAAGAAGGCAAATACGTTGGCCGCAAAGGTCACGGCTCGTTCCTGAAGCGCGGCCTGGCGTTCTCACCGCGATAGCACGCGGAGCGAACCATCGGGCATCGCCGCAATCACGCTTTCGTTCGTTACGACAATCACCGGCACGCCCACTCGCGCGGCCACTTCACGATCTCGTGAAGATGGCCGCGTTTCATTTCGGGGATGCGTGTGCGCGATCGCAATCACACGCTCCGGCATTGCGCCGCGATAGCTCGCGTGACGAACGCCGCGCGTGTCCCACGGCTGCATCGTGATCGCACCATCGCGCTCGAGAATCAGGAATCCCGCGCGCTCGAACGGCAGGCGTCCGTAGCCGCTCTCGACGAGCAGCGCGTCGTACCAGACGTTCGCTTGTTGCGAAGAAAGCAGTGTGACGAACAGGAGCGCGAGCATGATTCGCACGTTCGCGCGCGAGGGCTTGCGAAGACCTGTGGGGAACCTTGGAAAGACCTTTACACTTCGAGCATGCTGCGATTCGGCGCGTTCACGTTCGATGCGGATGCGCACGAACTGCGTCGCGACGGCACGCTCGTTTCCCTCTCGCCGAAAGCATTTCGATTGCTCGCGCTGCTCATCGACGCGCGTCCGAACGCCGTGCCGCACGAAACGCTGTACGCGTCGTTGTGGCCGGACGTGATCGTCGAGCCGGGCAATCTGCACGTGCTGATCTCGGAGATCCGCGCGGCGATCTCGCACGACGCGATTCGCACCGTGCATCGCGTCGGCTACGCGTTCGCGCTCACGACGATCGATGCGGAGCGCGCGATATTCTCGATTCTCATCGGCGACGACGAGATCCCGCTGCGCGGCGGCGAGAACGTCATCGGCCGCGATCCTCGCGCGGCGATCTCGATCAACGCACCGGAAGTCTCACGCCATCACGCGAAGATCACGATCGAAGGATCGCGCATCACGCTCGAAGATCTGCAATCGAAAAACGGCACGTTCGTGAACACGACGCGCGTCACGACGCCGGTCGAGATTCACGACCGCGACGAGATCCTCATCGGATCGATCAAGTTGCAGCTCGTACGCATCGATGCGATGAAGACCACGATCACGCGCTAACGAAAGTCACGAATCAACATCGCATCTCTCGCCGACTCGCCGCGCGAGATCGCCAGCGTCTTTCCATCGCGCGACACATCGAACGCGAAGATCTCGCCGGACGTGAACGACGTCACCTGTTTCGGCGCGCGGCCATCGAGCTCCTGCCGCCACACGTTCGCGATGCCATCGACGTCGTCAACGAACAGAAACGCGCGGCCATCCGGATGCCACTGAAACATCGGCGTGGCGCCGTGACTCGGCACGTTGAAAAATCGCGGCGCGCCCTTGCGATCCAGCGGCACGAGCGCCGTGCGCCACAACGCACCGCCCTCACCTTTCGTGCGCAGACGGCAGAGCAGCCACTTGCCATCGGGCGAGACCGCGGGCCGATTCACCGGCACATCCGTCACCGCAACCGGCGACGACGAATCATCGAGCGGCACGCGCCACGCGAGCTGCTGCGAATCGCCGCGCATGAACACGATCGACTTGCCATCGGGCGTGAAGTCGGGCGAGTGCGAGTTGCCCTCCTGCGTGACCTGCCACGCGTTCGTGCCATCCGCATCCGCAACCCAGATCTGATTCGAGCCCGACTTGTCAGACACGAACGCGAGCCGCCGCCCATCCGGAGAGACGGCAATCATCCACGCCTGCATGTTGTGAATCAGGCGACGCGGAGCTCCACCATGACGGTTCACCGCAAGGATGGTGTTCATGCCATCCACCACGCCGGCATAGAGCACATCATCGCCGGAGAAGCGCACGCCGTTGCGACCGCCGCCGACACGATTGCCGATCCCGGATGTCAGCGCATGCAGCGACGACTTTCCATCGAGCGATGCCGTGTAGATGTTCGAGTCCGTCGTATCGCGCACCACGGTGAACGAGCGTGAATCGGCAGTCGGCGTCACGCCGTAATACGCGCTCACTTCCGACGTGACCTTGCGTCCGTTCGTATCGCCGTACGGCACGTACCAGATTTGCGGCGGCTGCTCGCGATCGTACGTCGTCGCCAGCACACCGCTGCCGTCGGGCAGCCACGCGTACGAACCGACCGCGGGAAACTTGGGCGTCGCGATTTTCGTGATGCTGTTCGACGCGAGATCGAGTTGATAGAAACCGCCGGAGTTGTGCTTCGTGACATCGCCCTGCACGAACGTGATCGCATCGCCACTCGGCATCCACGCGGGCGTGTCGATGTACTCGGGATGCGTGCGCTGCAACAACACCTGCTCTCCGCCGCCATCGACGTTCGCCATCGTGAGCAGGTGCTGTCGAGCGAGCACGTTGAACCGGCGAAACACGACGCGCGTGCCGTCGGGCGAGAGCGAGAACCAGCTTTCGGTATCGGAGGCGATGCGACGGGACGGACCGCCGAGGAGAGGGATCTGGTCGAGATGGAGAACGTTGGGATCGCTGTGCGGCGCGACGATGTAGTACGCGTATGCGCTGTCGCCCGATACCTGAATCGTGTAGTACGCAACCGGCGCCGCATCCAGAATGCGCGTGATCGTACCGGTCGCGATCTGTTTCACGAACAACGCCTGATTCGATCCCGCGCGCTCCGCGAAGACGAGGTACTTGCCGTCCGGTGAGATCGCCGCGGACGTGACTTTGCCGCTGTTGGTGAGACGCGTCATCACCATCTGCGGTGGCGGTTGTTGTTTTTGTTTCGCGTAGAACCACCACGCCGCGAATGCAATCAACGACACGAGGGCGAAGATGAACATCCATCCGCGCGTCTTCGGTTTCGCGACCTCGTCGGCTTCGATCGCTTCACGAAGATCGAGCGCGACGTCGCGCAGCGAGTCGTAACGCAGCGATGCTTCTTTCTGCAGGCAACGCCGCACGATGCGGCGCAACGCGATCGGCACGCGCTCGAGCGGCGGATCGCGATGCACGACGTTGTGAATCGTGTCCGCGTACTGCCCGGCGCTGAACGCGCTTTCGTTCGTGAGCAACTCATACAGCACGGCGCCGAATGCGAATACGTCGGTGCGATGATCGACGTGCTTTCCTTCGATCTGTTCCGGCGACATGTACGCGGTGGTGCCGACGCGAGACGTCGGCGTGGTGATGCCAGTCGTCGATGCGCGCTCGCCAGTGCGTTCGGTGAGTTTCGCGACGCCGAAATCGACGATCTTCGCGTGACCGTCGCGCGTGACCATGATGTTGTCGGGCTTGAGATCGCGATGCACGATGCCGTTGTCGTGCGCTTTCGCCAATCCCTCCGCGACTTCGGCCATGACTTGCACGCGCGCCTCGACGCTGCGACGTTTGCGCATCCACTCGGACAACGGCGCGCCGTCGATGAGCTCCATCGCGAGAAAGTGCACGTCGCCTTCCGCACCCGCGTCATGCACCGCAACGATGGACGGATGATTGAGCGTCGACGACGCACGCGCCTCCCGCACGAATCGCGCAACCCGTTCCGGATCGCTCGTCCGATTCTTCGGCAGAATCTTCAGCGCCACCCGACGCCCAAGCTGATGATCCTGCGCCGCATACACCTCCCCCATCCCACCGCGCCGCAACAGCGACACGATCTCGTACCGGCCAAGGTAAGAGCCAGGGAGCATGGGTGGAGGTACGTGGGTGGGGGGAAAAGGTTGGCTTAGTGCGGGGCGAGAGATGAGTGATGAGTGATGAGTGATGAGGTTCGACACGCATCGTGAGTTGGGCAGCCACGCCATGACGATGACGCCTCAACTCACGACGCCGGTCGTAACCTCATCACTCATCACTCATCACTCATCTCTCATCGCTACATCTCTCATCTCTCATCACTCATCTCTCGTCGTACGCCGCAACCGGTGCTACTCTTCCGGTCCACCAAAATCGAGGAGACACCTCATGTCCCGTGTTGTGAAATGCGGTCTCATCCAGACTTCCCTCGCGGCGGATACCGCCGAGTCCATCGAAAAGATTCGCGATGCGCAGATCGAGCGCACGTTGCGTTATATCGACCAGGCCGGTCAGCAGGGCGTGCAGATGATGTGCATGCAGGAGATCTTCACCGGTCCTTACTTCTGCGCGGAGCAAAGCACGCGCTGGTACGACGCGGTCGAGCGCATTCCTGACGGTCCCACGACGAAGCTCATGCAGGAGTACGCGAAGAAGTACAGCATGGTCATCGTCGTTCCTCTTTATGAAGAAGAGGAAACGGGCGTGTACTACAACACGGCCGCGGTGATCGACGCCGATGGCAAGTACCTCGGCAAGTACCGCAAGAATCACATCCCGCACGTCGCGCCTGGTTTCTGGGAGAAGTTCTACTTCCGCCCGGGCAACCTCGGCTATCCGGTCTTCGAGACCGCGTACGCGAAGGTCGGCGTGTACATCTGCTACGACCGCCACTTCCCCGAAGGCGCGCGCGAGCTCGGACTGGCCGGCGCGGAGGTCGTCTTCAATCCGTCCGCGACGGTTGCGGGACTGAGCGAATATCTCTGGAAACTCGAACAGCCCGCGCATGCGGTCGCGAACGGCTACTTCGTCGGTGCGATCAATCGCGTGGGTACCGAGGCGCCGTGGAACATCGGCGAGTTTTACGGACAGAGCTACTTCTGCGATCCGCGTGGACAGATCATCGCCATCGCACCGCGCGATCAGGATGCACTCGTCGTCGCCGATCTCGATCTCGACAAGATTCGCGAAGTGCGCAACACGTGGCAGTTCTATCGCGATCGCCGTCCTGAGACGTACAACGGAATCGTGCGCCTGTAATTTTGGAGTGCGGCGGCGCAAGCCGCCGCCTTCTTTACACCAGCACGCCGCCCCAATCCTTCGGATTCACATCCGCAACGGATTGCGAGAACGTCCACACGTGACCGAACGGATCGGTCGCCGTGTACTGACGTTCGCCGAACGGGAACGTCTGCGGCTCATTCACGATGCGCGCGCCCTCGCTCTTTGCGTGCGCGTAGTGCGCATCCGCATCGGCAACGCGAATCATGATCGAGTGACCGCCCGGCGTCGCACTGCCATCCGCGACGACCAGCGCGCCGCCTTCGTACTCGAGTTGAATGCGATGATCGAAGATTCGCAATCGCTCGCGAAATCCGAACGCGCGACAAAGCCACTGCGCTGCTTCGTGTACGTCGCGATAGATCAACACCGGAATCACGGGCGCCGCGGGCATCGAACGATTGACGAGCATGGATCACTCCCTTCGATACACATCCGTGTTCACGTACTTCAAACCCGAATCGCACAACAGCGTCACGACGCGCCTGCCCGGTCCGAGCTGCTTCGCGATTTGAATCGCCGCGAGCACATTCGCACCTGACGACGTGCCGGCGAACAACGCTTCCTCGCGCGCGAGTCGTCGCGTCATTTCCTTCGCATCATTCGTCGCGATCGGAATCACGCCATCGACGACGCTCGCATCCCATAACGGCGGCGTGTAGCCGATGCCCACGCCTTCGATCTTGTGTGGGCCCGGTTGTCCGCCTGAAAGCACCGGCGATTCTCCCGGCTCCACCGCGTAGCTCTTCACGTTCGCATCGTGCTCTTTCAATTTCGACGCGATGCCGCGCAACGACGCGAACGTGCCGACGCTGTGCACGAATGTATCGACGCGTCCATCGAGCGACGACCAGATCTCGTCCGCGAGCGGGTGATAGCCCGCGATCGCATCGTGATTGTTGAGCTGATCGGTCCAGTACGTGTTCGGCTCCGACGCGATCACGCGCGCCGCTTCGATCATGTCGAGGATCAGCTTCTTCGTCGTCAGTCCGTTCTCGCTCGGCACGAGCGTTACGTCCGCGCCGAACGCGCGCATCTGATCGAGCTTCTCACGCGCAAATGCATCGGAGCTGACGATGCGAATGCGATAACCCTTCGCCGCACACACGAGCGCGAGCGAGGCACCGGTGCTGCCGCCGGTGTATTCGACGACCGTGTCTCCCGGCTTCAACCGGCCATCCGCTTCCGCATTCGCGATCACCGCGAGCGCCATGCGGTCTTTCATGCTGCCGGTCGGGTTCTCCCACTCGAGCTTCACGAAGATGTCCGCGCAGCCCGGCGGCACGACGTTGCGAAGGCGCACGAGTGAGGTGTTGCCGATTGCTTCGAGGACGCTCATCGACGCACGAGGGTATCGTAGTCGGATGCGAAAGATGGTTCCGGTTCTGGTGTTGCTCCTCGCACCCGCATTGCTCGCCGACACGAAGGCGACGTTGCGCGCGCAGACGCAGGAGCTCTTCGACGCGGTGACGAACGGCGATGCGAAGGTGTGGGATCGCCTGCTCGATGCGGACGCGATCATCACCATCGAAGATGGTTCCGTGAATCGCAAAGCGGAGATGGTGAAGAGCATCCGGCCATTGCCGAAAGATGTCTCCGGCAATCTCGCGCTGCTCGAATTCACGGTCGTCGAGAAGGCCAACGTCGCCATCGCGAACTACCTCATCGACGAAGACGAGACCTATCACGGCCACAAGCTGCACTGTCAGTATCGCGTGACCGACACGTGGACGAAGAAGAACGATGCGTGGCGATTGCTCGCATCGCAGGTGCACGCGGTGCGCAGTGACCCGCCGTCGATGCAGCTCGCCGATGCGCAGCTCGACTCGTACGTTGGTCGTTACTCACTCGCGCCGGATCTCATGCTCGAGATTCGCCGCGGCGCGAACGGACTCGAATCGAAACGCGGCGCGCGCGACTGGCAGCCGATGCTGGCCGAGGCGCCGGATGTGCTCTTCAATCCTGGTGCGCCGCGCTATCGCTACATCGTGCAGCGCGATGCGGAAGGACGCGTCACCGGCATCACCGAGCGTCGCGAAGCATGGGACCTGCCGTGGAAGCGCGAGTCGTAATCGAGCGCATCACATCCGCGACTGCACAGGACATTCGCGAGCTCGCGGAAGTGCTCGTCGATTGCGTGAGCTCCGGCGCTTCGGTGAGTTTCATGGCGCCGTTCGATGTCGAACAAGCGATGCAGTGGTGGCAGCAGACGTTCGACAAACTGCCCGATCGCGCGATCGTTCTCGTCGCTCGCGATGAACGCGGAATCGCCGGCACGGTGCACGTGCAACCGGCGTGGGCGCCGAACCAACCGCATCGTGGTGACGTCGCGAAATTGCTCGTGCATCGTCGCGCACGCGGCAAAGGAATCGGCGCGGAGTTGATGCGCGCGATCGACTCGCACGCGCGCGATGCGGGATTCACGCTGCTCACGCTCGACACTGTGCGCGGCGATGCCGCGGAGCGTTTGTACGAGCGCGAAGGATGGATACGCGTCGGTGTGATTCCGGACTACGCGTTGTTCCCGGACGGCAGGCTCTGCGACACGGTCGTGTTTTACAAAAAAGTCTGAAGAGTGGCCTGCCGCTTGCGACTCGAATGAGCGGAGGACCAACACGATGAGCAATCAGAACAATCGCGGTGGAGACGACGCGGCATCGAGCAACACGCCGGCCGAGCCCGATCGCAAACACAAGAGCGGCGGGAACATGGGTGCAGGCAAATCCGGCGGAAAAAGTTTCGGCGCGGAGAAGCCTGAGGTGCGCGATGACCACGGGAGCAAGGAAGCTGGATTGACCTGGGATAGTTAGGCCGCGTGGAGCGCCGACGCCATCGTCGGCTGGATCGCGGGCGCCACGCCCGCGTCGAGGCGATGACGGCGACGAGGCGTCGCCGGTCCAGCCGGCGAGGCGCCGGCGCTCCGCTATTCTTCGTCGTGTGATTCGCTTCGACGCACTTCATTCCGCTTTCCTCGAAGCCTTCTCTGATTACGCCGTTCCCTTCGCGCCGACGCGCGAGCAACTCGAAGAAATGTTCACGCGTCGCGGCGTGGTCATGGACGCGTCCGTCGCCGCATTCGATGGCGATCGCATGGTCGCGTTCACCATCAACGGCATCGACGGCCATCGCGGTTACGACTGCGGCACCGGAGTCGTCCCCTCGCATCGGCGTCGCGGACTCGCACGCGAGCTCATGCATCGCTCCTGCGAGGTGCTTCGCGAGCGCGGCTGCAGCGAGTACATCCTCGAAGTGCTCGAAGCAAACACCAAGGCGGCGGAGCTGTATCGCGATTGCGGCTTCGTCGAAACGCGACGCCTGCAGTGCTGGACGTTCGATCGTGCAAACGATTCGATCGAGCGCAACGGCATCCTTCACGAAGAGTGGTGGACGAGCACGCCGAGCTGGCAAAACTCCACCGCGTCCATCCGCAGAGCCACACATCCGCACGTCGTGATCGGCAACGAGGACGCGTACGCCGTCGTGTTTCTCACGAACGGCGACGTCCCTCAATTCGCGGTGCGACCTGACGCGCGGCGACGCAAGCTCGGCACACGACTGCTCCAAACCGCAGCGCACGTCGCGCAGAAACCGCTGCGCATCATGAACGTCGATGACAGCGACGAGGGAACGATGAGCTTTCTCGAGGCCGCCGGCGCGAAGAAGTTGGTGCGACAGCTCGAGATGATGAAGCGGTTGTGATTCCTTCTTTGGCGTTCTTTGTGCTTCGCCAACGGCGGAAACGATCCGCCGATGCCGCCCGGAAACGTACTGGTCGTCGAGGACGATGACACCATTCGACGGCTCGTCATCCAGATCCTCGAGCAGCGCGAACTGCGAGTCGACAGCGCGCGCGACGGCGCGGATGCATTGCATCAACTCTCGCAGCAGACGTACGGTCTGGTGATCCTCGATCTGATGATGCCGTACATGTCCGGCATCGACTTTCTCGACTCACTCAACGTCCTGCTTTTCGATCCGTCGTTGAAATCGATTCAGCAGCCGCCGGCGGTGCTCGTGATGACCAGCGCCGCGGAAGAGACCGTACCGAGCAGCGAGCTGGAGCGGCGCTTCCCCATGGTGCGCGGCGTGTTGCGCAAACCACTCGACGTCGGCGATCTCACGACGCGCGTCGACACGTTACTGGGTTAACGCGGTATCGATCGCGCGCGTCACGGAGTCGCGCGAGAGGTCGCCTTTGTACAAGACCGTCACCGCTTTCGTGAGGATCTGCTTGCGCTCGTCTTCGTTCACAAATCGCGAGGTGACGATGATGACCGGCGTCGCGGCCGTGGCCGGATCGCTCTTCAGTCGCTGCAGCACTTCGTGTCCGCCGACGCCCGGCATCATCAGATCGAGCAGGATGATGTCGGGATGATCGCTCTGCGCGAGAGCGATGCCGTTGAGACCATTCTCCGCTTCGAGAATCTCGGTGCCGGTTCGAGTCGCAAAGCTCGCGATCGCGTAGCGTGCGGTCTCGTCATCATCGATCACGAGCACGCGCAGTGGATGCACTTCATCATTCGCCGCATCGCTTCGCGATGCGTACACACGCGACGGAATCGGTCGCTCGCTCGTCCTCCCCGCGAAGCGAATCGGGATCTCGGCCCAGAACGTCGAGCCGACACCGACTGCGCTGCGCACACCAACGTTTCCGCCGAGCAATGTTGCGAGCTTGCGCGTGAGCGGTAGTCCGAGGCCGGTGCCTTTCGCGGCGCGTTGGAGAGGATTCTCGATTTGCGTGAACTCTTCGAAGATGCGTTCCTGATCGTCGGGCGCAATGCCGACTCCGGTGTCGGTCACGCTGAACAACACCGCGGTTCCTTCCGACGCGAGCGCAGCAGTGACGCGCACTTCGCCGGCTTCGGTGAATTTCAGCGCGTTGGAGATGAAGTTGCGCAGGATCTGAGCGACTTTCCCTTCATCCGTCATCATCCCCGGCACGCCCTCAGGCTCCTCAAACACCAGCGCGAGCGATCGATTCACGAGCAACGGTCGCAACATGCCGCGCAGCGCGCTGAACAGATTCGTCACTTCGAATTCCGCGGGACGCACTTCGGTCTTGCCCGCTTCGATCTTCGCGAGATCCAGCAGATCGCTGACCAGACTCTCGAGATCCTCCGCGGCGCGGCGAATCAGCGCGAGCTGCTTCTTCGGTTCCTCGTCTTTCACCGATTCCTCGAGCAAACGTCCGAGGGCAAGAATCGCGTTCACCGGCGTGCGGAACTCATGACTCATGTCCGAGAGAAAGCGCGTCTTGATCTGATCCGCGCGACGCAGGGATTCCGCTTTCTCATCGAGCTCCGCGTACAACGCGAGCACGCCGCGATTCGTGTCTTCGAGCTCCTGATTGAGACGCTCGAGATCGTCCTGTCGTGAATTCAATTCGCCGAGGGCGGCGAGCAGTTCGGTGTTTTGTTGCTGAATCTCTTCGATCGGGCTCTCGGGTCGTTGCTTCGACAGCTCGTCGACGATGCGTCGAATGCCGCCGTTGTTCAGCGGCGGCGCCGTGACCGGCAATCGCTTGCGCATCGACACGATCGTTCCCTTGCCCGGCGTCGTATTGATTTGCAGATCGTCCATCAATCGCCGCGCGCCGACGATGCCGATGCCCATGCCGGTGTTCGAGCGATAGCGTCCCGACAGCACGTCGTCGAGATTGGGAATGCCGGGACCGCGATCGCTGACCGTCATCGCCAGCGCCTGCGTTCCATTCAACTCGTCGACCGCAAATTCGATGCGGCCGCCGCCCGCGTAACGCAATGCGTTGCGCGCGATCTCCGATGCGACTGTCGCGATGCGCGTTTGATCCTGATCGTCGAATCCCAGCGCCGCCGCGACCTGCCGTGCACGCCGGCGCGCGGCCACGAGGTCGTACTCGAAGTGCAGTGAGATCGATGAAATCGTCGTCGATGCCATGACTCGTTACGCGGCTTTCACCACGACCACCGTCGCGTCGTCATTGCCGCGCGAGTAATCGCGGAACAACACCGTGGCGATGAGCGCGGGATCGCGCTGCATCAGCCCCGGATAATTCGAAAGATTCCAACTCGTCGAGATGCCGTCCGATGCCAGCACCAGCACATCGTCCTCGCGCCATGGATACGAGAACTTCTGCACGCGGCGCATCTCATGTCCGACGATGCCGTTCAGCGAGACCGTGCGGCGCGAGGCGTCGTGGCTCGCGATTGTTCCTGCGATGTTTCCGACGCCAGCGAATTCCATACGGTTCTGTCCGCGAAAAATACGAGCGATGCCGATCGCTGCTCCACGCGTCGCACGCAGCGCGCCATGTGTGTCGTCGAGGATGTGCTCGAGCGACGACTCAGCTTTTTCTGCAATCACGCGCACGGCCGTGCTCGATGCGGTCGCCGCGAATGTGCCGTGGCCGAGTCCGTCGGCGATCGCGATCGTGGTGAACTCACGGCTGTCGATCGCGATCCACGAATCGCCGTTGTGTTCTTCGCCTGGCTTCGGAATGCAGACGGCGCCGATCACGAACGGATCCGCGATCAACTTCGTCCGCGCCGTCTCATCGTCGATGCGGCACAGCACCACCGTGCCTTTGTCGGGTTGCGTGTAGATCTCGTACGACGATGCGTTGCGCGAGATCGCGCCGAGTCCCGTGCCCGGACTGCCCGCGGTCGAATACCCGTCTTCCATCGCGCGCGCGACGTTCGTGATGCCGCGGCCTTTGTCGAACGCGACGATCACGAGCGCGTTGCGCGCGTCGGATGATCCGAACAACATCGTGCCGCCATCACCGTGCTTCACGACATTCGTGGCGAGCTCCGTCGCGACGAGCGCGGCTTTGCCCGCCGCGGTTGCGCTGAGACCAAGGGTTTGCGCGCATTGCGTTGCCACGCGGCGCGCGACCGACACGGAGCTCGTGTCGTGCATTGCGATTGTTTGTGCGATGCGAATCACGTCACGCCTTTCCAGCGAGTGATCGAGATGCGCGTTCCTTCGCCCGGAGCTGTATGGATACTGAATTCGTTCGAGAGTCGTTTCGCGCCGCCGAGTCCGAGGCCCATGCCGCCGCCGGTGGTGAAGCCATCGCGGAGTGCGGCATCGATATCCGGAATGCCGGGACCCTGATCTTCGAACGTGAGTCGAAGACCTTTGCGGATGCCGTCGTCGAGATGTTCGAGCGTCAGCGTTCCGCCGCCGCCGTAATCGACCATGTTGCGTGCGAGCTCGCTCGCCGCTGTCACGACTTTCGTTTGTTCGACGAGCGTCAGTCCGATTTCCACGGCCCACTTCCGCACCGTGTGACGGACGCTCACGACTTCCGCGCCACCGCGGACCGCGACCGTCTCACTCTTCGTCACTGGCATCGGCCGACGCCTCCGGCGTCATCAGATCGGCTTCTCCGACTCGGCGCAGCAGTTCCATGCCTCGCTCGACGTTCAGAGCCGAGCGCACGCCTTTCAGAGACAGCCCGAGCTCGACGAGCGTGATCGCGACCGACGGCTGCATGCCGACGACCACGGTTTCGGCATCGAGGATGCGCGCCATCGCCGCGGTGTTCGCAAGCATGCGGCCGATGAACGAGTCGACGACGTCGAGTGAAGAGATGTCGATCAGCACGCCCTTCGCGTGATGCTTGACGATCTGGCCGGTGAGATCGTCCTGCAGCGTCATCGCGGTGCGGTCGTCCATGTCGACCTGAATGGAGACGAGGAGAAATTTCCCCATCTTCAGAATCGGAATGCGTTCCATCGCTTACTCCGCCACCGCACGCTTCGCCGCGGCTTTCGCCTGTACGGTGAGGCCGAGGCGCGAAAGCGCGAGCGCGAAGGCATCGGAGAGCGTCGCTTTCGTAACGACGTCATTGATCTCGACGCCGAGGTGCACGATCGTTTGCGCGATCTGCGGACGAATCCCGCTGATGATGCAGTCCGCACCCATGAGCCGCGCGGCCGCGACGGTCTTCAGCAAATGTTGCGCGACGAGCGTATCGACCACCGGCACGCCCGTGATCTCGATGATCGCGATCTGCGATCCCGTTTCGACGATCGCCTGCAGCAGACTCTCCATCACCACCTGCGTGCGCGCGCTGTCGAGCGTGCCGATGAGCGGCAGCGCGAGGATGCCGTCCCACAACTTCACCACCGGCGTGGAAAGCTCGAGCAGTTCCTGCTGCTGCCGCGCGATGATCTCTTCGCGGCCCTTCTGATACGTCTCCGTGGTGTGCAGCCCGAGCTGATCGAGCAGCAGCGTGGTGAGCCACAGATTCGACGCGAGCGCATCGCCGGAAAGTTCGGCGCGCATCGCATCGAACATCGGCTGCTTCAGCGAGAAGACGAATGTCGCCGTCTCGGTCGGCGTGAATCCCTGACGCGCGCGCGAACGCGAAATCGTCGAAAGCACATCGCGCACCGGCGCCCACACGTCGGATGTTGCGGCGTCAGTGTTGCCGCTCTGCAATGCCGTGGTCAGCACGCGCAGAAAATCGCGGCATTGCTGTTCGAGCTCGCCGCCGCGCAGGAGATTGTTGCGCAGCGAGAGATCCTGCTGCTGCAGGGCCATCCACGCGGTGAGAATCTCGTTCTCGCGCTTGCGCAGGAGATCGGCGAGGAAAATGTTGGGGGATTCAGCCATGTCGATTGTTTTTCCCTTCTGACGAAAGAACCGGACTCTTCTAGCAAACTCGGCGCCATGCCTGAACGAGCGCACGCGTTACCATGCGCGCCTCATGACGCCGCGCCTCATGACGATTCACGGTCACTTTTATCAGCCGCCGCGAGAGAACCCGTGGCTGGAAGCGGTCGAAACGCAGGACTCCGCGTTTCCGTATCACGACTGGAACGCGCGCATCACCGCCGAGTGCTACGAGCCGAATGCGACCGCTCGCATCAACGACGATCACGATCGCATTCGCCGCATCGTCAACAACTACGCATCGATCAGTTTCAACTTCGGACCGACACTGCTGTCGTGGCTCGAAGTGTGCGCCCCCGAAACGTACGCGGCGATTCTCGAAGCGGATCGCGTCTCACGCGAACGATTCAGCGGTCACGGCGCCGCGATCGCGCAGGCGTACAACCACATCATCATGCCGCTCGCGAAGGATCGCGACAAACGCACGCAGGTGCGCTGGGGCATTCGCGATTTCGAGCATCGCTTCGACCGCAAACCGGAAGGCATGTGGCTGCCGGAAACGGCCGTCGACATCGCCTCGCTCGAAGCGCTCGCCGCCGAAGGAATCGCGTTCACGATTCTCGAGCCGGGACAGGCGTCGCGCTGGCGTCGCAGCGGCGATCTGCAGTGGCATGAAGCGAACGGACATCTCGATCCGACGCAGCCGTATCGCTGCAGTCTTCCGTCAGGCCGCAGCATCACGATCTTTTTCTACGATGGTCCGATCTCTCGCGCGGTCGCGTTCGAGCAACTGCTCGCGCGCGGCGAAACGTTCGCGCATCGGCTCGCGGGCGCGTTCCGCGATCACCGGACGCATCCGCAGCTCGTGAACATTGCCACGGATGGCGAGACGTACGGTCATCATCATCGCTTCGGCGAGATGGCGCTCGCGTACGCGTTGCAATTCATCGAGAAGCAGGGACTGGCGAAGCTTACGAATTACGGCGAGCATCTCGCGACGTATCCACCGAATCACGAGGTGGAGATCATCGAGCGCACGTCGTGGAGTTGTTCGCACGGCATCGAGCGCTGGCGCAGCGACTGCGGTTGCAACGCGGGCGGCGGCGCGAACTGGAATCAGCAGTGGCGCGGTCCGCTGCGTTCCGCGCTCGACTGGCTGCGCGATGAATGCATCACCATCTTTGAACGCGAAGGCGTGAAGGTGTTGCGCGATCCGTGGGCGGCGCGCGATGCGTACATCGATGTGATTCTCGATCGCTCCGACGCGTCGGTCGCACGCTTTCTCTCGCAACACGCAATCGGCGGCGCGCGCGTGACGACGATCCTGCAATTGCTCGAGCTGCAACGCAACGCGATGCTGATGTACACGAGCTGCGGCTGGTTCTTCAGCGAAGTGTCGGGGATTGAGACGGTGCAGGTGCTGAACTACGCGGCACGCGTGATTCAGCTCGCGCAACAAACCGGCGGCATCGATCTCGAGCAGCAGTTCCTCACGCGCCTGGTGCGCGCCGGAAGCAATCTTCCGGAGAAGGGAAACGCGCGACTGATTTACGAGCGCGAGGTCGCACCGTCGCGTCTCGATCTCAGTCGCGTGGCCGCGCATTACGCGGTGATGTCGCTGTTCGAGTCGTTCGATGACGACACGCGCATCTATTGCTACGACATCACGCGGCGCGATTTCGAGATTCACAAGACGGGACGTGCGCGCCTTGCGATCGGATCGATCGAAGTGCGCTCCACGATCACGCACAACACCGCAATCTTCGAGCTCGCCGCCCTCCACCTCGGCGAAACAGAACTGACGGGCGGTCTCCGAGTCGCGCGCGACGATTCGAATTACAACGATCTGCGCAAACAACTCGCCGGTGCGATGGAGCCGGGCGGCTTACCGCAAGTCATTCGCATCATCGACACGCATTTCGGCGAAACGCCGATCTCGATCCGCTCGCTGTTCCGCGATGAACAGCGCCGCGTGTTGCACGAGTTGATCGTCGCCACGCTGGAAGAAGCGGAGTCGGCGTTCCGCCAACTGCACGAGCGCTACGACCCGCTCATGCGTTTCCACCACCGCCTCGGCGTCCCCGTGCCGAAAGTCCTGCAGACCGCCGCCGAGTTCGATCTCAACCTGCAGATCCGCAAACTTCTCGAAGCGCCGCTTCCGCCGAGCGCCGAGATCGAAGCGCATCTGCGCGAGGCGCGCGACGAAGGCGTATCGCTCGATGAGATGACGCGCCTCGCGTTCGTCGATGCCATCGAACGCGTCTCCCGCCAATTCGAAGCCAACCCCCACGACCTCGATCCTCTCGAAACTCTCGACGCCCTCGTCACCATCGCGCACGAACAAGCCCTGACGGTCGATTTACGCCGCACGCAAAACCGCTACTACCACATGCGCGACGCAATCGCGGCGACGCAAAGCGAAGAGTGGCAGTCACTGTTTCGCGCGTTAGGGGAAAAGTTAAGGATTGCCGGATAACGGCGCACTTTCACGACGCCGGTCGTTCCCTCATCACTCATCACTCATCACCTCCACACGCCGCCCACCCTCGCCACCGCCCTTCATCGCTCATCGCTCATCCTTCATCGCCACAACCCTTCCCTCTCGCAACGCCGGTCGTCCCCTCATCACTCATCCCTCGCCACCTCCACACGCCGCCCATCCTCGCCACCGCCGTTCATCGCTCATCGCTCATCCTTCATCGCTCACAACCCTTCCCTCTCGCAACGCCGGTCGTCCCCTCATCACTCATCACTCATCACTCATCACTCATCTCTCATCTCTCATCTCTCATCACTCACCTCTCATCACTCATCTCTCTCACCGCCCGTTCTACACTAGCCCCCGATGCACACCTCCGTACATCCGCCCTCCGAGACGCAGCGCGTCGCCGGCATCCTTCTCCATCCAACCTCCCTCCCCGAACGCTACGGCGTCGGCGATTTCGGCGATCACGTCGTGCTCTTCCTCGACTGGGCCGCGGCCGCCGGCTTCAAACTCTGGCAAGTCCTCCCGCTGAATCCTCCGGGCTACGGCTACTCTCCGTACGGATGCCTCTCCGCCTTCGCCGGAAACCCGTTGCTCATCTCACCGCAGAAACTTCTGCAGGACGATCTGCTCGATCCCGGCGATGTCGAAGACGTGCCGCACTTCTCCGACCAGCATGTCGAGTTCACTCGCGTCGAGGAGTACAAACTCGCGCTGCTGCGCAAATCGCTCGAACACTTTCTCGCGCGCGATGAGAACGACGCGCTGCGCATCGCATTCGATGCATTCGTCACCGCGCCCGAGCAGGACGGCTGGCTCGACGACTACACACTCTTCATGACATTGAAAGCGCGCGCCGACGGCAAACCATGGTGGGAGTGGGATCGCGAGCTTGTTACACGAGACGCAAACGCGCTCGCACGCGTTCGCGAAGAGCTCGCGGACGATGTGCGCTTCTGGCAATACGTGCAGTTCCTCTTCTTCCGTCAGTGGAGCGCGGTGCGCGACGCGGCGCACGCGCGCGGCATTCGCATCATGGGCGACATCCCGATCTACGTCGCGAGCGATTCCGCCGATGTGTGGGGCAATCCGGAGCTCTTTCAAATCGACGACAACGGCTGCCCCACCGTCGTCGCCGGCGTGCCGCCCGATTACTTCAGCGCGACCGGCCAGCGCTGGGGCAATCCGCTGTATCGCTGGGACGCGATGCGCGACACCGGCTACCGCTGGTGGATTGCGCGCATCAAAACGAATCTGCGCTTCGCCGACATCATTCGCCTCGATCACTTCCGTGGATTCGCGGCGTACTGGGAGATTCCGGCGAGTGAGCCGACGGCGATTCACGGCCGCTGGATGCCGGGTCCCGGCATCTCGCTGTTCGACGCGATTCGCGGCGTGCTCGGCGATCTCCCTCTCGTCGCCGAAGACCTCGGGTTCATCACGCAGGACGTGCACGACCTTCGTCGCGCCATCAACGTGCCGGGTATGAAGATCATCCAGTTCGGATTCGGCCAGGCCGACAACCCACACCTCCCGCATCGCTACGACGCGCAGACCGTCGCCTACACCGGCACGCATGACAACGACACCGCGCGCGGCTGGTTCGATCATGCCTCCGACGCGGAGCGCGAGAACGCACTGCGTTACCTCGGCTGCGCGACCGCGGACGACATCGCCTGGGGTCTCATCCGCGCGGTTTACACCTCCGTCGCCGCCACCGCGATCATTCCCGCGCAGGACGTGCTCGCGTTAGGCAGCGACGCGCGCATGAACACGCCCGGCGCCGAAGAACATAATTGGAGCTGGCGCCTCGCGTCCGGCGCATTGAACGCGGAGCACGGCGACAAGCTTCGCAAACTCGCGACACTCACCGGCCGCGCGTAATGCCGACGATCCTCACACACCCGTTTATCGCGTTATTGAAGACTTGGCTGCCGCGCGTCTCCAATCGCGCGTGGCTGTTAGGCGCAATCGCGACGATCCTTCCGGATCTCGACGTCATCGCCTTCGCCATCGGCATCCCCTACGAACACCGCTTCGGCCATCGCGGCTTCTCGCACTCGATCGTCCTCGCGCTCATCGTCGCGCTGCTCTTCACGTTCTTCTGCCGCGCGCCGCGCGTCCTTACGTTCGTGTTCCTCTTCGCGTGCGCAATCTCCCACTCCATCCTCGACGCCATAACCACCGGCGGTCTCGGCGTCGCGTTTTTCTCCCCGTTTTCCAACGTGCGCTATTTCTTTCCCTGGAGACCAATCCTCGTCTCGCCGATCGGACCACGATTCTTCAGCCCGCGCGGCATGGCGACGTTAGGGAGTGAAGTGGTGTGGGTCTGGGCGCCGATGATTGCGGTGGGATTACTCGGCAAATACGTCACGCAACGGAAGCGAGAAGCCCGGCAGCAGGGGTGACGTCAGCGGCTCCGGCGTCTCGATCATCTTCAACAGCCCACGATCCAGACGATAAACCGCGACGGACTCCGCATCCGGATCGACAATCCAATACTCCTGCACACCGAAGTGCGCATATCGCTTCCGCTTGAGAATCAGATCGCGATCTCGCGACGAGGGCGACAGGATTTCAATTACAAGATCGGGAGCGCCATCGAGTCCATGCTCGTGCACTCGCTCCATGTGCTCGCTCGTCAGGAACAGCACGTCCGGCTGCACGACCTCATGCTCCGAAAGAATCACGTCGAACGGTGCGATGTAGACAGTGCCGGATCGCACGTGCTTCGTGTACTGCCAGATGTAGCCGTGCAGATTCCCCGCAATGATCTGGTGCTTTCGGGCCGGCGCAGGATTCACGTACAGCTCCCCATCGATGATCTCGTAGCGCTTGCCGTCGTCCGGCAACTGACAGTAGTCGTCGTAGGTCAGGCGCGTCGTGGTCGCCGCGGCCGTGGATTCGATCGTGGTCGTCATGGCCAGCTCCGGATTGATTTTACGCCCGTTCGAAAATCGCTACGGGGAGTGTCGCGAATACGTGTCGCAGGGCAGCGGATTCGAGTATTTCTCCCGTAAACACGCTGCGCCACTGTCCTTCGATTCCACGCAACGTGTAGTCGCCCCACACCTCACCAAGCGGGAGTTGCTTACTCAATCGCGCGGTCAGTCGCGGGATCACAACGAGGATGGTTTCGCCACGAAGGTACGCAACAGCGTGCGCCGTGCCCGTTTCGATTGCGGTGTAGGAGCCATTCAGAAACGTGTCCGCATGCTTCGTTCGCGCGCCCAGAGCGCGAGCGGTGACGAAGAGTTTAATGGCGCCATTCCGCCAGTTCTTCAGCAATTGCGCTGGCTCGCCTAACGAGCCGAGCAGCGCTTTTCGTTTCTCATAATCAACAGGGCGTCGATTATCGGGATCGACGAGGCTGAAATCCCAAAGCTCCGCGCCTTGATAAAGATCGGGAACGCCCGGACTCGTCGCCTTCAAAACGACCTGAGCCAGCGAGTTGATGAAGCCATGGAACGCGATTCGTTTATGAAAGCGTTTGAATGATTCGATAAATGGCCCATGCGCGAGAATCGTACGCGCGAATTCCATTAGCGATTTCTCATAATCGCCGTTCGGCGCCAGCCAGCTCGAGTGCGTTTTCGCCTCACGCACTGCCTTTTCGAGATAAGCCGTTAGGCGTGACGCCACATCGTCTTCGTCCGTAAGTGGCCACATCCCGACAAGGGTCTGATAAATCAGTAATTCTTCATTGGGATGCGGAACGCCGTCACGCCGCAAGGGCGCATTGACGCGCATCCATTTGCGCACCTGTCGCTCCCATTCGTCCGGGATCTCCGAAAGGACGTGAATCCGCGCCCGCACATCCTCGGCACGTTTCGTATCGTGCGTTGATGTCGCGTTCATTGTGTGCGGCCATAAGCGCGAGATCGCTTCATTCCGCGCGTGCAACTCCGCGACAGGATCGAAATCCGCACTACGTCCCGGCTCGCCACCCACTTCATTGAGCGAGATCAGCCGGTTGTAGTGATAAAACGCCGTATCCTCAACGCCCTTGGCCATGACGCGACCGGTGAATTGCTGCCAGCGCATCACGAATTCGAGCCAGTTATCCCGCTCACTCTCGATGTATGCCGGCGGTTTCAACAACAGAACGGCTTCGACGAAATTGAACAAACGCGTATCCAGTGACGTCGCGCGCTTTCGCGCTTCTGCGATCGCCGCGCCGATGTATTTACGATCCGTATCGCTGACTTCCGCATCGCGGATGTAGGTGCGATACACCGGCATACACGCGGTGATTTCGCATAACGCACTGAGTAATTCGCTGGGCGCGAAATCACGCGCATTACGATCGGCAACCGCCAATTGACCGAGATGTATGCCGAGGGCGCGCATCTCGCCGAAGAAGAGTTGTTCGATGACCTGTTTCTTGCGGTCATAGACGATATCTTCGTAAGACGATGTGTAGTTCGTAATGCGGTGATAAATTTCAGTGAGGCGACCGAGGCCAGCGGGATCGACGAATAATGCATTCGCGGTGTCCAGGAAATCGTAACCGGTGGTACCCGCGCAGCGCAGCGTCGCAGGTAACGGCTCACCGTGTTCGAGGATTTTCTCGACGACGACATAAAACGACTCGGCCGCATCCGTGTTGGGATCGCCTAACCGCAACTGCAACTTCGCGAGGTAATTAATCGGATCGTACAGACCGTCGATGTGATCGATGCGAACGCCTGTGACTTTCCCCTGCGCGATCCAATCGAGGATCAATCGATTGCGCGCCTCAAATACCTCGGGATTCTCGACGCGAATGCCCACGAGATCCGTGACGTCGAAGAAACGCCGGTAATTGATGGTCTCACTCGCAATACGCCAATACGCGAGCCGGTACCACTGTGCCTGCATAACGCGATCGAGCAGATCCGCGTCTTCATTGAAGCGCTTGATGACGGTTTCCAGTGCCTCGCGAAATTCAGACGATTGCTCCTGTAATCGCCACAGCGTGTCTTTGAGAAAACGGCTATTGGTGATGACTGTCTCGTTTTGCACGAGATCGCGCAGTTCGATGCCGACGCCTTCCGCGGGAACGGCATCGAGGCAAGGCTCGAGCACGATGCGATACGAGCGCGCCGCCAACGGCAATCGTTTGTCGTAATACGCGAGATAAAGCCCCTCGGCATCAAACGCCAATTGCAGTTCCTTCGATTCGAGCGCCTCGCCGTAAGGACGTCCGAGGATGGGGAGCAGGACTTTATCGTCGCGCCAGTCGATATCGAAGTAATGCAGGAAGCGCGACTGTGGGCCGTTTTCGAGAACGCTCATCCACCACGAATTCTCATGACTCGCGGCCATGTGATTCGGGACGATATCGAGCAGCAATCCCATGTCGTGCTGCGCGAGCGCGTCCTGCAACTCTGTGAAATCGTCGTCAGTGCCGAGGGCGGGATTCAGCTGATTTGCTTCGACAATGTCGTAGCCGTGCGTGCTGCCCGTGCGCGGACGCAGCAGCGGCGATGCATAAACGTCCGAGATCCCGAGCGCGTGCAGGTAATCGACAATGCGATGCGCATCCTGCAGGGTGAAGCCGGCGTGGAATTGAAGGCGGTATGTGGCGACAGGCGCGCGGTACATCGAGTTGGGAACGGTGCAAATGGAGCGCCGGGTTCCCAACCGGCCGGGCCGCCAAACCTCCGGGATGGCCGGCAGCGCTCCGTAGAACCGCGCCTCAACTTCCCCAAACCGCGAAGCTATGCGGCGGGAGCGTCATGCGACCACCATCAATCTTCGCGCCCGTATCCAACAAACCCTTCCACCCACCTTGCGGCGCATCCACGGTCTGCGCCTTCTCACTGAAATTGAAAGCCACGAGCGCCTGCGCGTCGCCGTTCCAACGGCGCACGACCAGCACCTGCTTCGCGTCATCCGCAATTGCGTGCAATGACGACAAATCGAGACTGCGCAATGCGGGATGCGAACGTCGTAATGCGATCAGTTGTTTGTACAGACGCCACATCGATGCATGCTCATCGCGCTCGAGCGAAGACCAGTTCAATTTCGAGCGGAGAAACGTTTCCTCATCGTGCGGGTCTGGCGGATCGCCTTCCCAAATGAAATCGTCGAACTCCTCGAGCCGCCCCTTACGCACGGCTTCAATGAGATCGGCGTCCGAGTGCGATGTGAAATATTGAAACGGAGCTTTCTCGCCGTACTCCTCGCCCATGAACAACATCGGGATAAACGGCGACAGAATGATCGCCGCGGCGGCGAGCCGTAATCGATCGAAGCCGACGAGATTCGCCAGGCGATCGCCTAACATGCGATTTCCTACCTGATCGTGATTCTGAATCGATACGACAAACTGCGCGCCGTTCCGCGTCACCGGCTTCGCGCCGTATTTGCGCCCGCGATAGGGAGAATGCTGTCCGACGAACAAAAACCCCTGCTCCATGACGCGCGCGAGGTTGCTAACCTTCAATGGAAAGGACGAGTAATAGCCGTCCTGCTCGCCGGTCAGCAGCGCGTGCAACGAATGGTGATAATCATCCATCCACTGTGAATCGAATTCCATGCCGAATTGCTCCGCCGGCAAGATTACACGCGGGTCATTGAGATCGCTCTCGGCAATACTGACGATCGTTCGTCCGAGCTCGCGGGCACGCTCATGAATCGCGACATTGAGATCCTGCAGGAACGGCTCGGCGGAATGATCGATGATCGCGTGCACGGCATCGACACGCAATGCATCGAAATGAAATTCATCGACCCATTGCAGCGCATTGTGGATGAAATACCAGCGCACGAAGTCACTGTGCGGCCCGTCGAAATTCAGCGCCAGTCCCCACGGCGTCTTATATCGATCCGTGAAATACGGTCCGAATTCACTGAGGTAATTGCCTTCCGGCCCGAGGTGGTTATAGACGACGTCGAGGGCAATGGCGAGACCGCGCTGATGGCAAGCATCGACCAGGCGCTTCAATGCACGCGCACCGCCATAAGACGACTGCGCGGCGCCGGGATAAACGCCGTCATATCCCCAATTGCGCGTACCCGGAAACTGCGCGATCGGAAGGAGCTCGACTACAGTAACGCCGAGCTCCTTCAAATGATCCAATCGCGGAATGATTGCGTCGAACGTTCCTTCAGACGTGAACGTGCCGACGTGTAATTCATAGACGATGTAATCCTCGAGCGGAATCCCTTTCCATCCTTCGTCGTGCCATTCGAACTCCGAACCGACGACCGCCGATGCGGCGTGCACGCCATCAGGCTGATGACGTGACGCCGGATCGGGGCGCTCGATTTGTTCGTCCAGCACAAACGTATACCGCGTCCCCTCACCGCAATCGTCAATGACGGTCTCGAAATATCCATCTGGATTTTTCGTCATGGCGACGCGGCGCTCGTTAAGCGCGTGAATATGGACATCGACGCGCTCACGATTCGGCGCCCATACGCGAAATTCACTGCGCGTTTCGTCCAGCAGGCGCGCGCCTAACGGCAATCGATGCGCGGGCACACGTTGCTCCTCTGCCGGAGGAAATGTTTCACGGCCCGGAATGGCGGGATTCGAGGTCACAGTTCCTGGGGCTCCAGTTCTTCGTCGTCGACAACCGTGGATTCTTCTACCGGTTCAGGACGCGATAACAGGAACACCGCGCCCAGCGGCGGTAGCGTGAGATTGACGGACCAGCGGCGGCCATGCAGTGGCAGCGGCGCGGCGTCGGCACCGCCCATATTCCCCTGTCCGCTACCGCCGTACAGTGGCGCATCGCTATTGAGGACTTCTTCCCAGCGACCGCCAAAAGGCACGCCGACCTGATAATTGTGGCGAGGCATCGGAGTGAAATTCAGGACCGCGACGAGAACCTCGTCAGGATTTGATTTCGAGCGTCGCATCAAGCTCACAACGCTGCCTTCGGTATCACAGCAATCGATCCACTCGAATCCCTCGGGCGACATGTCGAGCTCGTGAAATGCCGGAATGTCGCGATACGCCTTATTGAGATCCTCGACCCAGCGGTTAATCCCTGCATGCGTCGAATATTCGAGTAAATGCCAGTCGAGACTGGTGTCGTGATTCCATTCGCGGTACTGACCGATCTCGCCGCCCATGAACAGCAGTTTCTTGCCGGGATTCGCATACATATGCGCGAACAGCAGCCGCAGATTCGCGGCGCGACGCCATTCATCGCCCGGCATCTTCCCTAACAGCGATCCCTTGCCGTGCACCACTTCGTCATGCGACAGCGGTAGCACGAAATTCTCCGTGAACGCATACATCATGCGGAACGTGAGGTCATTGTGGTGGAACTTGCGATACACCGGATCCTTCGCGAAATAGCGAAGCGTGTCGTGCATCCAGCCCATGTCCCATTTCATTCCGAAACCGAGACCGCCGAGGTAGGTCGGCCGTGAAACCATCGGCCACGCCGTCGACTCCTCGGCAATCACCTGCACATCCGGGTGATTCTTATAAACGTCCTCATTCATGCGGCGCAGGAACGAGATCGCTTCGAGATTCTCGCGGCCGCCGTGCTCGTTCGGAATCCATTCGCCGTGCTTGCGCGAATAATCGAGATAAAGCATCGACGCCACGGCATCCACGCGTAATCCGTCGATGTGATATTCGTCGAGCCAGTACAGCGCACTGGACAGCAGGAACGATCGCACTTCATTACGACCGTAATTGAAGATCAGCGAGCCCCAGTCAGGATGAAATCCCTTGCGCGGATCGGAATGCTCGTAAAGATGCGTCCCGTCGAAATACGACAGGCCGTGTTCATCCGTCGGGAAATGAGACGGCACCCAGTCGATCAGTACGCCGATTCCGTTCTGATGGAGAACGTCAATGAAATATTTGAGGTCCTGTGGCGTGCCATAACGACTGGTCGGCGCGAAATATCCCGTGCCCTGATAGCCCCACGAGCCATAGAACGGATGCTCCTGTAATGGCATCAGTTCGATGTGCGTGAAGTTCATTTTCTTCACATACTCGGCTAGCGGTGCGGCGATCTCTCTGTAGCTCATCGAGCGCCACGGACCGCCCTCGACGTCCTGAACACGGCGCCATGAGCCAAGGTGGACTTCATAGATGGACATCGGCGCTTCATAGGAATTGCGGCCCTTACGAGACTGCATCCATGCGTCGTCGTTCCATTGATAGTCGAGATCCCAAACCTTCGAGGCAGTGGCCGGCGGTGTTTCGTGATGCACGGCCATGGGATCGGCTTTATCGACGCGATAGCCATTGAAGCGCGAAACGATGTGGTATTTGTACGTTGCACCGCGCTCGAGGCCAGGAACGAATCCTTCCCAAATTCCGGAACCGCCGCGCATTTCGAGCGGATTGGCGTCGCGATCCCAGCCATTGAAATCGCCAATGACGCTGACGCTGAGCGCGTTAGGCGCCCAAACGCCGAACATGACGCCGCCCGGCACAATGTGATTGCCGAGTTTCTGCCAGAGTTTGTTGTGCGTGCCCTCATTGAAGAGATGGAAATCCCAGTCACTGAGGAGGGAGTGTGGGCGCGTGTTCAGAGATTCGGGCTCGATTTGATCGATGGTGTGCTCGCGGATGGCGAGAGGATCGATGACGGGATCCGGAGCGCTGGCATTCGGAGCGCTGGTGTTCGGAGCGCTGACATTCGGAGCGCCGGCATCTTTGCCGGCCGGGGCGACGGCATCCTGCCGTCGCTTCGTGCGGGGCCGGCTGGAAGCCGGCGGTCCGGCCGGCTGGAAGCCGGCGCTCCGGAGTTCGGCGCTCGCGGCTTCGGCGCTTGAAGATTCGGGTTTGTCGCTTGCGGGTTTCTCGCTCGCGGGTTTCTCGCTTGCGGATTTGTCGCTCGCGGGTTTGTCGCTTGCGGGGTTGTCGCTTGCGGGTTTCTCGCTCGCGGGTTTCTTACTCGCGGGTTTGTCGCTTGCGGGTTTGTCGCTTGCGGGTTTCTCGCTTGCGGGTTTCTCGCTCGCGGGTTTGTCGCTTGCGGGCTTCTCACTCGCGGGTTTCTCGCTTGTGGGTTTCTCGCTCACGGCTTTCTCGCTCGCGGGTTTCTCGCTTGCGGGTTTCTCGCTTGCGGGGTTAACGCGCGCGGGTTTGGCGTTACGAACCTTTGCCCTCGGCGTTTCGACGGCACGAGCTGCCACATCCACCGCTCCCTCATCACGAAGAATCGGGCCTGCTTCGCTCAGCACCTCATCCGGAACGTTCACTTCGATTGGAACGCTCGGCACTACATCGCCGCCGAGGTTTTGCAACTCGTCGACGGCGGGGCTTTTCGGTTTACGCGTCCGCTTCGCGGACGGCTTCGGTTCCGCGACAGGAGCCGGTGCGGCTTTCTTTGCCGCGGGTTTCTTCTTGTCTTCGCCGTCGCTGCCTGTCGTTTTCTTGCGTCGTACTGCCATTACCCTTCCTTTACAACATGGTTTCGGGACCGCGAATACTAAGCAAGTCGTGCGCCCCGTGCGACCGGCGCGCGTTCACGTTCGTAAAGATCCTGCGGATCGAGCCGTCCGCGCGCGCGTCTTCGAGTCCCATTAGAAACTTATGTCGCCAACTCCGCTCCGGCACGCCCGGAACGTTCTGCGCCTCCGTTTCGCCCCACAAATCCTCGAGATTGATGAGCACGAACTCCGCATCGCTTACCGCGAGAAACTCGAGCAGCGACTCATACGGCGCACGCGCATCGAGCCTGCGCTTCATCCGTTCGCGCAATTCACGCTCGCGTCGCGCGCCGAGGTCATCGAGCAATCCCTGCGAGACGCGATCGTCAATATCCTTCCCTGCAAACCACGCCGCGAACGTCGGCATGTCGTGCGTATTCACACTCGCGATCGAAGCCGCGGCCGGCGGTGCGAGATCCTCATCCGCCTTCATCTCGTACTGCACGACGTACATGCGTCGCAGCCCGTGTCGCGACATCGTGCGCGGCACTTCCGCCGGCACTGTGCCGAGATCCTCGCCGACGATCGTGCAGCGATGGCGTTGCGATTCCAGCGTGAGAATCGCGTACAACTCCTCCGCGCGATAGCGCACATACACGCCATCCTTCGCATCGAGTCCGTCGGGAATCCAGAACAGTCGATGCAAACCCATCACGTGATCGATGCGCAGAATGCCCGCGTGTGAAACGTGATGGCGAATCGCCTTGCGGAAATAGTCGTAGCGATCTTCACGAAGTGCGTCGGGATCGAATGGCGGAAATCCCCAGTTCTGCCCTTTCGTGAAAAATAGATCGGGCGGCGCGCCGGCGCTGACGCCGCTCGCAAACACGTGCGCGTAGCGTTGCGCGTCGTAGCCGACGCGATTCACGCCGAGAGGAAAATCGAGATACAGACCGCGGCCGAGGCGGCGCGCGGCATTCGCGACTTCGCGCATCTGCTGCGCCATGCGGAACTGCGCGTAGAGCTGCAGCGCCGCATCTTCGCCGCGCCACTTCGCGAATTCATTCGCCTCGGAATTCGCGAACGTCGCGAACTCGCGATCGGGCACGAAACGCTCGAAACAGTTGCGCAGCACGCGACGCTTCTCCGCGAGCACGCCCGCGTAATCGACGTGCGATGTCTGGCGCAATCGCGCGATCGCACCATCATCGAGATCGTCACCGCGAAATTCGGGAACGCGCGTCACATCGAGATACAGCTCGTTCCAGAACAAACGACTCGCGGGCGAATACGGACTCGGTTCGTCGTCGAGTTGCGCGAGCATCGGCAGCGTCGCGACGATGCTGCCGCCGGAGCGATCGATCCAGCTCGCGTACTCGAGCAGATCGCCGAGATCGCCCGCGCCGTGACTGCGTCGCGTGTGCGCGGCGTAGAGCGGCGCGAAGATGCCCCACGATTTTTCTTGTGGCGCGTACGCCTTCATCGGCGCGGCGATGATCAGCGCTTCATGTTCATCGTTGATGCGCAGCGTGTGATAGCCGTGCGGCAGCGGATCGAGCGTGAACGATCCGCTCGCGCGGCCGGAGCGCCACGATCCATCTTCGAGCTCGAGATCCCACGCGACGTTTTGCATCTGCTGCAAATCGATTTTCGGGCGCCGCATGCCCCACGCGACGATCACCGGCTCGATCGCGCGCGGCTCGTCGCGATGCTGCTTCATGCGCGCTTCGATGGTGGCGGCGAGCGCGACTTTGCTCGCGCTCTGCCGTTTGCCGGCCGCGTCGGTGTACGAAACTTCGATGCCGAGTTTGCGCGCCTGATCGCGCAGAATCGAAGCCCTCATCTACCCCCGGATCTGCAGCATTTGGGCCGTAATGCTCACTGCAATTTCCTGCGGATGATTCGATCCGAGCTCCAGTCCGACCGGGCAGAAGAACGCGCGCTGCAGCTCATCGGGAAGTCCCGCCGCGGCGATGTCCTGTCGCAGCCGCTTCGCTTTCGAGTTACTGCCGATGACGCCGAGGTAGGGGAATTTGCGGGTGCGTAAAATCTCGAGAAGGATCGGCTTGTCGGTCGTGTGCCCCATCGTCATGAGCAACACGAACGAGCCTTCCGGAATGTTCGCCACCTCGGCGGGCATGTCTGAAGTTTGCGTCTTACGCAACTTCGGATTTTCGGGAATCCGATCCAGCCACTCGGCGCGCGGATCGATGCACGTGACGCGGCAGTCGAGCTTCACGAGCATGTCGAGAAGCGCCTGCGCGCAGTGCCCTGCGCCGAAGACGACGATGTTCCAGCGCGTAACGTTGAATGCTTCGAAGTAGACGCGCACGATGCCGCCGCACGTCATGCCGATGTCTTTTTCGAGCGACCATTGAAAGAAGCGCGTCTTCGGTGCGGAGTCATCGCGCAGCATCGATTGCGCTTCGCTGATCGCACGCACTTCGATCTTGCCGCCGCCGACGGTGCCGAAGTGACGGCCGGCTTCGGTGACGAGCATCTTCGCGCCGCGATCCTGCGGCGTGGAGCCGAGGGTGTCGACGACGGTGACGGCGACGAACGGCGCGTTCGCCGCGAGCAGCGCGTTTTGTTCTTCGAAGAAAGACACGAAGAGAGTGTATCGGAGCGCGGGCATCCTGCCCGTGCGGCCTGGAAGGCCGCGGGCCGGCGGGCTGGAAGCCCGCGCTCCGTTAGACTCGCGGCATGCGTATCTCGTCTCAGCGCGTCGTGTTTCCCGATGGCGTTCGACCCGCGTCCCTCGTCATCGAAGGCGGAAAAATCATCGCCATCGAGTCCCCACAAACTTCCGACGTCGACTACGGCAACCTCGTCGTCATGCCCGGCCTCGTCGATTCGCACGTGCACGTGAACGAACCGGGCCGCACCGAATGGGAAGGGTTCGCAACCGCAACGCGCGCGGCGAGAAAAGGTGGGATCACGACGATCGTCGACATGCCGCTCAACTCACTGCCGCCGACCACCACGCTGCAAGCGCTCGAGCTCAAGCAACGACACGCGCATGGCGAAACGAACATCGCGTTGTGGGGCGGCGTGATTCCGGGCAACACGGGCGAGTTGAGGAAGATGCTCGACGCGGGCGCGCGCGGCTTCAAGTGCTTTCTCGTGCACTCGGGCGTCGATGAATTTCCGAACGTGAACGAGCGCGAGTTGTACGAAGCGGCGCATGAGCTCGCGGGCACGAATGCGCCGCTGCTCGTGCACGCGGAGCTTGGCGAGCATCTGCACGAAGCACACGGCGATGCGGACGATTACGCGACGTATCTGCACTCGCGTCCCAACGCGGCCGAGGACGAAGCGATCGAGTTGTTGCTGCGCGTGTGTCGCGAGACAGGAGCGCGCATGCACGTCGTGCATCTCTCGTCCGCAAGTGCGCTGCAAATCCTCGCGCGTGCGAAGAACGAACGATTGCCACTCACCGCGGAGACGACACCGCACTATCTCCACTTCGACGCCGAATCGATTCCGCGCGGCCGCACGGAATTCAAATGCGCGCCGCCGATTCGCGAGCACGAGAATCGCGAAGCGCTGTGGCGCGGATTGCGCGAAGGATTGATTGATCTCGTCGTCAGCGATCACTCGCCGTGCACGCCCGAATTGAAGCGCGGCGATTTCATGCACGCGTGGGGCGGCATCGCGTCACTGCAGTTCGTGCTGCCGATCGTGTGGACGAACGCGAGTGCGCGCGGCTTCACGCTGAACGACATCGCGCGCTGGTGCTGTGAATCGCCGGCGAGACTCGCGAATCTCGAATCGAAAGGTCGCATCGCGATCGGAATGGATGCAGACTTTGTGATCTGGGATCCGGAGGCGACGTTCACGGTGACGCCGGATCTCATCGAGCATCGCCACAAGGTCACGCCGTACCTCGGCGCTGAATTGCGCGGCGTGGTGAGCGATACACTTCGCGCGTGAATTTCAACGAACTTCTGGATCTCGCGTCCGAGCGCCTCGGCGGCTCGGTGCTCTACGCGACCGACGATTACTTCGCCGAGAAAGAGAATCTGCTCAAGCCAGCAAAGGCGATCTGGAAAGAGCACGAGTACACGGATCGCGGCAAGTGGATGGATGGCTGGGAAAGCCGCCGCAAGCGCGTCCCCGGCTATGACTTCGCCATCATCCGCCTCGGCCTGCCCGGCGTGATTCGAGGCGTCATCGTCGACACCGCATTCTTCCGCGGCAACTATCCGGACTCGTGCTCGATCGAAGGCACGTCGATGCGCAGCGATGCGAGCGTCGAAGCGTTGCTCGCCGCGGAATGGCGCGAGTTATTGCCGCGATCGCCGTTGCAGGGCGACAGTGAGAATCACTTCGCGATCGATGGCAAAGACGCGATCACGCACATCCGCCTCAACATCTTTCCGGATGGCGGTGTCGCACGACTGCGCGTGCACGGCGAGGTCGTTCCGGAGTGGCGTCACGTCGGTGGACTCGGCAACGAAGTCGATCTCGCGGCCGCGGAGAACGGCGCGGCCGTGCTGAACTGCAGCGACATGTTCTTCGGCCCGAAGCACAACCTGATCATGCCGGGCCGCGCACACAACATGAGCGACGGCTGGGAAACGAAACGCCGCCGCGGGCCGGGTTACGACTGGGTGATCGTGAAGCTTGCGACCGAAGGACGCGTGCGGCGAATCGAAGTCGACACGAATCACTTCAAGGGCAACTATCCCGACACCGCATCGATCGATGGCTCCACGGATGGTTCGAATTTTGTCGAACTATTGCCGCGTACCAAACTGCAGGCGCACACGCGACACTTCTTCATCGACGAACTGCTCACCGATGGTCCGTTCACGCACGTGCGCGTGAACGTGTTTCCCGACGGCGGTGTGAGCCGTCTGCGCGTGTGGGGCGTGGCGACGCAAAACGGACGTCGCGACGCGGCACTGCATCGCATCAACACGCTCTTTCATCCGTACGACTTCAAGAAGGTCTGCGGCTCGTCCGCGTTCGCGACACAACTCGCCGCGGCGCGGCCGTTCGCGTCGTGGGACGACCTCGTGATGAAAGCGAATGCGATCTGGACCGGCCTGCCGCAGGACGCACATCTCGAAGCGTTCGCCGCGCATCCGCGCATCGGCGAGCGCAAAGCGGGATGGTCGTCGCACGAGCAGTCGGGGACGCACGCGGCGAGCGACGCGACGATGCAGGCGATCGCGGCTGGCAATCGTGCGTATGAAGAGAAGTTCGGATTCGTCTACCTGATCTGCGCGACCGGAAAGAGCGCGGAGGAAATGCTCGCGAATCTGAACGAACGATTGACGCACGATCGCGAAACGGAACTGCGCATCGCCGCGGACGAGCAACGCAAAATCACCGAGCTGCGGCTCGAGAAGATGGTGCTGTGATGGCGGGAATCACGACTCACGTGCTCGACACGGCGCAGGGAAAACCGGCCGCGAATCTGCGCATCACGCTGCAGCGCGGCGACGAGATGTTGTTCGATGGCGTCACGGACGCCGATGGACGCGCACGCGTTCTTGCACCGGATGCAACGACGCCGGGCGTGTATCGCATCACGTTCGATACGGGCTCGTACAACGCGCACGGATTTTTTCCTGAGGCGACGATTGTGTTTCACATCGAAGACGCCTCGCAGCACTACCATGTGCCGCTACTGCTGAGTCCATTCGGCTATTCAACTTATCGGGGGTCGTGATTGAAGAAAGTGCTTCGCATCGTTTTGATCGTGCTCATCGCCGCGTTTCTGGTCGCACAGGTGTTCCGGCCGAATCGCGTGAATCCGCCGGTCGATCCCGCGAAGGCGCTGCAGGCGCCACCGAGCGTGCAGGCGATTCTCGATCGCTCGTGCAATGACTGTCATTCGAACAACACGCGCTGGCCGTGGTACACGAACATCTCGCCGCTCTCGTGGTGGATCGCGGATCACGTGAAGGAAGGCCGCCGCGAGCTGAATTTCTCGGAGTTCAACGGCTACACCGAGCGCCGCAAAGGAAAGAAGCTCGAAGAGATTTGCGAGCAGGTGCAGCAGGGCGAAATGCCGCTGAAGAACTACGTGCCGCTGCATCCGGAAGCGAAGCTGTCGGATGCAGATCAGCAGACGCTGTGCTCGTGGACGAAGCAGTTGAAGGGACGGGAAGACGAGTTTTAGTGGAGCGGGGGGGTCTCAGCCCGCCCCATCATCCATCAACGGCGGGCTAAGAGCCCGCCGCTCCACTTCGCCGTCCCGCGAGGATCTTCACGAAGCTGCGGCTGCGTAGTTCCTCCAGCGACAATCCGGTCGCGAGCGCCTCGTCCTCCGTCAGTGCGCCGCTGTTCATGCCGCGCAGGAAGTAGTTCAGCAAACCCTGGCCGGTCGCCGCATCGTCGAACACATCGCCGACGAGCGTCGCCTGTCCGGCCTTCTCCATGAAATTGCGCAACCGTTCGGTTGCGGCGGCGAGACCGGAGAGGAAGAACGAATACACCGCCGCGTAACGCGTCGGAAGTTGCGCGGGATGCAAATCCCACCCCTGGTAATACGCGTGAATCAGCGAGTGCCGGATGTGATCGACGTGCAGCTTCCACGCGCGATGAATGGTCTCGCGATCGCCGATCGGCAGAATGTTCGTCGCGCCGTCGCTGAGCCAAAGTCCCGTGCCCGAATACGCGACCTGCATCATGTGCCTCGCGAAATCGCACGCGGGATGATCCATCCGCTGCTCGGACGCGGTGATGTTGCAACTCGCGGTGTAGTCGTACGTGCCGAAATGCGCGGCCACCGCGCGGCCGCGCGCGGCATCGAGAAATCGCGGCAGATTCGATTCGCCGCGCTCGCTGAGAATCGACTGCGTCGTCTCGATCATGAACTCGAGTCGCAGTGAATTCGGTGCGAGCCCGAGTCGCGATTCCATCGCATCGAACACATCGGCGAGCAACGTGACCTGCTCGGGCAACTGAATCTTCGGCAGAGTCACGACGAAGTTCGACGGGAGCTTTCCACCAGTCGCATCGAGCACGCTCGACAACACGATGTCGACCGTGCGCAGACCGCGGCGCATCAGCTCCTGCGAAAACGGTTTGATGCGAATGCCGATGAACGGCGGCAGCGTGCCTTCGTTCATCCCCTTCACCAACTCGTTCGCGACGATCGACGCGTGCTTGTCTTCCTCGTCATCGGGACGATTGCCGTAGCCGTCTTCGAAGTCGATGCGAAAGTCTTCGATCGGCTCGCGCGCGAGCTTCTCGACGACGCGCTGCCACACGATCTCCGCGTGCAGATCCGGCAGATCGATCGCGCGCGCAAACGTGAACGGATCGACGCCATGCTCGTCGAGAACCTGCATGGCCTTGTCGCCGAGCTTTTGCGCCGTGTCGTGCTTGAAGAGATGCGCGCCGCCGTAGACGGTGTGCACCGGCTGACGCTCACCCGCGGAGCCGGGAAAGCGTTTCATGAAGGGAACGAGCGCCTGTTCGAGCGGCTTCGAGAGAACGTCGATTTGTTCTGAAGTGAGTGTGGTTTTCATTGTTTGGTAGTCGGTAGTCGGTAGTCGGTAGTCAGGAGACCGCCACCCATCCACGAAGGAGTGGCTTCGGTTCTCCCGACTACCGACTACTGACTACCGACTACTGCCTCCAACTACTGTTTGCGAATCACGTGCGCCACCGCCCAGCCCACCAGCACCAGCACGCCCAAAACAATCGGGCTGTAGCCTTGCGTGGCAACCGGGTAGTGATTGCTGATCATGATGAACACGACCGGGATGACCATGTACGTGTTGTGCTTCGAGCGGAACTTCGCGCGCTCGGCGAGAACCTGATCGGGCATCCCGCCCTCGCGCGCGGCCGCGACCATCTTCTTCTGCGCGGGAATGATGCGCTCCCACACATTCGCCGCCATGCACGTGCCCATCAGCGCGCCGACGTGCAGGAACGCGGCGCGTGGCGTCATCACTATCGGCAGCGCGTACGCAACGCCCATCAGCAGCGCGTACGAAATGAAGATCGCCAGCGGCTCGATCTTCGCGAGCGGCGAGAGCCACAGCACGTCGTAGATCTTGTAGCCGACGAACAACGTCGCAATGCCGGCGATCGCGGCGATCTTGAACTTCGATGGATCATCGACGAGCAATCCACCGATGTAGTAGACGAGGATCATCAGCAGCAGGCCGCTGACCCACGTGATCATCGCCTCCCACTTGAACCAGTGCAGCGTGTGTTGCGGCGACGGCGTCTTCGTTTTCGTGACGCGATAGAAGCCACCGCTGTGCACCATCCACACTTCATCGGGATCGCTCGTGTGAAAGCGGCGATCGAGCCACGTGAAGTAGTACGTCGCGCCGACCCACATGATGCCGGCGAAGACGTGCGTCCAGCGAAAGGCGAGACTGATCCACTCTTGTACTGTGTAGTTCAAACCGCCACCACTCCCCGCTTCGTGTATTCCGTGAGTCGCATCAGGATCTCCTCATTCGTGGCTGGAAGCCGGAGTTTGGGGACCTCCCCATTGGAAACGAAACGGAGCGCGTGCTTGACCGCGCACCACACCGAGATGGCCATGAGCAGCGGCGGCTCGCCCACCGCTTTGCTGCCTTTGATGTTCACCGGATTCTCGACGTCGATCCAGTCGACGCTGAAGTGCTCCGGCAGATCATTCACGTTCGGAATCTTGTAAGTCGTCGGCGAATGCGAGAGCAGCACGCCTTTGTCCGTGTAGCGCAAGTCTTCCGTCGTAACCCAGCCCAGCCCCTGAATGAAACCGCCGACGAGCTGGCCGCGATCGATCCCCGGATTGAGGGGCTTGCCGATATCCATCAGGACATCACTGCGCAATACCTTCAACTCGCCCGTGAATCGATCGATCAACACTTCGGAACATGCGGTTCCCATCGTGAAGTAAAGGAACGGATGTCCCTGACCGCTGGTCCAGTCCCAGTCGATGCGCGGCGTCGCGTAGAACCCGCGCTCGCCTAACGGCACGCGTTCCATGTATGCGGCCTTCACGAGCTTCGGCCAGTCGAAATCGGGATACCGCGTTTGCACATCATCGAGACGCTGGCGCAACCGCATGCACGCATCGCGCGCGGCGAAGCCGTTGAGATCCGCACCGCTCGATGCCGCGGTCGCGGAGGTGTTGTTGTTCTTCTCCGTCGACGTCTGCATGACCTGCACGCGCGCGAGCGGCACACGCAATTCGTCCGCGACGATCTGGCGGATCTTCGTATTGACGCCCTGCCCCATCTCCGTCGCTCCGGTCGAAACCTGCACACTGCCGTCGAGATAGATGTTCACGAGAGCATTGGCCTGATTCAGAAACTTCGTGTTGAACGAGATGCCGAACTTCACCGCCGACATCGACAGGCCTTTGATCTGCGTGCGCGAGGAGTCGTTGAACGCGTGCACGGCATCCATGCGCGCGCGGTAGTCGCAACGTTGCTCGAGCTCGGTGAAGAGTCGCGGCAGCGTGTTGTTCTCGACGACTTCGAGATACGGCGTGGTGTTGCGCGTGTCGATGCCGTAGCAGTTGATGCGGCGAATCTCGAGCGCGTCGCGATTCAGCGTCGCGGCGATCTCCTCGATGATGTTCTCCATCGTCGCCACGCCCTGCGGTCCGCCGAATCCGCGAAACGCGGTGTTCGGCGGGAGATTCGTACGGCACACGGTGCCGAGGATCTCGGCGTTCGGGATGAAGTACGCGTTCTCCGCGTGCGTCATCGCGCGCGCCATGACCGCCGGCGAGAGATCGGCGTACGCGCCGCCGTCGCTGTAGAACTCGACCTTCATCGCGACGATCTCGCCGGCCGAGGTGAATCCGACTTTGTAGCGATTGCGGAACGGGTGACGTTTGCCCGTCACGTGCATGTCGCTGTCTTTGTCGTAGACGATGCGCGCGGGACGTTTCGTGCGCAGTGCCACGAGCGCGGCCATCGTCGCGGGATGCGTGGCCTGCGCTTCTTTGCCGCCGAACGCGCCACCCATGCGTTTCGTGTTGACGACGACCTGACTCATGTCGAGTCCGAGCAAGTGCGCAATGACTTCCTGCACTTCGGTCGGGTGTTGCGTCGAGGAATGCACGGTCAGTGCACCATGCTCGCCCGGCACCACGAGCGCGGCCTGTGACTCGAGATAGAAATGATCCTGCCCGCCGTTGTCGAAGACGCCTTCGAGGACATGCTCCGCGCTCGCGAGCGCGGCATCGGCATCACCGCGACGAATGAATCGCGTCTCGCCGATGAACGACCGCGCCGCGATCGCATCCTCGATCGTGAGAATCGGCGTCAGCTCTTCGTATTCGATCCGGATCGCGCGCTTCGCGGCGTTGATCGCCTCGCGCGTTTCCGCGGCGATGACGACGATCGGCTGTCCGATGAACGTGCAGACGTCGCTCGCGAGCAGCGGCTCGTCGGCGATGATCGGCCCGAGCTCGTTGTGCACGAGATCGCGATGCGTGTAGAGCGCGACGACGCCGTCGACGTGCTCCGGCAGTGCGATCGATTTGATCTTCGCGTGTGCGTACGGACTCCAGACGAAATCGACGATGAGCTCGCGATGCATCGGCGGGATGTCGTCGATGTAGATCGATTCGCCGCTGACATGGCCGCGCGCGGAATCGTGAGGAACGTCGTGGCCCACGTACTTCGCGCTCATGCCGCACCTCCGATCGCGTCGTAGTAGAACTTCTGCATCACGTTCTCGGCGAGCTGCAGGCGGTACTCCTTCGTGCCGCGCACGTCGGTGATCGGCGCGACTTCGCCGCGCGCGCGCTCGCCCGCTTCGATGAATGTCTCGAGCGCGACCGGTCGTCCCGCGAGAAATTCTTCGGTTTTCGTGAGACGCAAAACGGTGGGACCGACGCCGCCGTACGCGATGCGCATGGCGTCGATGCGGCCGTCCGTGCGCGTCATCAGCATCGCCGCGGTGAACGAGGAGATGTCGAGATGGCTGCGTTTCGAGATCTTGTAGAGGCGCAGCGTCTCGCCGTCTTTCGGCAGCGGGATGAAGATGCGCGTGATGATTTCATCCGCGGCGAGATCGAGCGTTTTGTAGCCTTTGTAGAAGCTCGCGATCGGCACTTCGCGTTTGCTCGTGGCACCGGTCAATTCGAGTCGCGCGTTCATGACGTAGAGGAACGGGAGCGAGTCGGCGATCGGCGAGGCGTTGGCGATGTTGCCCGCGAGCGTGCCGGCGTTCTTGATCTGCGGCGAGCCGAAGCGATCCATGATCTGCGCGAGCTCGGGCACGAGTCCGCGAATGGCGTGCTCGAACTGCGTGAGGGTCACGCGTCCGCCGACGACGAGCGTGTCTTTGTCGATGGCGATCTCGCCGAGGCCGTCGAGCGCGTCGAGAGTCATGACGGCTTCGGGCGTGAAGTTGCGCTTCGTGCGCCACACGCCGAAGTCGGTCGCGCCCTGCACGATGACGGTTTTCGGATGGTCTGCTTTGAACTTCGTCGCGTCTTCGATCGACGTTGGTTTGTAGAAGTGATCGATGCGCACGGCATCGCGCTCGACTTCGCGAATGGCATCGAGGATCGGCCGTGGCGGATACAAGTCATCCGCTTTCGGTTGCTCCGTCACACACGCGGCGGCTTTGAGAATCGATTCGTAGCCGGTGCAGCGACAGAGGTTGCCGGTGACGGCATGTCGTGCATCGCGCGATTCGGTTTCGAACATGCCGGCCAGCGCCATGACGAAGCCGGGCGTGCAGTAGCCGCACTGCGCGCCATGACACTCGACCATCGCTTCCTGCATCGGCGTGAGGCCGTTCTTCGACAATCCTTCGACCGTGACGATGCTCGTGCAGTCGAGCTGAAAGAGGAAGTGGATGCAGGAGTTGATGGGGCGATAACGCAACGCGCCGTTCTCGACGCGGCCAACGAGCACGGTGCACGCGCCGCAATCGCCTTCTTCACAAACGATCTTCGTGCCGGTCGCGCGCTGGTCGTAGCGCAGAAATCGCGAGAGTGTTTGAAACGCGGCCGCACCGGTGATGCGATGCGGCTCACCATTGATGTGGAGGAGAAGGTAATCGCGCATTTGGTTAATGCGCGATTGTAGTTGAGTGGAGCGGAGGGCGCTCCGGCCGCCCGATGGTTCGCCCGCGGGGGGCGGGGCCGCCGCCCCACCACCCCATCCCCCCCCGCCCCAACCCCCAGCCCCGCCGCTCCC
>JACZCU010184036.1_pt1 | contig 64319 bp, 163 predicted proteins | sample 8641851 | NCBI WGS metagenome assembly JACZCU01 (sample SAMN15324605, study PRJNA640507) | soil metagenome | isolation source: monocropping sugarcane control | place: China: Luxin town, Laibin City, Guangxi Province | collected 2019-07-25 | depth 10cm m | reverse complement strand
CGCGCTGGCGAACTCGGCCATCAGCGCCGAGTCCGGATCTGGCATGCCGCCGGACAGTGACCGGATCTCTGCAATGGCCAGCGCTGCCAGGACGACGCGCTCACGTGCCTGCTTCTCTCGTCGACTCATCTTGGTGTACCTCGCTTTACCGCGGAACCGGATCGTTCCTTCGCTGGCGTTGCACGACCGGCACAGGGCCCGGAGCGGCACGCCGCGGTCGAACTCACGCCACTGGCGGCGGATCCGGTCTAGGAAGTTCAGGTCTCGGCCGTACCAGTCGCGGCCGTCTTGGTGGTCAATCTCAAGCGACTCGTGCTCGCTCTGCACGCCACATCGGCCGCAGCGCGCCTCGGGTGAGAGCGCCTCGATCAGTCCGACGCGGAGCTGGAGACCGTACTCGGCTCGATCGCGGACTGCTGCGCGGTAGGTCTTGCGATCGGACTGAATGGCGCCGGTCATTCGCGCCACCATGGCTTGCCGTCGACGATCCACGTAAAGAACCCGGTTACCGCGACGATGCCGGCGACTACCCCGGCAAGAGCCAACAAGCTCGACGCCTCGATCAGCAGGGCCCATAGGGTCAGGCCGATCGCGCCAGCCGTTAGCCAACCGACAAGCTCGATCACCGCCGACTCCACGTCCGACGGTTGCCGTCGCCGATGCCGCCGCGCCCGCCGCCGAACAGATTGTCGCGCTCGACGGCCGGCTCGTCAGAGCACGACACGCAGATCGGGACCACCGCGTCGTCCTTGCCGATCGCGGCCTCGCGGTACGGCTGGCCGCCGCAGTCCCGGATACAACTACGGCAATATGCGTCCGGCGGGTGCACGCGGTCGTCCTTGGGCTTGCGCTTCATCGCCACTTCCTCGCTCCCGGCTTCGACCTGCCAGGGTAGGTCCGGTACCACTGACGCCGGACCGCGTCGGCATTCAGCAACGGCCTGCACGTGTCCGCGAGGTCCGCAACTGCGCGTTCTGCGCCGACGTTGCACAGCGCCATGTAGCGCACCGCGACTCGAATCGGGGTCGCCGGAGCCGTGGCGCGCTTTGCCTTGACCGCATGTCCGCCGCGGGACTTCGCTCGCTGGGTTGCGGCCTGAGCTCGCGCTACGAGGTCGGCGATCTCCGCCTGTGTCATGCGACGCGGCGATAGTGGGTTGGCACCCAGGATGTACTGGCGGACCATGGCTACTTGGCGTTCGCCGCCCACGCGGGTGCCGGCATCGTGCACTTAGCGCCGGTCTCGATCTGCATCCGAGTCGCGAAGATGGCCTTGATCCGAGCATACGCCGGAGAGTTGTCCCGGCTGATGCTGTTGCGGCCGAGCAGCCAGTCGCTGTAGTCGGCCGTCGCCGACAGCGACATCAGGCACTTCGTGAAGTGATCGCGTGTGAACCGCGTGTTCCTTGCTGCGAGGGTGTGGGTTCCCAGGATGAGGCGGCGCCAGAGCCACATGCAGATCGTCAGATTGACGGTTCCCCAGAGGCGACCGTTGCTCAGGTCCCTCCCCCACGCCTTGAACGCCGCGTCCAAGAAATCGCAGACCTCGTCTGCGTCCTGCACGGTTAGAGCGGCGGCGAGTCCGGCGGCACTGGCCCCACCGCTCTTTGGGACCTCGCCAGAAGCGCCGTGCCAGCTTCGAAGCAACGCGGACATGGACAGGACCGGAGCCTTGTCGCCGCGCCGAATCTGGTCATACCCAACGAACGGGGCGCGCTTCCGGATCCGCGACAGCGCAGGGTATGACTCCTCAAGCCCGCGCATGATGTCGTCCGGACGCATCTGCACGACACGGCTGTTGAGGTTAACGAACTCCTCGCCCATCTCCGCCATGTTCTTGAAGTGGCAGATGCGGACGTCGGCGTACCCGATCGGGCACTCGGACAGCAGAAAAGCCTCGCGCCTGTGCTGTCCATCGATCAGGTATCGCTCTTTGTTGAGCACGCCGATCGTGAGCACGCCCGGAATCACGCCGTCATCCTGCTTAATCTTCTGCGACACCGCCATCAGCTTGTCGTTGACGCGGAGCGGGCGCTGGAACGGCGGCAGCTTCCAGGATCGCACGAGGTTGGGGTTGACCTCGATCGTGTCGAGGGTGGTTAGGGTGGTCTTCTCGGCCTCGGTAGATGGCTTGACGATCTTCAGTTCCATGTCTCGTCTCTGTTGTTGTCGGTGATTTTCATCGATGTGATGGCGCGCGAAGCGATGTCAAGCGAACATCACTCCCTGCTGTGGACGACCGAGACGACGCTGCGCCTCGTCAATTGCCGGGGCGTCGACGTCGATACCAATGCTTCGCCTGCCAAGTGCGCGTGCCGCAATGAGAGTGCCCCCCCATCCGCAGTACGGGTCGACGACGAGATCTCCTCGTCGAGAGTAATCTCGGACCAGAGCCTGCATGAGCCAGTCCGGCTTACCGCGACCCCCACCAGATTCTTGACCACGCGGTCCCGGGTAGGCTCCTGGCAACGTTCCCCAATTCGCGAACTCCTTGGTAGCCGGCCTGGAGACCATCGCGTAGACCGCCCAGCTCGACGGCCCATCACCGCGCATTCGGCAAGACATTCCCCGGATCATGCAAGGAACGGCCGCGAACGCATAGCGCCCGACCTCGCGATAGGCAGCGCGCCACACCGGAGCAAGCACATCGTCGGTGATCGAGACCATCCAGCCGCGGCAGCGGTCGTTCCAGCCGTGGACGAATTCATAGACCTGTTCCGGCGTCAGGTGACTGTACGAGGGGGTCAGCCCTTCGGTGAGTCCATCGTCGGCGCGAACTTCGAGCTCCGATGCGTGCGTCTGTTCGCTGTATGGTGCATCGAAGATCAGCGTGTCAGCCACAATCCCGTCGCTGACGTCCTGCCATCGGCCGAGCCTGAGTTCTGGATCGAATTGGTCCGCGCTCACGCCGCGAGGCTCCTCTTCGCCTCGACCGCCGACCTCATGGTCTGCTCGATCCTCGCCAGGCCACGCGCGGCGATCTGGTACTCCGTGAACGGGTGAGCGAACCTACGCCGCAGGCAACCTCCGCGTGCCAACCGGGACAGCGACACCGAGAACGCGTTGCGCGCGTTGCGGTCGGTCGACGCCGGCGGGATGCACAGCAGCTCCGACAGGTCGACGCTGCTGATCCAGTCGAAGCGCCGGACCGCGCGCAGGATCCGGTACGAGAGCGCGTGCTCTGCCTCGTCCAACGGTAGGTACTTGCGGTCAGATCTGTGGGCCGGCGACGGGTCGAACTCATCGCACCGGGCACAGAGCTGGAAAATCGGGCCGCCGCGGACGATCTGGCGAGGACGCAGCAGCGGACCTGGCTCAGTGCAGATGGCGCAGAACGTCACCGCCTCACCGCCTTGACGATCTCGATCAGATGGTCCCAGTTGTTCGTGCACTGTCCGTCCCACAGGTCACGCCTGTTGTGCGGGGTAGCCCAGAGAACGGAGACACCATTCGGCCATGCCGCGCGCCACTCTTCGCACGTGCTCGTCTTGTCGTCGACCAAGACGTCACCGCGTACCAAGTGCTTGGCCGCGGTGTGGACGACGCGCGATGCGCCGATCCCGAAGTGCCGCCACAGCCAGTTGTTTCGGTCGTGAACCCAGGTCTTGTTTGACCACCACGGTGACGTCACGATGTATAGATCGGCGTAGTCCAGCAGCCAGGAGATCGCGAGGTCGGCGCCGGGGGTCGGCTCGAGCTTGTCAGCGAACCGCTCATGGTTGGAGATCAGCCTGTACGCGGCCTCGGTGCGCTCCAGGGACCAGCCGAGCGACTTGCCGATGTCGTACTCGGTGACGTCTTCCGGCTTGTACTCGGTGCCGAACTGCGCGTTCACCAACTTTAGGAATCCGCGCGCGAACTGCGCTAGCACACCGTCGACATCCACCAGAACTCTTGGCTTGCTGCTCATTCGTCGTCCTCTTCGTCCTCGGCGTCGTCTACCAGCGCCGGCCAGTCAGGCATGCCGTCGATGACCTCGGGCTCCGCGATCTCGTACGGTGCGTCGGCGTAGTCGGGCCACGGGCAGCCGTCGCTCTCGTCGCCATATTCATCCGCCTGCTCTCGCGCAAGCGCCTCTTCGTGGGCGAGATCCTCATCGCGATCGTACTCACGCCACGCGCGGTCGGTGTCGGCGCAGAGTTGGGCGTGGAGCGCCGCTTCGGGGTTGCACATCCAAAGCGTGGTCATGCGGCCTCCGGGCACAGGGCGATCGAACCGCCGTGGTCAACGAACAACGCTGCCACGTTCATTGGATGCCCCGGTTGCAGTCGGTAGATGTGGTTGCCAATTCGCGAGAGGCAATGCACTGTCTCGACGACGCACCCTCACAGAGGTGCAGTGTTGACGATGCGTTATGTCAGCACTAACTGACCGTGCATGCGCGCAGTAGATTTTCTGAGAAGCGATTCGAGGCATGGGACAGCGAGTGTTCCGTTTGGTGTACCGGTGCTGTTCCGGTACTACGCCGATCCGGGTGCGACGGCAGGTGTGGCCGGCTTCCACCAGGAGACAGCCGGAACGTGACCCTCTGTCGCAAGCTCGATGCGGGCAGACCAGCATCCTCCAGGACGCCGGTTTCCGGTCTCAAATCGAGAGTATGTGCTCGGGTCTGTGCCGAGAAGCCTAGCGACCTGCCAGGCGGGTCGGGTACTTCGCCACTGTCGAAGCAGCTGGCAGCCTCTGCTCCAGTGCGTTCCTGTCGCATTCACATGCCTAACATATTTGCCGTGCCCGATTTGTCAACCGAATCTGTCGCCACGGACTTTCGGCCCAGGCTAGGTCACGATCCGCCAAGGTGTCTAACTATATGGAACCATATGGAACCAGTCGATGAAGTCATTCGGAAGAACCTGGAGCGCTTCCGTGCGGAGGCTGGCCTTAGCCAGGCTCAGGTGGCGGACCTGAGCGGTGTTCCGATGACCAACCTGTCCAGGTACGAGCGCGGTGAGAACACAATCCCGGCCGGCATCCTGCCTGCTCTCGCCTCCGTCTTCGGGCGGACGCCTGGGGACTTCTACCTGGAGGATCCAGGGCCGCCGCCGCCTGACTCGGAGCTCGATGTGTTCTTCTTGAGGACCAGGCCGGGCCGGGAGGTGGATGAGAAAGTGCTCGCGGAGGTTCGAGCCGCGTTGCGTAGAGGGAACGACCTGATCCGAAAGCAAAAGGGCAAGCGTTAGCCAAGTTTCAAGCGCGAAGCTGCGCGGCTACCCGTTCCCTAACCGAGACGATGCGATTTTTTGCGACACGGGCGCTCGGTATGCGTTACAGTGGCGGGCCTACATGCACAGGGATACCGAGGTTGTTTCGGCAGCCGAGGTTCTGCGAGGACGGGCCGGTCTTAGAAATCCGCCGTTTTCTACGTCGGAGATTCTCGCAGCGAACTTCGCTAACGTTGTGGTGATTGGTCACAGTCTTCCGGTTGGGGTAGACGAGGCGGTATCTCGAACCCCGGATGGGATCGTGATCGTGTACCGGCGCGGCCTGCTTCTCGGCGAGCGTCGGTTCGCGGTGGCGCACGCCATCGGTCACCTGGTGTTCGATGATGTCCGAGGATCTCCGATGTTCCGTGGTCGGGGCGGATCGCCGAAGGCAGAGCGACGGGCTGACAGGTTCGCCGAGGAGCTCCTCGTTCCAATGCGCGAGCTTGAGCGCCACCTGCTGATCGGCATCAATCCGGACGCGACGGGTGACGGCAGGGAGATCTACCTCGACCACGTCGACCAGCTGGCGTCGCGGTTCAAGGCGCCATCCGACGTCATAGACAAGCGAATTCGCGAGCTAATTTTGTCACTCTCTACTGTCTGACACTTCTGCGTTGACACATCCGTCAGTCCTGCCTAGATTGAGGGCATGACGACGCCCTCCGATCTCCCGCCCGCGCTCGAACCCATCCCCAACGGCTGTTTCTGTCGACTTACCGACGGCACGATCGGCCCCGTCTGGCCGGAAGCCAGCTGCGACGCCTATCGCATGGACGTCGGGGGTAGCTGGCGCTACGGCATCCGGCGCGCCGATCTGGTGGCGCTGACGGCGGCGGACTACGCGGAGTACGAGCGCCGATGCATCGCGGCCAGCAAGGTCCGCCGGGCGATCGCGTCGATGAGGTCAGCCCCGAGCTTCGCCAAGCCTTCGCTGTTCGAGCGGGCGGAGATCGCGGCCTCGTTCGCTGTCGTGGTCGAGGGAGGGCTGTCGTGAGCCGCCTCCCCGTTCCGGGCCCGTTCGGATCGATCGACTACGGAAACCCGACGCCGCCCGTCGAGTACCGCTGCGGCAAGTGCGGCATCCACGGTGTCAAGATGTGGCGCGACTACCAGACGTTCCGCAACCACCAGTCGCTGCTCTGCGGAAGTTGTGCGTGCGTCGAGCAGTCGAACGACGAGCGGCGCTTCGAGGTGCACGAGTATGCGTTCGGCCACGTCGAGGTGAACCGGATCCCGGATCCGCACAACATCGGCGACGGGGATCAGATCGGGTGGCGCATCCCGGCCGTCCCGACCGAGGACGGAGAGACGTTCTGGGGGTACACTTCGGTTCCCGAAGCTGGCGTTTCTTGGTGGAAGCGCCTGCCTCTGCGGACGCCTGGGCCGGGCGGTGCGTCGTGACCGCCGGCCTCGCTCTCGTCGCCCCGGTGACGCCGGATGCGCTGACCGATCAGCAGATCAAGGCGTTCCGCGACTCGCTGCGCCCGAGCTACTACTCGGAGCGCGAGGCGTGCGAGGTCGCGCTACTGCCGGCCGACGAGCGTTCCGGCTGGCGCGGCACGGCCCGCAGGTGGGTCGCCTACCGCATCAACCGCCTGGCTGGTGTGGCGTGAGCGACGCGGACGACACCCACCCGCTCCCGGTGTTTCGCGCTGCCTACCAGGCGATCGACGTCCTGCAGCCACCTGCCCCATCGCCTGCCATGGTCGCCGAATCGCGCACGCCTACTCCGATCCTGTTCGAGCTCGACCTCATCGAGCGCGTGCGCGACCTCAGCGAGGAGCGATTCGCCGCAACCGGGAGCGCTGACTGGTCGGCGCTGACTGAGTTCACCGAGGACGTCATCGCCGGCCGGCGTGACGAATCCGAGATCGGCCAGTGGATCGAGCAGTACCAGATCGAGGAGGAACTCGGTCTGCCGCCGCGGAGGACGCCGTGAGCAAGCGCGAGCAAGACACCGTTAGTTTCATGGCCGACCTCGCGAGCAAGCTCCATGACGCCGGCAAGATCTCAGATTCCGATCTGTGCTCGATACTGGAGTCTTGCATCAACGTCCGCGCCGTCGAGACCGGGTACGCCGACAAGCATGGGGTGCCGTTTCCGAGGACGAAGCCGTGAATGGCCCGCGCCTCCGAATCGTCGCCTCGTGCGACAAGTGCGAGTACATCAAGGTCACGCCGTACTGCGTGCAGGGCGACACCGGCCGCCGCGTCGAGTGCCGTCATCCCGACGGCGCGGGCTACATCGGCGAGCGGCAGTTCGATTCCACGCCTCAGTGGTGCCCGCTTCTCAAGGGCGCGCTCGTCGAGTTCGGTCGCGGCAACCCGCAGCACAAGGTCAATCAGTAGCCGTTGCGCCGCTCGCTCTGAATGAGCATATCGAGACCTGACATGATTCCAACTGCAGAACAGATTCTGTCGGCGCGTGCGGCCGACGACAACGACGAATCGCAGCCCATGACGCTGCGCCAGCTGCGCGAGGCAATCGACGCCATAGCAGCCGACCTCGTGGACGACGATGTGCCGGTTCTTGTGGTCGTCCGCACCGGCGTCGGATCGCCCTGCGTCGGCATGTTGGACGCGATTTCGGCGACGCCCAAAGGCGGCGTGATCGTGGAGGCTCAACAGTGATCACGAAGCAGCAACTCCAGGAACTCCGCGACTCGTGCTCGCCGTTCGACACCGCGGAGCGCCACCTGATGCAGCAGTGCAACCTCGCACTCCTCGGCGACCCGCGCGCCATCGAACAGTGCGAGGCGGCGTGGCGGAAGCGGTCGACGCGGAAGGCTGGTGAGCCGTGAGCGCGAACCGGATCGTCAAGCGCCGGGCCTTCGCCGAATGGCGCCTCAATGGCCATGCCCACGAAGCAGCGTTCCGCCGCGGCGAGGCCAGACAGGCCCGCACGACCTACCACGAGTACGCGATCGCGAGAGGCCACCGTCACCCGGACTTCCAGAAGGCCATCCGCGCGGCTCGCGCTGAGCACGGCCTGCAGCCGACGTCGTCCGACATGGCCCACGTGCATGGCCGGAGGGTCGGGTGAGGCTCGCCGGCGCGCTCGTGCTAGCCGTCGCTGCGCTGGCTCGCATTGCCCACGCCGACTGCGGCGAGGAGCGCGCCCTGGTCAAGCTCGGCAAGGACGCCGACGCGCGCAAGGTGGCCACCGATCCGGTCGAGGCTACCATCGCGGAGCTCGTGCTGCGTCCGCGGCCACGCAAGACTCCCGAGTCTCGACGCGCGGCGGACGACCGGAACACCGAACTCACCGTGTGGCAGGTCAGCGGCACGGTGACCGGCTACAAGCTGGAGGCCGACGGCGACTACCACGTCGTCCTGGCCGATGAGCACGGGACGACCATGATCGTCGAACTGCCAGACCCGGGGTGTGCGGCGACCGGCGCGTGGCCGGAGCAGATCCTCCACGCCCGCGCCGCGTTCCGTCAGATCCTGGCCAACCACAAGCTGCCATCTCCAGGCAACAAGCTGCACAGCGCCAGCCTGAGCGTGACGGTCACCGGCGTCGGCTTCTTCGACAAGATCCACGGGCAGGTCGGCGTTGCGGCGAATGGCATCGAACTCCACCCGGTTCTGGGCGTCGTCTCTGGTGACGAGCAATGAGCGGGCGGGTCATCCTGTCCATGCTGGTGGCTTGCGCCGCGGTTCTCACCGTCTGCGTCGTCATCAAGGCGGATGCCGCTTCTGCCCTGTTCGGTGCGCTGATCGCTTCGCTAGCGTCCGGGATTGGCGCCTGCATCTTCGAGCACAGGAGGAGACTGTGATCCGTCCTGACATCACCGCAACTGCAAGCGCGGGGCAGCCATCCCTCAGCATCGAGGACCGCTTGGCTGCGGCGGAGCGGGAACTGGCCAACGAGCGCGCGGCACACCTCGTAACCGCGAACCAGCTGATTGCCCAGCAGGGACAAGGCGCGAGACTGCTCGATCTGCTCGGAGACTCTCGCTCTCTCAATGACCGGCTGTCGTGCGACCTCGACGACATGCGGCGCGAGTTGGCAGATCTTCGCCGACGCAACGCCGACCTCGTCTGCGCACTGGCGGATCGCCTCGCGGATGACTACCGTGTTGCGAACGGGCAGCTTGAGTTGACACTGGAGAACGTCAACGAGGGGCTGCGCGAGGCTGTTTCGTAGCTCCAATCCAAGCCGACCAGGTTGGACAGGGGACAAGGGGAAACGATGAGCGACCTGAGCAATGAGAAACTCCGCGCGATGGCCGCGACCGCGCGCAACTGTGACTACGCCGGTGACGCGGCGGACATGCAGGCGATGGCGGGCGAGCTGCTGCGGTTGCGCGGTGCGGTGATCGCCGCGGACGAGGTGCGGGCCGAGGTGATCTCTGCGTTCACGCGTGGGCTGTCCATCGATGACATCGCCACCCGCGCCGCGGAGAAGCTGGCTGGGCGCGCGGTCGTCGCGCTGGGCACGGAGGAGCGGAATCACGTGGAGTACTTCGCCGAGAAGATGCGGCCGGAACTGCCGCGGCTGTGCGAGATCCTCGACCGCCTGCTCTCCGCTCCGCCCGCCGCCAGCCCGGACCCGCATACCTGTCCGGTCCATGATGGCGAACTCCACGGCGCCGAGGCCGAGGAACTGCGCGCCGGCGTCGAAGCGCTGATCGAGCAGTACATGGACGGCGCGGTGCCGAGCGACAAGCTGCAGCGGTTGCTCGACCGCGTCAACGCGCGGGACAGCCTCGCGCACCTGGAGAGGCAGGATGCGCAGGAACAGTGGCGCTGCCCGGCCGACTCAAACGAGTGCTCGATCCGTCGCGAGTGCACCAACAAGTGCGGCAGGAAGGACTCCGCCGCCAAGGTCGACCCGGAGCTGTGCCGGCGGCTGGCCGCGGAGTGCCGCGAGGACGATGAGCGGATGACGCGGGCGCCGTGGGAGGTGCGCGGCAACCATGGTCTGTTCTCGGCCGATCCTGGTCCCAATCGCCACTACCAGACGCAGGCGGTTACGAGCACGCCTGACTACGGCTGCAACCTGCCTGCCATCGCCCGCACGCGCAACAACTTGGCGGCCATCGCCGCTCAGCTCGATGCCGCGGCGGAGATGGAGGAGCAGCACCGGGCGTACGAGAACAGCGCTCGCCACTGGAAGGACGCTGCGAGTCGCATGCAGTCCGAGCGAGACGACGCGCGGCGGGCCAGGCTGCTTGCCGAGATGGAAGCACAAGACGTCAGGGCCGAGCGCGACTCCATCCTCGCCCGTCTCCGCGCGCTGCTGGTCGAGCCGGCGGTGAGCGAGGAGCGGTGCGCGGAGATCGAGCGCATGGCGGCCGGGAAGTGGGACTTCGTGCAGTGGCTGCTCGCCGGCGCCCGCCAGCTGCACACCCTGATCGCCGGGCTGCGCGAGGTGTGCGGGGAGGCGAAGTAGCCATGCTTCCCATCCGCGTCGCATTCGACATCGGGGGCGTGCTCTCGAAGTACCCAGCGATCATGCGGGCGCTGACCACAGCGCTCGTCGCTGGTGGTGCCGAGGTACACGTCATCACCGACATGCAGGACAAGGCGGATGTCGTGCGCCAGCTCCAGGCGAACGAGTTCGGCCACATCCCGGCCGCGAACGTCCACTGCGCCGACTACGCCAAGTTTGGCGAGGGCTGCAAGGCCGAGCTGCTGCGCGAGCTCAACATCGATGTGTTCCTCGACGACTTCATCGGCTACGTCTCGGCTGGCGGATGCCCGGTTCGTCTGCTCGTGATGCCCGACGCGAGCAAGCCGTACTACGCCGACGAGTGGAAGACGGCTGGCGCAGAGAAGGACTTCGGGCGCCGCGTGTATAAGCCCACCAGCGGCGAGGGAGCGTAGCCATGCCCGACCCGACCATCGCTCCCATCCCCGCCACGCTGCACTGCTCCGGCCCCGAGTGCGGCGCGACGTCGCCATCGGCATTCGCGCACGCCGCCGGCTGGACGGTCGTCCACGCGCGGCCGTTCTGCCCCGACTGCAGCGCGGATCGGGCGGGGCGCGCCAGCACCACAAGGCCGGACGAGCTCGACGGCATGGACCAGACCACTCCGGAACACCTCGACGCGATCACGCTGGACGCCGATCCGGAGGATCCGTGAGTCCGTTCCTAGTATTCCTGGCGATCAGCGGTGGCGTCGCATGGTCGGCCGTCGGAGCGGTCGTGTTCGCTCTCATCGTTGTCCGCATCATCGACTGGTGCAGGAAGCGCAGGTCGATGTGACCGATCGCAATAATCACCCCGGGTTCGCGTTCAGTGTGTCCTGCGACGTCAGGCTCTCGGTGAAGAACCTATGGCCGGACGGCAACGCGCCGGAGCATCCCTCGGTGGCCGACGTGGTTGCCCTCATCCAGAAAGACGGCGGACTGCGCCACATCCTGCGCGCCTGGGACCTGGATCAGGAGATGGAGTTGACCATCACTGGTCCAGGCGGAGTCGAGGTCGTGACGCCGTGACGTGGCTCGGCCAACTCGCGGTCGACCACCTCGTCTCCACGCTCATCCTCGTGATGTGCTGCGGCGCCGCGCTCGGCTTCGCGCTCGGCGTCCTGTACGCGCACGGGTCAGAGCGGCGCATATGGCGGCGCGAGAACAAGCGCATCATCGACGACATCAAGGCCAACAGGGCCACGCTACCAAGAGGCAAGAAGTGACGACCATCATCATCCAGGCAGAGCTCGGCGACGCGTACGAGGTCGAAGCGCATGTCTTTGGCGACTGGGCGGCGCACGCGTGCCACCGCGGAGGTCAGTCGTGGTGCGTTACCCACATTCCCAGCGGGAGGCGAGCGCGCAGCGAGCTGGTACTCACCGAGAAGATGGCAGTAGCGGTCGCGAACGCCCTTGATCTGGAGGTGCCGAAGCTGCCTGAGATCGCAACATCCGACCCCGACCCGCAGGTACCTCGGGACGCCGCCGAGGCGATCAACGCGGTATTCGCGCGCGTGCTGAAATCGAGTCGCAAAGCGCGGCCGAGCATTGCGAAGAAGCCGTCGAGTGACGATGTTGTGTCGAGGGGAGAGCGATGAGCGAACTCGTCAACCGCGGCCTGCCAAAGTGGCCGCAGATGTTCACCACTGGTCGCCAAGTCACGCCGGATCAGGCCAAGGAGATCATTCGCCGTACCGACATGTTCATGACAGACGGTTACGGCGGCAACGACCACGCCTGGGATCGCGCTATGGCAACCCGCCTGCGGATGACGCATCACTGCTGCTTATGGTCGGTGAATAATGGCGCCCGGGACTGGAGCGCCATGCACGACCGCGAGGATCGCTGGCTGAAGGCGTGGGGAGCCATCGGTACCGAGTACGTGCACAACAACTGGATGAGCTGCGCCTACGTCTACGGCCCGCACGGCTGGTGCTGGCCTGACGGGCGCATCGCCTACGTGGACAACGTGGGAAAGTGGCCGTCGGTTGAAGACGTGCTCCGCGACTGGACCGCTATTGCAGAGGCGTTCCCGTTCCTCCATCTCGCTGCCACGTTGATGAGCGGAGAGCATTGCGAGGATACCGAGCCGGTCGTGACCATCGTGGTCGATGGTGGCAGGGCGCATCTCGATGCAGGGTGGACGCTGACCAAGCACCGAGATCGATTCGGACCGACTCCTGCGCCTCGAAATGCTGACAGCTTCGCCGCGCTGTTCACGCCGGGACGCGAGCACGGACCGATTCCCGGCGAGTGGTACGCGGAGTGGGAGGCGCTCGCCGCCAAGCTGTTTGGAGACCAGCCGTGACTCCATGGACCCAGTCCGACGCCATCGCGCTCTGCGTGCTGGTCGAGTCCGTCTGCCCAGCGTTTGGCTGCCACGTCGCGCTGACCGGAGGTCTGCTCTACAAGCGCGGGCCTCGCAAGGATGCCGACCTCGTGTTCTACCGGATCCGGCAGGTGGAGCGCGTGGACTTCGCTGGTCTGCTCGATGCTCTGGCGGTGGTTGGCGTCGACATCCCAACCAAGGGCAGCCCGCGATGGCTAGTCAAGGCGTCGTACCGCGGCAAGCCGGTGGACCTGTTCTTCCCGGAGCTCGACGGTCAGTACGACACGGCGCAAGACGACGCCGCGCTGCCGGCTGTCGATCTCGAATCACTCAACCAATTTTGATTATGCCGGTCCATGTGACGCTGGGCGAGGTCACCTCACCCGACCAAATCACCTATCGCTCGCCACATGGACCGGCACCTTTCTCTGAGTAGACCATGATAGCAGGACGAGACTACTTGACGCCGATCGACGCCGATCCTGAGAAGGATCGGTCGGCTTGGCTGGCGGCCCGCATGCAGGGACATGGGGGATCCGACACGGCGGCAATCGTCGGCGAGCACCCCAACAAGGGCCCGATCGATGTCTGGAGGGCTCACTGCGAGGGTTATTTCGACGACAATGACAACGAGAGGTCGCGCGCCGGCCGCTTCCTTGAGCCGCACGTTCTGGACTGGTTTGCGCGCGGCGGGGATGCCTGGCCGAGGTCGGGCGGTCCGCTGGTCGTCTGCAAGCCGCCAACGGTCTACCACCGCGACCGACCGTGGCAGCTCGGCAGCGCGGACGGGCTGATGTTCGCGGCCGAGGCGGTATCCGATCTGTGGAGGCCAGACGACGAGGGCCTGACGAAGCACGGCGGCCTTGCTGTCCCGTCCAGCTTTGCGCGCGGTGTTCAGGTTGCCCGGCTGATCGCCCGCCGCCCTGACGCGCTCGGTGAGGTCAAGACGCATGGCTGGTTCGGCTCGCGCGGCTACTCGCTCGACGATAACGGCGGCGACCCGGTCGTCTCCGTTCCTCCAGACAAGCGGATCCAGTGCGCCTGGTACATGGAGCTGTACGACGTTGACCTGACGTACCTTGCTGCGCTGGTCGATACCCATTTGCGTCGAACATTCGCGATCCCAAGAGATCGCGAACTCGGAGCGATGCTGCTGACCGAGGTCGAGCAATTCCGCCGCAAGTACATCATGACCGGTATCGCCCCGCCGCCTGATGGAAAGTCCAGCTATCATGAGTACCTCAAGCAGAGGTTCAAGACGCACAGCGCCGAACTGGTCAACGCCGACCATGAGGTCAACCTAGCCGCGGCGGCGCTGATCGCGATCAAGCGTGACATGAAGAAGCTCGGAGATGACCGGGAGTTAGCCGAGCAGGTGCTCAAGCGAGCGATCGGCGGAAGCGCCGGTGTAAAGACCGCGTCCGGGGTTGTGACGTGGAAGTCCCAACGGAGCGGAAAGTACCGCGACAAGGATATGCGCGCCGAACTCTACAAGATAGCCGGCTGGACCGACGTCCAGATTTCGGAGTTCGAGGATAGATACTCCCAACCCGATCACCGCGTGCTACGCACGCCGAGCAAGTAGGACAACATGACAGCAGCAATGGTTGTTTCGTCGTCGCAAGCGGTCGAGCCGCACGACCCCCAGTTCGGCGAGATGAGCGTTCAGAGCATCGTCGATCGCAAGCGCAAGATCGTGGAGGTGATGAGCGCCGTCATGAAGGACGGCGACCACTACGGCCGGATCCCGGGATGCGGGGACAAACCGACCCTGTACAAGGCCGGAGCCGAAGTACTTGCTACGGTCTTCAATCTCGCACCGACGTTCGTGATCGCCAGGACCGACCTTCCTGGCGGACACCGCGAGTACCAGATCACATGCACGCTACGCCACATCGCCAGCGGTGCGATTCTCGGCGAGGGTGTTGGGGTCTGCTCTACGATGGAGAGCAAGTATCGGTGGAGGCGCGGGGAGAGGAAGTGCCCGGAGTGCGGCAAGACAACCATCATCAAGGGTAAGACCGACTTCGGAGGAGGCTGGCTGTGCTTCCAGAAGAAGGGCGGATGTGGCGCGAAGTGGAAGGACGGCGCCAAGGAGATCGAGGGTCAGGATTCCGGTCGCGTCGAGAACCCGGACATCGCCGACACCTACAACACGGTTCTCAAGATCGCCAAGAAGAGGGCGCAGGTTGACTGCACGCTGACCGCGGTAGGAGCGTCGGATCTGCTTACCCAGGATCTTGAGGATCTTCCGGCCGGAACACCGGAGCCCCGCGATGCAGCCGATGATGACATCGAACTACCAAAGCAGCCGTCAGGCGCAGTAGATCCAAAGGCAGAGGATGCCGCTGCGGTAATCATCGCCGACCTCGGGAGCTGCCGGACTTCAGATGATGTGCGCAAGATCGTTCCCCGGATCAACGCGCTGCCCAAGGGCACGCGAGCGCGCCGTGCTGCTCATGAGGCGTACCTTCGGGCAATAGAGGGCGCCGACACGAACCACGGCGACCCGCTGAAGTCTCGCCTCGCCGCTCGGCGGGACGCCAACGTAGAACAGGACGGGCATCAATGACCGCGGAACCGCACGCCGTGACTGCTGCCGGTGCCGCAGAGGACGACCCCCACGAGACCTCGGCCTCGATCGCAGCCTGGCAGAACGAGACGTTCGGTCCGGCGACCACAACCTGGGAGCGGATCGACCGCAGCGATGGCCTGATGCGCGGTGCGATGTGGCTTGCTAGGTGCACGGCCATCTACGCACCTGACGTCCAGCGTCCCAACCTTTCCCGGGCGATTCGCGCCGCCGAGGAACTCGCCGAGCTGATCCAGACTCTGGTGGCGGACGACAACGACCCTGCGGCGTGCGTCGAGGTGGCGGACATCGAGATCGTGCTGGCTGGGATCCTGGCGCGCCACGGCAAAGAGCGCGCTGAATTGGTCCGAGCGAAGATGGCCAAGAATCGCGCCAGGCGTTGGCACGTGACCGGAGACGGACACGGCCAGCACATCGGAGACGAGGAGCGCAGCGATGGGTGACACGGCGATCGGTTGGACGCACAGGCCGGGTACGCGCGGTCGCACCTGGAACCCAGTCAGAGGTTGTTCCCGAGTCAGCGAGGGCTGCCGTCACTGCTACGCCGAGGCTCAGGCCGCGCGGATCGTTCGCATGGGCAAAGGTAAACCGACTGCGTACGACGGCTTGGTCAAGCTGGTCAACGGCGAGCCGCGCTGGACCGGCGAAGTTCGGATTGTTGCAGACCATCTCGCCGATCCATTGAAGTGGCGCCAGCCGTCAACGGTGTTCGTGAACAGCATGAGCGACCTGTTCCACGAGAGCCTGACCAACGAGCAGATCGCGGCGGTGTTCGGCGTGATGGCTGCCTGCCCGCAGCACACATTCCAGGTGCTGACGAAGCGCGCCCGACGGATGCGCGAGTGGTTCGAGATCACCGGTATCGATGACCTGGTCGATCGATTTCGGCACATAGCTCTAGCCGGTCGGATCGAACAGGTTGCTGAGCTTCGCCAACTCGCAGCCGACGGTATCACCGGCGCAGAACTCGCCAAAAGGTTCGGCATCTCAGGCACGCAGGCGCGCAACATCGTTAGCGGCAGACAGTGGACGCCAGAGCATAAACCGGAGTGGCCCCTGCGCTCAGTATGGATCGGCGTCAGCGTCGAGAACCAGGACGCGGCCGACGAGCGCATCCCGGATCTACTGGCGACACCGGCGGCGATCAGGTTCTTGAGCTGCGAGCCGCTGTTGGGTCCTGTGACGCTGCCCGTCGTCCACGTGTTCGGACCTAGCCCGGCATGGGAAGGCCCCCGCATTGGCTGGGTAATCGACGGCTGCGAGTCCGGACCGAACGCTCGCCCCGCCCAGCGCGAGTGGTTCGCCTCGCTTGAGGAGCAATGCAGGTCCGCTGGCGTGCCCTACTTCCACAAGCAAGAGATGGTCGACGGCAAGCTCGTGCACGACTTCCCAGGTCGCCAGGAGTGGCCCGCATGACCCGCCGAATCCTCATCGAGGCCGCCATCCTGGTTGGCGCGCTTGCTCTGCTGGCCGCTGGAGCCATGTGGGTGCTCAGCAAGGAACTGCCGTGAAACTGACCAAGCAAGGCATCCGCGACCTCAACGCTCGTGGCTACAACGGTCGGCGGGCTGTCGGGGCAAAGAGCGAGCGCTGCTCTCACACCGTCACCGAGATTGCCGTGATCGGGTGGCGCTACGATCCGGACACGCTCGACGAGGAGCCCATCGATGGCTACGTGTGCGTGTCCTGCCTCAAGGTCCTCGTCCGATGAAGACCTCCCGCTCAATCGCCATCCTGGCCGCGTTCGCGCTGCTGGTATGGGTGCAAATCCACGCGTGCGTGTCGCCGTGAGCGCAACCTGCGATGACCTGTCGGCGTTCGTGGATGGCGAGCTGGACGCTGCACGCGCCCAAGAATTCCGCCTCCACGTCGGCGAGTGCGGCGCCTGCTCTCAGCAGCTTAACGCCGCGATGCAGGTGTGGGTTATCAAGTCGCAGAAACCGCGCGCCACCGACGAGAAATGAGTTGCGGTCGACAGCGCCAGTGAGCATTGTGGAGTTGATATGCTGAAGCTGAGTGAACTGAAGGCGCTGCGGTCGAAGATGGAGCGCACGCCATGGGACCGGACGACACCGCACGCGATCTCCAACGAAGAGTATGACCTTGGCAGATTCGATGGTCCCGCTGATGCAGCAGGCGTCGTGGCGTGTGTCAACGCGGTCGATGTGCTGATCGACATCTCCGAGCTAGCCCGACTTCTGCGCAGCGCGGATTGCGCCCATGTGTATTGCTCGGCCGAGAAGCACGGAACTGCATGCCCGGTGCGCTGGGCCTCAGACCAACTTGACGCTGCACTCGCCAAGGTCTCGCCGTGACACGCCGCTCGTCGTCCGACACCGCCGCTGCCTTCCTGGAGTCGCAGACCAAGAAGCAGGCTCGCCGCTCGCGCGCTGTGGTCCGCCCCGCCCCGCGCAAACCGACGGCCAAGCGCCTGCTCGACACCCGACCCAAGCACGAGCGCATGCCGATCACCGCCGAGCAGATCGAGCGCCTGCGTCTTGGCGCCGTGGCAACGCGGGATCGAGTCTTCACCCAGGTCTGCGAGCGGGCACTCAAGGGTGAGACCGACGCGCTGAATGCATGCAGGGCGGCTCTGTATGGCCTCGGATGACCGGCCGTTCTGCGAGCCACCGGGCAAGCCGGAGGAAGCCGCGATCTTCCTGGCCAACTCGGGTCGGCGGTCCTTCTGCCCGTCCTGCGGCATGAGTGTCGCGGTGAACAAGGCCGGCGACTTTGCGAGGCATCGACCATGAGTCATCCGCTGTCCCTAGACGATTACGGATACGCGGCAATCGCTGAACTGGACGCCGATCCCGAGGCTACAGTGGCCGAGGTCGCAGAGTTCATCGGCATCTCGGACTCGGTGATCTATCGGCTCTGGCGCAAGACGCGACCCGGGACCACGCCGCGCGGGCAAGGGTCAGGAGAGCGGCAGCGGTTCGCGGCGCTGTGCGACCTCGTTGCCGCGCAGATCGGGACCGAAGACATGGGCACCGTGGACATCTTCGGCGCGACTCGGCTGCGCGTTGGGAGCCTCAACGATCGCACCCTGTACCGCGTGCTGCGCAAGCTAGTCGAGGACGGCAGGGTGATTCGCAGCGGTGGTCGATGCTCGGCAATGTTCAGGAGGGCGCCCAATGTATAACCTGCTATGTGCACTATGCGGCCTCGTCGCCCTGTGGTGCTTGCTGATTCTGTCCGCCGATAGCTATCGCCGTAGGATTGCCGTACTGGAAGCGCTGATTGGAGGTCCGCGGCTTGGCCGCGAGATTCCGCTCGGCATCGGCGCACGTTACGTTGTCCTGATCCGCATGGAGGTAGACGGCCTGGTCGAGAGCTGGCCCGAGTATCAAGCCTACGGCGACGAATGGCCGACCGGGCGCCGCTACTACATCACCGACGCAGGTCGGCGCATGGTCGGAGACCACGACAGGTGACGAAGCAACGCATGGCCGCGATCCGGATCCGCGCGCTCCGATACCTGTCCGATTACGTGATGGCTGTTCTCGACTGCGACCCCGGTCCGCGCACCATTGCAGAGACTGATGAGGAGCACGACTATCTTGAGCGCTTCATCAGGGACGAGGCTATGAAGCTGCGCGGACGCGCGAACAGGACGAGGCAATGACCGAGCACGTCATCGCTGGACTGGAGCAGCGCACTACTCCGGAGGGCTCCACGGTCTACCGCTGGAAGTGCGCGTGCGGCGATCATGGCAAGTGGACGACGCTCCGGCACGCCAACGCGTCAGGCCCTCGTCACGCGAGGAAGCGGTGAAGCGATCGTCGCTACGCCGCAAGACGCCGCTCGCCCGCAAGCCGATGCGCCGCGGCAAGCGAAGGACGAAGTACGCGCGCAGGGAGCGGGACAGACCTAGGATCCAATGGACATGGCAGCAGAACTGCGCCGTTGCTGACTGGGGCTATGGTCGCGTCGCAAGCTGGCATGGTCCTCCGGCCGGAAGGTGTTCCGGGCGCGTCGAGGCTCACCACGCAGGCGTCCACGGGTACGGCAACAAGGCCCCAGATGACACGGTGATTCCGATGTGTACTCTGCACCATGGCCAGATCACTGGTGAGCCAGGAGGTCGCGGGTGCTTCGACGCCTGGCCGCGAGGGACTGTCAAGGAGTGGGAGCTCGTGATGATTGAGCACTACCGGGCGCGCTACGCCGCTCACCTGTCCGGCATGGAGGCGATCGCGCTGTGAGCCGATCCACCCACGCAACCGCTCTGCGCGCCGAGTGTCCGCGGTGCAAGTCGCCTCCGATGGAGTGGTGCGTCAACCCAGACGGATCGCCACGACAACAGAGCCATCCCGAGCGGTCTCGGGCGGCGCAATCGGTTCCTGTGATCACGGACGACCAACTCCAGGCGCTCGACAGGCTCCACGCTGACCCGTCGGCGTCGATCTCCAGGCCCGTCGAGATCGCACTCCGCAACAAGCGGTGGATCCGTGCGCTCGATCCGCCTACCCCGCCGGCACCGGAAGGGACGCGGTACCTCAGGCGACCGAAACGCAGGTACGAAGTGACACCGGCTGGCCAGTGGGCACGCGAGAACGCAAGGAGAGCGGGATGACCGAGCCGCTGCACGTCGGCTTCTCGGGCACGCGACACGGCATGACCTCCGACCAGTGGGTCGCGGTCCATCGGGTGCTTCGCGAAGTCACCGAGAGCCGCAAGTTCTTCGCTCATCACGGAGATTGCATCGGAGCCGACGCCCAGTTCAGCGAGATCTGCAACTCCATGCTCGGATTGGCAACGATGGTGGTCCACCCCGGTCCGCCGAGCAGGTTCAGCGCAGGATGCCGTGCCAGCATTCGACTCAATCCGAAGCCTAACCTTGAGCGCAACCAAGACATCGTCGACGCGTCGCACGTCATGATCGTCGCACCGCTTGAACGGTGGCCTCAGCCACGCGGTGGAACATGGTGGACGTTCCGTGCGGCATTGCGTGCGCTGAGAGCTGGCAAGCTGACCGGCCTCCACGTGATCGGGCGAGATGGTCAGCCGTTCGACCACGGCAACTGGAAACTTCCATGACCGAGGAGAAACCGACACTGTCGCAGCTACCGCCGATGAGCACAGTGGTTATGGTGAATGGGATGAGCGACCGCGACTATTACGTGACCGTGTGCGACGCATGCCGTTGCGCTTCGTGCTGGCATGGAGAGTTCCTGTGTCAGGAGTCGCTGACAGCTGGCACGGTTGACGTGCTGGCCTCGGTCCTACGCGCCGAGGGCCGCGAGCATCCGGGCTGCTTCTCTGTCGAGAAGCTGATGGAGGTCTGCGGCTCGGTGAGGTACGCTCCGTGAGCACGAAGATCGACCTCGACGAGATTCACGAGGCCGGCCGCGCCCTGATAGAAGCGATTGACGCCGTGGATGCATGTCGCAACGGAGACAAGTCCAGTGCGCTAACCGCCCTGCATGCTATGTCGCTGGAGCGACAAGCCTACGATCGTGCCATCGGGTCACCTCGTATCGGCGTAGCTCTGGTCGCGCGCATCCGGGATCTGGAGGATGCATTGACGGTCTTCGGTGACCATGGCCTCTGGGAGGGGCGCATCGAGAAGGTACTCGCCAAAGGCGCGGTGCTGCCGTGACCGCGAAGTACGACCCGGCCGAGGTCGAGCGGCTGATTACGGAGGCGAGGCGATGCAAGTGGTGCAAGGGGACCGGGCGTAGTGGTCCCGGTGGCTGCTTCGAGTGCCTGTACTGTGAGGGCAGCAAGGTGCAGCCGAGCGCCATGGCCGACCAGCTGGAGGCCGTGCAGGCTCGCATCCGCCGCCTGGAAGCCGAGCTCGCCCGCGCCGCCGGAGTCGCCCGGGCTCACGGCGAGAATGCCTACGCAGACGACTTCATGAGGGTCGCGCAGGACCGCGAGGACTTCGACGCCGAGGTGACCAACAAATGACTGCCCTCGACTGCGCCTGCTGCGGCCTGGCTATCGAACTCCAGTCGCCGGTACTCGAAGACAGCCGGCACATCTGCCCGGGATGCGGTGCGACGTGCCAGGTGTTCTTCGAGGACCCTGACACCGACAATCGCCCGTACTTCGGCTCGTGGAAGTGCAGCCATGGCATCGACGGCGACGAGGCGTGTGACGCGTGCGAATCGGACGGCGTAAGTGCTGTGCTGGCAGCGTCCACTGTGCTCGATCAGGTGGCGGTCTTGGCCAGGAGCGCGACCGCGTCTGCCCAGTCGCTGCTGGCGGTGCTGACCGGTGACCCAGACCTCCAAGCCTGCGGACCTGCCATGACCACCGCCGAGGCTTACGAGCTCTGGCGCGCCGCGGAGCCGGACTGCCGGGACGAGGATGGGCCATGATGTTGCCGATGACCGACGCCGAGGTCGACGCTTCCGCGCGCGCCTACTACGAGGCCGAGTACAACTACCGCGCCGAGGAGTGCGAGGCGATGGAGAGGGCCGCACGGGAGGTGCGCGCGATGCGAGGTCGCTGGTTGGTGGTCCACGAGGACGGCGGTGCGCTGAGGTTCCGGGGACGGCAAGGCGCACGCGGCTACTCGCGTGCCTGCAGGTACTTCGGTATCCCGTCGCGAGTCATTCGGTACCGGCGCGACCGAGTGCAGTTCGACGAGGCGCTCCCCGGGCTGATGGTCAGCGATCCGAGGTTGTGGCCATGACCTACCACGCTGAACTCCTGCTGGCCACGATCGGTGGCCCGAACAGGTATCCACACCTGACCTGCGACGGCTGCGGCATCAAGTACAACATCCCGACCAACAAGCCTGCTCCGAAGTGGCTGCTGGACAACAAGGCGCCGCGCGGTTGGCGGCATGAGACGACCGCCGACCCGGCAACTCAGGCGCAGACCACCAAGCACTACTGCCCGAGGTGCCGATGATCATCGAGTACGTCCCACAGCCGACCAGCCCAGCGCGGTTCGCGATCGGGCACGGAACCATGGTGGCGCTCAACCTGTGCGCCGGGCAACTCTACGCTGTAGAGCATCACCTGCTGCAGATGGTCTCGATGATCACGCTGCACCAGCTGGGCAACGAAGGCCCGGTCGCTCTCGGGGAGTTCTGGTCATGACGTCGCTTCCATTGAATCTCGGACCGCCTAGCATGGCCGACATCGAGCGCGCTGATGCCCTGATCGCGGCGATGCACCTGAACTCGGGTGACGTCGAGCGCTGGAGCTTGTTGATGAACTGGATGGAGCGCCGGATCAAGTTGCAGCGCAGGAGCCATGGAGGCGAGGCGTGACGAGAGAGAGTGTTGACCTTGCACATCGCGTACTGCGATAGCCGCATACTTGACAGCGAACAGTGCACTGATAATCGTACCTGAACGAGCCGTGGCACGGCCTGCCCCTGTATGGGCTAGGCTGGGCACGGCGAGACAAGCGCCCTTGTTGGGCAAGAAAGACGCGATGAACACCACGACGATCAAGATCAACGGACTTACGCCACTTCTGATGCACAACGGCCAATTGGCCGACCCGATCGCCCCGGCAACACTGGCGCTCGCCAAGCTGACCAGCAAGAGAAACAAGACGGTCGACGACCACAAGGCCATCGGGAAGTGCGAGTGGTACGGCGGTCTCTATGTGGACGAGAAAGGTCACCCCTGCCTGCCGGGCGAGGTCATCGAGGCGGCCCTCGTCGAGGGAGCCAAAAAGCACAAGCTCGGCAAGGTGGCCAAGGGCGGCATCATCGTCTTTGGCAACTTCGCCCTAGAGTACGACGGACCAAGGAACGCCGACAAGCTCTGGGACCATGGTGGGTTCATGAAACGATCTGCGGTCCGCGTCGGAACGTCGCGCGTCATCAGAACCAGACCGATGTTCCCGAAGTGGGCTTGCAAGTTCGACGTCCAGTGGGACCCGCAACTCGTCAAGGACGAGGATCAGCTGATGGACATCGCGCACAGTGCTGGAATGACAGGGATCGGTGATTATCGTCCAAAGTTCGGCCGGTTCGAGGTAGCCTGAATCCAGGGCTAGGTCGGGCTTGGCAGGGCCAGCCAGGGCTCGTCCCGGCGCGGCGCGGCAAGACATGGCCTCTAGTGAGGAATAATGAGTGATACGTCGTCCTACCCGTTCAATGCCGACCATCTTAGCAAGGGCGATGCGGTAACCGTCGCGCAGATCGAGCACGCATACTCGGTCAGGCACGGCACCGACCGCTACCAGTTCGCGTGGCTGCAGGCCAAGGAGTTCGTGGTCCGAAGCTTCGCCGAGCGCGGGGAGATCGTGACGGTCGTGCACCGCGATGGTGCCCTCGTCATCCTGACCGACGAGGAGCAAGCCGCGTACAACTCCGACCAGTTCAAGGCCGGCATCCGCAAGGCGCGCCGCAGCCATGCCCGCATGCTTGGCGCCGACCGCTCGAAGATCGCCGACCCCGACATCCTGCGAACGCATGACCGCGCCATCGAGGTGCAGGGTCGGGTGCTGGCCGCGGTCTCGCGTGAGACGCGGGTCCTGCCGCCGCAACCGCATCGGAGGTCTACGCCGGTACTCCCGGGCGCGAAGACCGACACCGAGACCAAGCCATGACCGCCGAACTCAAGCCGCTGGGCTACTGGTACGGCATGGACGGCACGACCTACGCCGTCGTCCTGCCATCCGAGGTCGGCGATCGCCCACGCTGGTGGATAGGCCGTGAACTGGTGGATACGTATCAGCACGTGCTCGACCATGGATTCGGCGATCCGCTGCGCCGCATCGGACCATGGACCGCTAGCGATCTTCACTCTGGCATGCCTCCGAACGACTGCGCCGACGAGGCCGTGCTCGCCCTGGTGATTCCGCACCGCGAGCCTGGGCCATCGGATGATGAACTGGCTGCAGCGACCGACGCCGCGCTCAAGGCGCCGAGGTCGACGATCGGACGCGGTCAGGTTCGCGATTGGATTGCCGGGCTGACAAGCCCCGGCACTGATGAGCCATGACCAATCTCCAGCAAGCGCTACACCTCAGCCTCCACTGCATGGCGGCGTGCGATGCCGGCGACTTCGACACGGCACGTCGGTTGATGAGGAAGCGAGACCATCTCGTCGCGCAGTTCGGCGGATGCGACCGGGACGTGTGGAGTCAGTGGGCCGACCGCAAGCTGAGCGATGCCGAGGTGGCTGCCATCCTGGCACACGGTGCGTCATGAGCGACTGGCGCGCGAACATGGCCGCTGCGCTTGCCGCCGGAGACTGTTCGACGCAGGCCGAATGGGTCGAGCGCTACCCCGGCGTGCACTGCTGGTTCCGGTTCCGCGATGACGACTTTGACTCCTGCGCCAGCTGTGGTGTGGTCAGGCGTCGCGACGAAAAGAACAAGCCGTGCCGAGGCGTTGTGACCGTCGAACTGCGGAGCAAGCCATGACCGGGGAGCCGTCACTTCTCGACTGCATCGTCATGGCTGTCTGGGTAGCTGCGCACCACGGCTTGCGCCGTCTCGGTTACCCCCAGGTCGGCACGCGTCATCTCTGGCCGCTGGTGTTCGAGATGACCAGCGCGCTCGGCAACCCGCCTGCGCCAGGAGGCTGGTGATGACCGACGCCGGTCTAAAGCTCGCCTTGATCCGGCTGCTATGGGACAGCGTGGTCGATGAGGCCGACTGCACATGCTGTCCTGGCGACCCGTGCCCGCAGTGCGAAGGCATGCAGGCACTCGGGTTTGAGCGGTGGGTTGACGCCGACACAGCCGAGGCTCAGCTGGCGTGTCTTGAGTTCCGCATCAAGCAGGAGATCCCGACTTGAGTATCTACGACGACCCATTTCCGGACCTGCTCCACGGAGCGACCACGATGCCGGTCGAGGGTGGTCATCAGTTCTCGGTCACTCCCACCGACGAGCGCGCGTTCCACACGGGCCGGCGTCGGTTCCGCGTCTACTGCACCACCTGCCGGTCCGAGATCCACGAGGCGACTACCGGGCCGCACGAGGCAATGAAGCGGCATGCGACGTTCATGCGGAGCGCGAATTGATGCCGCGCAAGCCGGCCGACCTCCGCGTGCGCTGGAGCAAGCGCCAGCGAGCGCTCATGTACATCGGCAGCGCACCGACCGGCGGCATGCTTGCGCTGTTCCTGGAGGGTGTAAAGCTGATCGACGCGTATGGCTTTCGCGCAGGACTGGCAGCGAAGATCCACCGGTCTGACGCCAGCGACGAAAGGACGCTCGCTCAGGAGCTCGATGCGCGCGGCTACGACCTGACGACGCTGCGGTTTCAGATCAGGAGGAAGGCGCAGCCGTGATATTTACCCGCCACGCCTGCGAGCGCTACCGGCAGTTCCACCTGCTGGACCGGCCCACCGCGACTGACGCTGACGCAGCCGCCCTGCTCGTGGAACACGGCCCAAGCGCGGTGAAGCTGCCCGCTCGCACGATCCGCGGCGACGAGGTCTGGACCATCCATGCGCTCGGCGTCGAGCTGGTGGTCAAGCGGGACGGAGACTTCGAGGAGCCGGTGTGCGTGACGGTCTTGCCGCCGGCGAGGTTTCGTGGGCTGACACCGTTGCTTGCAGAGCAAGTCGAGGAATCGCAACGCAGGGCATTGGAGATGGCAGAAGCGGCCAAGCTCCGGCTGGCGGAAGCAAACCGGGACACCGAGAAGCGCCGGGTCGCCGCCAAACAGGCCGAGGCCGCCAAGCGCAAGAAGGACAAGCCAGGAACAACCGCCGCCCAGCAGGCCGGGGCCCATGCAGAAGCCAAGCGCATCAAGCAGGCGGCGGTCCAAGCACAACGAGACTTCGAAGAGCGGCTCCAACAGGCGCGCAACGAGGCGGAGTTCGCCAGAGTCGAGAGCGCGATCCTGACCGAAGCGCTCCGAACGATGCGCATGCAGCTGGAGCGTGAGCACAAGACGGAGCGCATGCGGATCGCACGCGACCACGACTCCGTAAGGCACAAGGCTGCGCTTCGGATCGCGGTGCGACATCTGCGGGCGACCGGAGCGAGCGAGGTCCTTGGCGCGATCGCGGCGATCGATCCGGGGCTGGCGTCCGAGGCGTTCGCTAACGGAGATGGTCCATGAGCGACGTAGCGCTGACCAAGCAGCAGATCGTCGAGATCGCGCGGGAGGTTGCGGCCGAGCTCCGCAAGCCGCCGCCTCGGCCGGATCCAGTGGCCGAACCAGATCGCGACCGCGCTGCCGAGCACCTCGTGTTCGCTCTGCACATCTACCCGGGCTACCGCGTCGACTCGCGTGGGCCGACGGGATGCATCATGGACGCGCTGGAGTCGATCGCCCCAGAAATTGCGGCCGAGATCCTTGAGCACGGCGCCGATGAGGTCTACCGGCGCCGCTGGTCGGAGGATGAATGAGCACCGAGGAGGGTACCGTGACCGAGTCAGCGTTGTTGACGTACGAGCAAGCAGCGGCGTACCTGTCCACGCCGATCAACACGTTGCGTTCCATGGTCCACCGCAAGACCGTGCCGCACATCCGCATGGGGCCGCGCTCCGTTCGATTCAGGCGCGAGACGCTCGATCGCTGGCTTGCCGAGCGCGAGCGGGTAGCAGCGTCATGATCAAGACAGTCAAGCGCGCCGACGGCACGCGCCATCAGGTCTACGGGAAGCGAAAAGGCAAGAAGGTCTACCTCGGCACCTACGACTCGAAGAGAGAGGCGCTTGCGGTCGATGAAGAGCACCGCGTCAAGCAAAGGCGGATCGCAGCCGGAGAGCTCCCGGAAGAGCACGACGACCGGCTGACCTTCCGCAAGGCGATCGATCTATGGGTTGCCATGCTGCGCGCCACCGGATCGCGCTCGCTCGTGCCACACGAGAGCCGGGCGAGGGTCCACCTAGTTCCGGAGTTCAAGGACACGCCGATCGTTGAGATCGACAAGGCGAGGATCGTGAAGTGGCGCGACCACGCGAGCACACAGATGTCGGCCGCGAACGTCAACACCCTGCTAGGGTCCCTGTCGAGCGCGTTTTCGTGGTTCGTGGAGCAGCGGTGGCTAGAGCGCAGCCCGTGCCGCGGCGTCAAGCAGCTCGTTCGGCCCAAGAAAACGTTCCCGTGGCTGCAGTCGTCCGAGCAGGTGACGCGCCTGCTGGCTGCGTGCCCGTACCGGATCGTTACCATCATCGCCGTGCTCGTTGGAACCGGGATGCGCTTCGACGAGGCCCTCCACCTGCACTGGGATGACATCGACCTGGAGCACAGGCTGATCACCGTCCAACGTGGTCGCAAGGGCATGCCCAAGTCAGGCAAGGGTCGCCATGTGCCGATCATGGACGACTTGCTGCCGGTGCTGCGCGAGATGCGGCTTGCGCGCGGTGAGCAGCGCATGCTGTGGCCCAGCAAGCGACGCAACCGGAAGCCGGGCGAGGCTCGCACGCAGCCGTCGATCCGGAAGGCGTTCCACGCTGCGGTGAAGAAGGCGGAGCTCGACACCCGGATGCGCATCCATGACCTGCGACATAGCTTCGCCAGCCTGTTCCTCCTGAACGGCGGGGACATCTTCAAGCTCAGCAAGATCCTCGGGCACTCCAGCGTGGCGATCACCGAGCGGGTCTACGCACACCTCTGCCCGGACGCTTTCAGCGCAGACTACGGCCGCGTGCGGTTCCGGATGCCCTCCACAGAGGCTTCTCCCATCCGTCTCCACCAGCCAGGAGACCGACGAGGACAATCGGACATTGCCAACAGTTCAGACAGTGCACATGTTTCGTGATATCGCCAACTTGACCTGAGTTCTAGCTGAACATCATCGAGAACCTACCTCCACCGACCGACGACGCGCACCGCGTCATTTCAGGCCGTCTACCGGACATCTTCCCAAGCCACCAGAAGGACCCCATGACCAACTGCAACCTCGCATCCCGCATCGTCCGCCACCTCCCACGCGCCCTGCTCATGACCGCCCTGGTAGGCTGCGCAGGCGTCACCCGCGAGTGCTCATCCTGCGCCGCCGGAAGTCTAGGGGCTGACTGGGTCGTCGTCCAGATGGACAACGACGGCCGCCCCTACCGCTGCTGGGACCTGCACGACGTCTCGGTCGCCGTTGAGGGTGGGGACGGCGTGGTCTGGATGGACACGACCTCCAGCAATCTGATCCATATCAGCGGCCACTTCAACCGCGTGCAGGTGGTGGGAGGCAACTGGGACCGCGCCTACGCGACGCTAGGTCTGACCAAGGAGACATGCGCCGAGGTCCGCGGCCAGCTGTACGACCCGACCGCGCGTCAGTTCAGGGTGCGCAGCGCGGAGGCCGGCAGGTGAGCGCCTCGCATCCAGAGGCCAACCCCCAGCCCAACGACCGCGACCTGATCCTGGAGGTCATCCACGACCTGGATCGCCGGGTGCTGCAGGCGCGAGCCGACGGCTACCCGCATGGCCGCGAGACCGAGCGCGAACAGTCTGCCGCGCTGCGTCGCCTGCTGGAGCGGGCGGATGACTACCTGGGCTGGCAGGCGCGGACCGGGAGGCCGGGATGAGTTCGCGCGACATGTCCGACGAAGCGTTCATGCGCTGGTGCGAGAACGTCAAGCCGTGCACGTTCTGCCGACAGCCGTTCGCTGGTCCGGTCTGCCCCTGCGAATGGGAGCGCCTGACGCCTTCTGTTGCTGACCGTAACCGGAGCCGACGATGACAGCTCCCCGCAAGCCCGGCTACGCGCAGGAGGTCATGCTCCGTGTCTCGTGGTCCGTGCTGAATCACGAAGACGGCCAGCCGCAACACGTCCGGCGTGGTGAGGTCATCCTCGATCTCGGACTGGAGCGGGCTCCCGATCCAGAGCTGACCGGCGACGAGATGCAGCAGATTGCCTTCGCAGCGAAGATTGCGACGCTCAAGGCGCTCGGCAGGCGACCGAAGCCCAAGCGTGTCGAGTCGCTCGTTCCCATGAGGTCCATGAAGATGTGGATCGGGAACCTGGACGGCGATCGTCAGGGCCTCGTTATCGCACCGTCGAAGGAGCGGGCGAGGAATATCATCGGAATTAGTCGGTCCGACTTCGAGAACCACTGGGTGCGCCAGCGCGGTGTCTATCAAGGGCTCGAGTTCGATGTCCTCTACACGCGTCCAATGGGCGTTGCCGATTTCCAGTGGCAACAGGGCCGATGCTCGCTCGGGGGAAAACGATGACCCCCGCCCCCCCTCGCCCCGACCTCCATCCGCGACGCCCTGCGCGAGGTCTGCGGGGATGTGAGGTACGTGTGATCAAGGGTGACCGCGTCTTCTGGACGTGCCCGATCGACAACACGATCTGGTCTATCGGCGAGTGCGGTGACCTGGCGATGTTCATGGCGGGCGATGTCAGGCCGATGAGCGAGATGGAGATCAACTGATGGGCAAGCGCAAGCCGGCCGTCAAGGTCACCCGTGACGAGGTCATCGTTGGTGACGGTCGACGCGTTCTCCGCGCATCGACCAACCTGCTCGGTGCGCTCGCCAAGGCAGCTGAGCGTTACGCTGGCCAACGCTACTGCCGCAACTGCGGCGATCCGTTCGACGTCAACGCCGAGAACGCCGCGGTGCGTGAGCCCTCCGGCTCATGGCGCCCATGCCCGAACCCGTCGCCCGGACGGCCGATGATCGACAGCGGTGTCGGAGGGCACATGTACACTGACCAGAACCCGAGGATCGACTGATGACCGACACCACCGACACCAGGCCGAGCATCGCGGAACTGCAGGCACTGCGGGATGAGATGGCGCCTGGACCGTTCACCTATGACGAGGAACACGGCTGCATAGAGACGGCCTACGTTCCTCGTCATGATCAGCCGGCCGAGGAGCTTGAGGTCCTGGTGCTCGGAGCGCGAAATAACCCGGAGGACGGCGAGGGCGCAGCCGCGATATTAACCGCCGCACCCGTGCTGTTGGAGATCGCCGCGGCGGCACTCGCATGGCGCGACCAGCGAGCAGATAATCTGCGCGCCGCGCTCATGCGAACCGAGGCGGAGATTGAAGCCGAGGATCAGGAGGTCCAGCGCGCTCGGGTCAAGCGCACGGCGGATCTCGCTAGAGCTATCGAAAATGCTCTGGCAAAGGTCAGGCCATGATCTACAACTTCGCCGCAGGACTAGACGACGGAATCTGGGTCGCGATCTGCCTGGAGCACGACCTCGTGACCCAAGCCGATTCGGCAGACGAAGTGAAGGTCATGGCGGCCGACATGCTTCGCGCGTGCGCCGAGGCCGATCGAGAGGAAGGGCTGTCGATGTCAACGCGACGACCGCCTCCGGTCGATGACGTGGCCGATATCGAGGCGCTGCCGATGGCCTTCAGGTTTACGGTCGAGGTTGAACTGTGACGCCCGACCCTTCCAAGTGCCGAGCGCTTGCTGAGTGGGCACGGGCAACCGGGCGCAACGAGGGCGCCGGAGATCTGCTTGAGATCGCCGACCAGCTCGAAGCCGCGGCGGAGTTGGCCGAACTGCAGTCGTTGCCGAGCGAACTGCTGGACGAGGTCGGGGCGTTGCGTGGTGTCGTGGAGGTCGCTGCGCTCAACCACATCCAGACCGTTCGCGAGCGCGACGCCGCCCTGTCCGAGGTCGAGCAACTCCGTCAGTCGTGCCCGTGCCTTCATGTCGCACCGTGCCACGCTCGATGTTCCTGCGTCGCGCCCCTGTCGTCGTCTGGATGCCAGCGGTGCTGCTCGTACGGATCGCCAGAGCAACAGCGCGCGGCAGCTGAGCGCCTAGCCCGGGAAGCGCCCGCGACTGACGAGGCGATGATCGCCGTGCGCGATGCCTTCACCCAGGTCGCATCGCTGTCCGGGGAATCCTTCCCGCAGCGCGTGATCGAGGACATCTCTGTCCGCGTAGCCGACCAGCTGGCCGGCAAGGTTCGCTCGTGAGAACGCCCGACCCTATCAAGTCCTGGGAGCGTCATGTCGAGTTCATGCGCCGCTGCCCGGAGAGCGACAAGCGCTGGCGCGAGCGAGAGGCCGAGCGGTTGCGCAAGCTGTACCCATCGAAGTCACCGGCCGATCGCCTGGTGGAAGAGATTCGCAAGATGACACGCACACACTGACCTATTGCAAGAGCTGGTGGTGGTGATTACCAAGAGTGGAACGACATGAGCGAAGCAGAAGCAACCGAGAAGTTCCGCCAAGCGTGTACGGTATTGCGCTAGATCAGTGAGACATCTCATTTCGATTTCTACGTCGCGAGCGATACGCTTTGCTTGATGCGCGGACCATCCCATGACAGGCACGGTCACGCGCAACCACAAAACGTGGTGGAGTGCGACGCCTCTCTCCGCATTTCCGGAGGCGACTGGTGAGCAAGTTGATCGAATCCGAGACCACCGAGACGTTGCCGAGCGGCATGACCATCACCACGCTCCACCTCACGCCGGAGGCCAAGCGTGGGCTGTTGACCAACGGGGCGACCATCCCGCCGCAGCCGGGCGAGTCCCGGAAACTGACCATCCGGGAACTGACCGTGTATGACCACCAGCGGCGCTTCCAACTCGGCTACGCCGCACTCCTTGCCGGGACTTCGGTTGCCGGCATACTAGTCATGCTCGGGGTGCCGGTGTCCTTCTGCGTGATGTCTCCGCTGGTAGCCTTTAGCATCCCGGCATTGCTGTGGGCATGGCGCGACTTGCGGGACATCAAGCGGCGCCGCCTGGCGCGTCAGGCCGAATCGGCGCAGACGGAGATGTTCCCGTGATCGACGATCCGATCTCCAACCGCGTCCGAGCTCAAGAGAAGGGCGAGCGCATCGCCGAGGAGACGCTGGCGCGTATCGCGCGCGAGCTCGACAAGCAGAACTCCAGCGGGGCTTGGTCCAAGCTGCCGCCCCCGCCGCCTTCGCCAACCTGCGACTTGTGCGATCGCCGCGCCGTGTGGAAACATCCTGCGGGCGGTCTGCGGTGTGGCAGATGTCCGAGGCCAGAGAAGTGACCAAGACCTATCGCATCGCCACTCCTGTCGGAGACACGGCTCGCTGGCTACAGCCGATCGAGAACGCCAAGGACCGATTCATTGCGGACATCATGGAGGCTTGGCGGGATGACGATAGCGGCAGAGCGATGCCGGTTGTCACGTTTGAGACCTCCACGGAGGATGACATGGGCGACCCGATGCCCGAGTACACGCGGTGCCTTGTGGATGGCAGGTGGGACTCCTCGATCTTGTCCGAACGCCCGGACTGGCCGTCTTGGGACTTCGCCTACGGCGCGAGCCCGGAACTGGCAATGAGAGTCACCGACAGCGCGATCGGCTGCGCGCACAAGCGTTTGATCTGCTCCAACACTTGCACGCCGCGCGAGGGGATCCCGGAGCCGCGGATCCGATGCGCGTCGTGCGGCACGACATGGGAGCCGGAGCGATGACAGCGAAGTACGACCCCGCCGAGGCCGACCGGCTGATTGAGGCTGCGCGGAGCTACAAGTGGTTCAGCGACGATGCCATCGACTCCATGGCCGACCAGCTCGAAGCCGCGAAGGCCGAGGTCGACCTGCTCAACGGCCACCTGCGAAGCCGCATCGAGCACGCACGTCTCCGTGCCAAGGGTGACCACGAGCGAGCGGAAGCCTTGCGTTCGGCTCTCCGCGAGGCTTGTGCCATGCTGCGCGGATGCCGGACCGGAGATAACCAGGAGGCCATCACGACGAGCAAGATCGACGCGCTGCTGGCCGTGGCCAATGGCGACAAACCACTGTTCGAGGTCGGCGGCACCAGGGATCCGTGGGAGCCGTGACCCGCGCCGACCACAAGCGAAGCATCCTGCTGGCGCTATCGATGATCCTCGCCAAGGATGACGACCTGATGAACGACGAATTCGATCCGGACGGCCCGGAAGCTCGGCGATGGCAGTCGGCGCGCGATGAACTGGTCGCAGAGTTCGAGCGACGTTCGCTGGCGAATGGGGCTAAGCCATGAACGATGTCGACTACATCCTGGCGGTCCACCGCGCAGAACAGCGCCGAGTGGAGGCGATCGGTGAACTCGCTGGATCCGTCCTGTTCCTGGTCGGCTACGGCTTGTACCGCCTGATCGAGTGGCTGGCGTGACCTGCGAGTACTGCGCGCTGACCTCGGCGGAGCAGCACGCCTTGGGTCGTGCCCCGGTAGCCCGCTGCGGCCAGTGCAAGTACCGGAGGCGACGGGTGACCGCGGAGCACGAGAGCCATGCGGACTACCAGCGGTTCTGGTGCGACTCCTGCAATGGATGGGAGCGTCGTCGATGACCACCGGCGACATCCCGCGCCGCGAACTCCGCCGCTGTCGCAACTGCGGACGGGTCGGGGCGACCAACTACCGCTGCCCTTGGATGTGGCACTGGGATAGGTCTCGAACTATCGCGTCTGCCTGCACGTGTTCTCCGTGGTGCAGCGAGCGATTCGCTCAGCGGGTGCGAGCAGAATGCGCTCGACAGCACGCTACTGGCGACCTACGTTGGTGAGGATGACACTCGTGAGCACGCGCTCGACGTGCGTATTGATCGCAGTAGCGATGCTAGCCTCAGCATGCGAGCCCAACTCTCCGCAGGAAGCGATCCACAGCTCTGGCGGAACGGACCCGATCATCTGCTACAGGCCGCACAGGAACCTCAGCGCATGCCGAGACGCGACAGCGCGGTACTGGGTATGTGACCGAGTGTATCCCGTGGAGAGCATGTCGGCCGATGAACCGGCCAAGCTCTTTGCATTCACGCCGGAGAATCAGACCGGAGCCGACAGGTGACCGCAGAGACCAACGAGGACGACGGCGTGTCATGCCGGGGCTGCGGCTCGGCGTACACGTTCGACTGCCGGTGCGACGATGACGAGGATCCCGGACCGCACACCTGCATCTGCGTCGCAGTGGACGACCGCGACGAGTGCGAGATCTGTGGCCGGGACAGCAACCCGTTCCGGGGCCTCGGAGACGAGTGGGACATCGACTGGGACGGGAGGGTCAGCCAGTGACGCTATCTGTGAACGCGCAGCGCAGCCTTGTTTATAACCTCATGCTCAAGCATCCGCTACCGTGGCACATCGAGTTTGGCTGGACGGCAGAGGTCGTTGACGCCTGCGGAGCGACGGTCATCAAGTGCATGCATGCTGACGAAGCCGGCGAGATAGTGACGCTCGCGAGCGAGCTGGATGTGGCGCTCAAGCAGGCGCGCGAGGAGTTCGAGGACATGATCGACGATGGTGACTTCTGATGACGCCGCGCTACCGCCGCGCTCGCGAGCTCGCAGGGCTGAGCCTTGGGCAAGCTGCCAAGCTGCTCGACGTCGACCTAGTCTGGCTTTCGAGCGTCGAGCTTGAGCAGATCCAGCCCGACCTCGATTGGCAGCGCCGCATGGCCGAGGTCTACGGGTGCTCGCTCGCGTGGCTGCAGGGCAACGATCCGGAGATTCCGGAGAGTACGCGCAAGATGCTGCGAGAGTCCGACCTCAGCCCGACCGAGCGGGATGCGCTGCTGGAGCTGGTCGGCTCGATCTGGACGCGACGGTGAAGCGCCGCCGTTGTGCTGTCATCGCATGCGACCACCGCTGGCGACCACGAAGCAAGCGCACGTCCGGGCGTTGTCCTCGGTGCCGCTCGGAAGATGTGTTCGACTACGACACGCCGGAAGACATCGCGACATGGAACGAGGCAGCCAAGTTCAACGCCGATGCTCGCCATCGCGCCGACATGATTGCTCTGTGCTTTCCTGACGTGGAGAACGGCTGGTGAAGATCGTCCACGGCACCGAGCCCGGCGCGTCGGCGGCGTTCAGCGAAGACGAACGTCATAGGTACATGCTCGAACGCAAGATCTCGGACTCCGAGCCCTGCCGTATCTTCGCGTGCTGCGGTCTCAATCCCAGCACTGCTGACGCCTTCAAGTTGGACCCTACGGTGCGTCGCGAGATCGCGTTTGGTCGCCTGTTCGGGTGCACGCAATACCTCAAGGCCAACGCGTACGCCCGGCGCGACACCAAGCCCAAGAACATGTGGAAGGCGCGCAAGGACGGCCATGACATCGTCGGTCCGGACAACGATTTCAGCATCGCCATGATGCTTGCGGCGGTGCGCGATCGCGGCGGCATTGCGCTGGCCTGCTGGGGTCGCCATGCCGAGCCGGACCGAGTTGCCGTGCTGGTCCATCTGGCCGCCGATGTCGGGGTTACGTGGCAGTGTCTCGGGATGAACAAGGACGGTAGCCCCAAGCACCCCTTGTACCTCGCAGCAGCAACCAAACTGCAACCGTGGCCGGGATGAACGACATGACCAAACGCATGACGCCTACCGCTCGACTCTCTCGCGAAAGCAAGCTTCTACTCGAACTCCAGAACGGCCACGGGTATCGATGGTACCCGCTCAAGCCGAAGGACTCGTATGGATTGCTTGCAACGCTGCCCACGAGCAAGACAGGCAAGCCAGGAGCGACGCGCAAGGTCATGTTCGTGAAGCTGGCCGTGCCGGATGACTCCGCTCTGGGTCAGGCGCTGGCCAAGGATGCGGAGCATACGGCCCGGATGAGGAGCCGCCGTGCCGCGCGTCGGTAAGACCATGGACCGCAAACGCAGCCTGCGCGGCCTGCGCGAGAGCGGCGCGCTGGCGCTGCCTCCTGGCACCCCAGGATCCGACCGCTGCATCCGTGACGACAGCACGGAGTGCTTCTGCAAGCGGTGTGAGTCCGAGCAGGCTGACTGGGAGCGGTTGCAGGGATGGGACGAATGAAGTCCGCCGACCTCCGCGCCGCGCTTCACGGCTGCCTGCGCCCTGCCACCGGCCAGTGCGACTGCGGGCGCGAGCAGTGGCCGCACGAGTTGGCCGAGGAATGTGTCAGGCACGAAGCGGAGCTCGGCAACCGCGGCTCCATGGCAGTCGTGGCCGCTCACCTGCCGGAGCTGGTCGGATTGCTGGAAGCGTGCGAGACGGCAGCCTCTTGGCAGAGCTTCCGGGTAAACGGCGCTATCGGCAGCCGAGAACGAGCCGCGTATCAGGCCGTGCTGGATGCTATCGGGGCCGTGCACAAGGTCGAGCCTTAACCATGCACCTCCGAGACGACACCGACGATCAGCTGCGCGCCAAGCTGAAGCACTACCGCGCCATCCGCCGCACGTGGCTGACCGGATCGCGTCACGCGTCAAACGGCGAGGAGTGGCGTGCACACGTCCGGCATGTGCGCCGTTGGATTCGCAAGGTGGTGCGCGAGCAGCGCAGGCGGGGCATCCGCAAGTGACTCCTGACGTCTGCCAGTGCGGCGCCGTCCGCAAGCCCCACGAGCAGTGGTTCACTGTGCCGCACGCCGATGATCCAGAGCGCCGCCTGTGCCCAGCATGCGCGCCGCCTGACCTCGTGGCACACCGCAAGGCGGCTCGACTCAGGTTCTTGCGACGTGGGCCGTGAGTGGCTAGGTTGGCTCGGACATGATCAAGCTGAGTGAGCTGAAGGCCAAGCGAACGCCGGTCGTGGAGCGTGACGGTCTTGTTCGCGTCTCCCTGCAGCGCGACTGGCGCGAGGACCTTGCCGATGGAATGGACGCGACGCTCCGAGCGACGCCAGTGCTGATCGAGATCGCCGAGGCGGCGCTGGCTCATGTTCGCGCGCTCGACGCAGCCTCCGATGAGCGCCGCGCCATGCGGCTTTCCGATGATGAACAGCTGGGCAGGGCAAGCGCTGCGATGGTCCGACTGTCGCAGACTGAGGCGTCTCTCCGCTCTGCCCTCTCCGCGGTCAAGCCATGAGGTTCAGGGTGTGGTGTCTCAGCTGGGATGACGACGAAGAGTACGGCATGGACGTCGTCTCGTACGACCCGGTAACCCAAACGAACGTGGCTCCGCGCAAGGGCGAGATACAGGTCGCGTATTTCAGCCTTCATGACCCGGCGGAGGCCGCCGAGATTTACGCCGACTGGGCGCACGACAATCGTGACGGTTGGGAATGCACGTGGCCGCTGAAATTCCGCGTACGATCCGAGGACGGCTCGCTGCATGACTTCGAGGTCGATCGCGAGCAGGTCATGGAGTTCAGCGCCAGCCCTATCAAGGCCAAGACGTGAGCGGGTGCAAGACGGTCGACCTCGACGAGCTTGAGCGAAACGCCCGCATCCTGCTGGATGGCGCCGACGATCCGATGGACGACGGTCCGGCGCTGGCGATCAGTGACCCGGCAGTGACGTTGGCGATGATCGCGCGCATCCGCGAGCTGAAAAGCGCCTTGTCCCGAGCACTCGACACGCTGGCGTTCGATGCTGACCATTACGATACCGGGACCGCTCCTCGCTTCCTGGAAGAACTTCGCGACTTGCTCAAGAAAGACATCGTCCTGCGATGAGTCTCAAGATGTGGATCGGCAACCTCGACGGCTCAAGGCAGGGTCTGGTGATTGCCGCTTCGAAATCTAGCGCGGCCAAGGCCGCTGGTATGTCTCTGCACACGTTTAACGGATACTTTGCACTTCAGACCTGCGTCTACCAGGGGATGGAGCCCGATGTGCTGTACACGCGTCCTTATGCGTGGACACCCCATCCCAGGCCGTGGATCAAGGGGAAGTGCCCGCTGTGACCTGCCATCCCAACTGGCGCTGCCTCCGCTTCGGCTGCCCGCACTGTGACCGCCAACGCCGCCGCGAGGCCGAGCGCAATCAGGTCGTACGCGGCCTCATTGAGGCGTTCCGCGGCGTCGATCCGGACCTGGAGCGCAGGTTCCGCGACCCAACCGCGGCCGAGCGCAAGCGTGAGCTCGACGCGATCCGCCGAGCCGCAGAGCAAGATCGCGAGCGGCGCGAGAATGACCCGAAGGTGAACTGAGGCGACCATGACCAAGAGGCAGATGACGTTGAGAATTCGACGCCTGTACGCGGTAGCAACTGCCGCCAATGACGGCGACACCATGACACTGTGCGAGATAGCCCTCGGCGGCAACACGGCGCTCAGCCGCATGGCTCGCGCGAGCCTGGAGGCTCACCTCATGAACGAGGAACTTCGGACGAGCGAAGAGGAGAACTGAGGGCAGCATGCCGAGAACGACCACCGCCAAGCGGATCGAGCGCGCGAGGCCCGAAGCAGCAACCCTACTTGGGCTGCCAATGGACGCACTTGAGGCAGCGGATCCTGGGCTCAAGTTCTCCGAGAAGCTCGTCAACCTCGCGTGCCTCGACTACAAGCTCCGATTCCCGGAATGGTCCAAGCACTTCCGTGGCGCCATCAACCCGTGGCTGTTTCACGACGGCGACAGGACGACCAAGAAGATCAGGGTGGGGCGCGACGGCAAGCCCAAGAGCGATCGCGTAGATGTCTTCTGCCTGTTTTGCCGCGTCATGCTTGTGAACGGCGCGATCTGGGACTTCGACTACACCGAGCGGCTCCGGACTCACACGACGCTCTGCGCGCTCAAGAGCTTAGCTGGCCAGATGGAACCCGGCGCACCAGGGACGTACAAGCTTCCGGAGGCGGTGTGACAGATCCGGCGCCGACGATGCGCCGTGGTAGACCGCCGAATGGCGGAAGACCTCTACGACCAGATCCAGCGAATCGCGCAGCAAGTACTAGAGGACGAACTCCGCGAGTTTCGCATCACCGTGACCGACCAGCGCATGATCGTCATGGAAGGCGACAGGGTGATCCAGCAGATCGCCGAGCACATCGCGGCGCGGGTCACCAGAGAAACGATGTAGCGCGCGGCGCTGAGCGTGCTTACGATGCCCCAGTGACCCGAGACCTTGCGAGATCATGGATCGAGACCGAGCGCGCCGGCCTGCGCAACGAGCTGCGCCACTACCTGAAGCCACTGCGGGACGACCTGGACCGTGCGCTCGAAGCGCTGGATGAAGGGGAACGCCTACCGGAGTCGATCATGCAGCACTCCGCGGCGATCTCCGCGATGATCGGCCGGTGGAATCTGGCACGGGACGTCGCGGCCACGTTGGCGGCAAACGAAGGCGAGACGAGGAGCAAGCCGTGAAGATCACGATCGACATCCCAGACGAGCACGCCTACTACATGCTTGGCGACCTCCAGGTCGGTCTTCTGCGGGCTGCCTGCAACTACCGCAGCGGCAGGGTTCCGGTTGCTGACTCAGTGGCCGTCGGGTCGTACGCCGACGCGCTCGAACGCCTTGCTGACCAGATTGCGTCCTATCGTCCGAGGTCGCCGTGAAATCCCGCGAGTTCGAACACCTCGCGCGCGGTCCGGATCCGCGGTCGCGCGTCGATGTCCCCAAGGTCGGAGGGCGCCGTCCACGTCACCATGGCATCGTCGAGCGCGGCCAATACGCCAAGCCGTGCCTGCTGTGCCGTCCGGATCTGGTGCCGGTCGAGCACGGCGGGACCAAGTCTCCTATCACCGCGCGCCCATCCGCTCCGCCCTGATCTGCTCCCACCGCCGGCGAGCCTCCGCATCCAGCCTAGCCAGCAGTCGATCGAACACCCGCCGGTCCTCGGTCAGGTCAGCGACCTTGACGGCAGCGATCTCGGCTGCGCGTCCCGCCAGCTCCGGCCACGGACGATCCAGCAGGTCAGGTCGTCGCTCGGCTACCGAGTTCGCCCAGCCGTACCCGCGCGCCGAAGCTACGCCGATCGACCAGTCGAGATGCCGCGCGAAGCAGTCGTGACAGAGTTGGTCGCGTGGGCAGGTGCAGACGATCGCGGTCACGGTTCTGCGAGGATAGCTCGTCCGCCTGGATCCGCCTTGACTTTCGTGCAGCACGGAACTAGCTTGGGTTTATGATCAGGCCAGCCACCGAGCACGTCGCATCCTGCTACGCACCAAACACCGACGGGGTCCCGTCACGCCGGCACATCGAGGTCCGGTACGACAACACGGCGTCAGGCCCGCAGGCGTACGTAGTCACGACGATCTGCGGCAATGCCGCCGAGTCGAGCCAATACCGCGGCAGCAAGGCGGACGCGCTCGAACTCGCTGCCAGCCTCGGATACACGGAGGTCGTGTAGCCATGGCGCGGTATGTCCCCTGCGACGAATCGGATGTTCCCAAGAACGTGTGCTTTGACGTTCCGGGAGCCAACCAGGGACAGACCGTCGAGGTCGCCTATGGCTGCTATGGGACACCAGGGCGAGCGCGGGGCGAGGCAGACATCGGCGATCCATTCAAGCGCGTCACGGACCGGTCGGATGGGAGCGTGCGGTACTACAAGCTCGCGAGCAGAGCGTGACCCTCCGCTCCAAGCCCCGCATGGGTCGCCCGCCTAAGCCTCCTGGAGAGAAGCGAGGCGAGTCGGTCACCGTATGGCTCACGCTGGAGCGGCATGCTGCAGTAGTCGAGGCAGCAGAACGCGAGGGCCGCACTATCTCGGATTGGGGCGCTGCGGCGTTCGATATCGCGATCGCGCGCGGATCGACGCGCTGACCTGTTCGATCTGCTCACCCCCGAGCGTCTACCGCTCGGCCCCTTTGAACCAGCACTTCGCCGGAGCCATTTTCACGACGCCGCGGGAGCGGCGGGAAGGACAAGACTATGTACGAGATCATGTACCACGACGACGCCATGACCACCGAGATCGCAACATCGCTCGACGATGCGACCGCCAAGATCGCAGCCAAGCACGGCCGCCACCGCAGCGAGGTAGGACTCGACGACCGCAGCAGTTCCATGCGGACCGTCGAGGAATGGCACGCCTGGATCGCTGGCAGCGGTGACCACGCAGACCCGGTTGCCACGATCACTGGTCGTTGACGTGCAGCGCCGACATCACAGCGTTGCCGGGACATCGCGCCAGCGTGCGAACCCCTGACGCCTCGCCTCCGCAAGGCTGGACGGGCCGACCAAGCCGTCCACCTGCAGCCGACCGCCCTTAGCGTTGAGGGCAGATTGACGCCGGCGTCCGATGTCGATGTCCTGCTCGGCCGCGTAGTCCAGGCCCTCTGCCCCGCGTGCAGCGAGCGTCGTGTAGATGGCGTCACCGGGGTCGCCGCGACCGCGCTGGTCGGACTGATCGCGATGCCCGTAGATACCAACGGCGTCTGCGCCCCCGGACGCAAGGCGCGCAATTGGGCGGTTTGCGTACGGCGTCGAGCAGAACTGGAACGGGATGCTCATGTGGTCGCAGATCGCCTGACACAGCGTAACCGTTGCGTCTATGGTGGCCTGATAGATGCTTGCATCTGGCAGCGTGCACATCTCTATCCCGATGGTGACGTCGTTCACGGTGGTCGCATGATACGCGCACACTGTCTGCAGATCAGCGAGACATGCCACCGATCCATCGAAGTCGACGATCAGCTGACTGCCACTGCAGACCTTCTGGCCACCACCGCCGTCCTTGCCGGCCCACATATCGGCGATCTGTGCCGCGTGACCGCGCCTCCCGGACCCGGAGCGCACAGGTTGCGGCCAGTTCCCGCCGGTCGTATGGAGAACGATCGCGCGCGGCCACGCCGTATGGCGCAATCGGAAGTCCTCGGGGTGCAGGCGACACCAGGCGGCATCGTTGCTGTTGGTAATCGTTAGGCCGCTAACACCGACCTCGCTTCCGGATATGACTAGACCTGGCATGGCTTTCCTTCTGCATAGATGTCCTTCCAGCACCGTCCGCGCGCGATATCCTGCACGCGTCCGAGCGGCATACGCAGTCGCTCGGCGACTGACGCTGGAGGCTCGCCGTGTTCGATCCTGCCAAGTACCTCGCGAACCGCATCAACAGAGGTCTTGCACTTACGGCTATTTCGCGACTGCTCCTTGGCCGTCGCCCACCTGCAGTTCCCAGGCTCATAGCTACCGTCGTTGTTCGGATATCGGTCTATGCTGTGCGCCCGCGATGGCCGCTCGCCCATGTCCGCGAGAAAGTTTTCAAATGAATTCCGCCACCGCTCGCACATGGTGATGCCTCGGCCGCCGTATCTCGGGTAGGCCGCGTCGGTTTCGCAAAAACAGCGACGCTTGACTGATTTCCATACTTTATAGGTAAGCGATAGGCCGCCGATGGTCGCTGCGTGGGTTGTTCTGAGCTCAGAAATTCGATCACGTTGCAGACATCCACACGACCGCGTGTGACCTCCTCTCAGGTCTCTTCCATGAACTACCTTGGCGTTTCCACAATCACAAAGGCAACTCCAAGCAAGGCCGTAACGCCCTCTGGCAGCGCCGGCGACAACCAATAAACAGCCGAATCGCTGTCCCGTCAGATCTTGAAACCGTGGCATCCTGGGATGGCGACATATCACCCGACTCTGACAGTGTAGAGCCTGTGCGAACGTCCCGCTCATACCCGCGCCTCCGGGTCAGCCTTGCGGACTAGATCCGTCAAGGTCCCGCGCCAACCGCAGTGCACACACGAGGCTGCATCGAACAACGCCGCAACCTCATCGCGTTCACAGCGCGGGCAATCCGGCACCTTGGCGCGTGGCGTGCCTTCGCTGGTCCAGAGATCCATACGAGCAGGGTCGCCGGTGGTCGCGGGTCGGTCGAGATGACTGGGCACTCTGAGAGGATCGCGGATAGCCTCGAGCGGGGCGATTGCCGTGGCGTCACCGGTGCTTAGGTGGCGTCCTGGGTTATTCGTCAATATGTGGTTGACATACTCTTGCACGTGGCTATGCTGTTCTCATGACGACGAACCTGAACCGCATCGACTGGGTTCTCTGCCTGGCCTGGAGCCTCGGGCACGCGATCCTGACCGCACTCGTCGATCGCACCGCGGTCAACGCGTTCGCGGTTACCTACGAGCAGGTTCGGCTCGACTACGGGGCGCGCCAGACCCACCGCTGGGTTGGTGGCTGTAAGAAGTGCGGCAAGGGCCATCGGGTCGACGGAATCCTGGCGCTCGGCCACGACGGCAGGCGTGTGGATCAGGTGGTGGTCAGCGGAACCAAGCTGTATCTTACCGGCTGCAACGGAACCGACCCGACCATCCTGTCCGTCGCGTGCTGCGATGGCCGCGTCAAGCTGCAGCGCGTCTATGACAGCCACAAGGCCGGCAAGCCGCGCCACGAGTGCAATGCCAAGTGCCTCGCGAGCAAGGGACCTGCATGCGAGTGCAAGTGCGGCGGGAAGAACCACGGAAGCGGCTACTGATGCGGACCGCCGCACCGCAGGAAGTTCAGGACTACGTGACCGATATGCAGCGACGGCTGTGGCCGCGCTTCCTGACCTCGTTCGGATGGGTGCGGGAACCTTGGCACCCGCCGATGGTGTTCGACGCGAAGCAGCACATGGCGCATCTCCGGGCCAATCTGCGGCGGGATGCGCGTTGGTGGGAGCTGGAAGCAATGCGCGGATATACGGGTGTCATCGATGAGAACGGCAAGACATCGTCCGACCGCTCGCGGATCGCGTGGCTTCTGGCCGAGGGCTACATCGAGTTGCGCGAGCGGACCGTCGATCTGCCGGCTGTGAACATGCCCGAGAGCTGCAAGCAGGTGGCGATGTTCGATACGTGGTCGGCCCGTACCATCACCCTGCGGACCTACCACCTACTGCGCTGGCCCGAGCGGACTGCGGCGTAGTTGCCGAGAGGAGAGAGGTTTTATGATGACGATCAGTTGGACGACGAAGGCCGGGCGGTACTACCGCCATACCCTGCCGTTCAAGGGCGCGCTCAAGTGGAAGCGCTCGCTTGAGCGCCTGGGCTTGCTCGTCTCGGTGCACCCATGACCAAGCGAGAACTCGCCGAGATGTACCTGTACGAGTTGTACAACGTTGCCAACCACGTCGACCAGAACGCCCAGATCGCCAGGCACGACATCGGCCACAGCCCGGCCGACGCACTCGAAGCGCTTGAGCGTGCGCGGCAGTCGGCGGGTCGCGTTGAGATGTTCTTCGACGATGCGATCCGGGCGCTCAAGGACCTGATCGACGAATCGAACGCAGCAGGACCTGACCATGCCAATCCGTGAACACCTACTGCTCGGCAGCGAGTTCCACGGCACTCTGTATACCGGGTGTGGTCGTACACCAGAGAAGGTCCGCGACGGCTACGCTCTCGGTCCTTCGCTCTGCCTCCGCGAGGTCGAGTACGTGCGACTTCGCCAGGCCGAGTGCATGCATATGTGCGGACGGTGCGAGGCCGCCTGGCGCAAGATTTGCCGTGACCGGGGCCAAGAGTGGACGCCGACCAGACGTGAGCGCGAAGCCACGGAACGCGTGGCTAAGAGAACTGCCAAGCAGGCGCGGCGCGCTCGCAAGGAGACCTGACCATGCCAACCAATCGTAATGGCGACCGCATCCCAGTGACCTACTGCAGCTGCGGCGCACGACCGCAAGGCAACGGCGGACACGCCGCGCACCGGAAGATGCACCAGCGCAAGGGTGATGGGCACCGTCCGGTGACGCGCGACGTCTACGAGCGGTGCATGGCCGATGAGGCGCTGCGCAAGGACTGCGACTGCGGCGCTGGAGACCAGCTGGGCCGGCTCCACCGCTCGCAGCCGCCGTGTCCTGCCTACGCGCGGCGGCCGGGGCCGGGTGTGCCGTGACGAACACCGAGCGCTGGTACTGCCTGTTCTACAGCTCGTTCCGCTTCGAGTCAGCGCCGAACATCTCGCACGAGACGATCGACAAGGTGCGCACGCTGTGCGGGCGCAGGGTCGCCGACGCTGAAACGCTCGAATCGGACGACAACAACCTCGAGCCGGATTGCGCCAGTTGCAGGCGAGCGCTTGCTCGGCTACGCAAGGCCGCGAAGCCAGAGACTGAGGCGCAGCTCAAGTGCGAAGCATGTGTACCCGGACATCAACCCGGGCAACTCCGCAAGCCATGCGGCGCGTCCGGCTGCGAATGCTGGTGTAACCGATGACCCGCGGACGTCCTCCAGCCACCGCTCCGCGCGGTCGCGTCACGCTCGCAGAAGCCTCCGAGATCTCCGGCCTGACCCGCCAAGAGATCCATCGGCGCATCCAGGCCGGACTCGTGCCAGGAGAGCAAGACGCGCGCGGATTCTGGACGATCACCCGCCAGGATGCCGAGGGCCTGGAGCGTCGACCGCCACCTAGCGGGCCGCGAGTGGCCGTGCAGCTGAGGCCCTATAAGCCGCGGTACAAGGCGTGGGAGCGCGAGGCCAAGCGGCAGGGCAAGCCCGTGAGCACGCTGGCGATGGAACTCCTGGACTTGGCGGCAGGGTGGACGAATGGAGACGAGTAGGGCAACTGCTTTAAAGAAAGTCTTGACAACCCGCCCGTCCGGCCGTACCTTGAGAGCATGAGGACGACGCCGAACGCGAACCGCAGCAAGGAAGGCAAGTACGCGCACCGCGATGACCGGATGTGCAGGTGCGGCCACAGCTACGGCGAGCACACCGCGGTTCGGATCGTCGCCGCGAGGGACCAGCCCTGCACGGTCCCCGAATGCTACTGCACCTACTTCACCGCGGTGCGGCGATAGTCGCCGCCAGCCTCAACCACCAGAGACAGCCATGACCACTCGCATCACCCTGAAGAACGGCAAGGAAATCGCGCTGTCCTTCGACCCGAAGCTCGTGTGCGAGCCATATCGCGCTAGCCGCACCGCTCCGACGACGTACTGGGTGTCGTCGGATGGCGTCCACTCGGTCGGCGACGGTTCCACGCCGGCTGCTGCCTGGAAGGCCGCGGCAGAGACTCTGCGCGCTCGCGCCTCCCGCTAACCCCCGCCGGAGCCCAACCATGACGCGCACCCGCAAGCCCACCTCCCCTGCCGCCCAGGCTGGCGCTCTCGATGGCGAACTCGCCTACCTGCTGTTCCAGCGCGCCGGAACCTGCCGCGACTACACCGACGACTTCATCCGGCGCCCCGAGCTCCAGGAGAGCGACCGCGCCACGTACAAGGATGCGTGGTACGCGGCTCACGCTCGCACCAAGGCCACGTTCCAGCTCTAGGGAGACCGACCATGACGACCGCCGACAACCTCACCGCCAAGCAGATCTTCGAGGTCTCCGACGATGATCAAGTCCGCCGCATCGCGCTCGGCAAGGACCCGATCTGGCACACGTCAAGCCGACACTACCGCTGGACGCGAGAGCAGCTGGCCGCGCAGTGGAACTCCATGCACAAGGATGCCTGACATGCACATCACCAACCTGCAGATCGTCATCGCGCTCTTTCTCGCGAGCAACCTCGCGGCGTACATCATCGGCCGTCGTCACGGAGCCCGGTCGTGAGCAACACCGGGCGCCTGCGCTGGTTCGGTCCGTTCCTTGCAAGCCGGATCAGCTGCAAGGTCTTCATCAACCGGAAGGGTCCTGGCATCGAGAACGCCGAGGCGGCTACCCTCGACACGTGCCGTGCCGGCGAAGTCCTGGACTACCTGGACGCGTCTGCTTGGGCCCGCGGGCTCGCTCCATGAGCAACGTCCACCCCGCCATGGCCATGCTCGGCCGCGTCGTGTCGAGCGTTGCGCGGACGCTGGGCTATGGCACTCCTGACATCAAGATATCGGAGCGCCAGATCGCGCTGACGGTGTTCGCGCCCATCACGCCGGGTGATGTGTTCACCGATGCGCTCTGTGCCAACCTGAGGCGCCTCGGATTTGATCACCTGCATCGCGAGATCGCGCCGTGCGCTGGCGGCCAGCAAGTTCGCATCACGCTTCACGTGGAGGATTCAAATGGGTAGACCAGTCACCGGACCAGATGGGGACAACCCGATCACTGCCGGACAGATCTACGCGCTTCGGATCGACCCAACCATCCCCAATGAGATCTACTTCGACTGCAACCAACTCCAGTGGGGCCGGTGGGATGCAGAGATCGCACGTCGCGTCGTCGAGGCCTGGAACGCACGCCACGGAGGTGCGTCGTGAAGGTCACCGCCGAGACGATCACGGCTCGCAGGCGTCACGGGCATAGCTCTGGACACCCTGGGCGCTCGACGCCGACCTACAAGAGCTGGGTGTCGATGGTCGATCGTTGCTGTCGTCCAGCAGCGAAGAACTATCCGCGCTACGGCGGTCGCGGCATCGCGGTGTGCGAGCGGTGGCGTGCCTCGTTCGAGAACTTCTTGGCAGACATGGGCGAGCGGCCGGAGGGGCGGACCTTGGACCGCCTGGACCCGAACGGCAACTATGAGCCGTCGAATTGTCGCTGGGCTACCGCCAGCGAGCAAGCGTCGAATCGTCGTCCGACCTCTGAATGGGTTACGCCTCCGGGTCGCGTGAACCGCAGCAAGACACACTGCAAGCGTGGCCATGTATTGAGCGGAGACAACCTGCGCGGTGGAACCGGAGGGCGCCGTGTCTGTCGTGCGTGCGCCGGCATGCATGACAAGGAGCGCCGCCGTGGCTAGCGACATCATCACCCTGGCCATCCCGGCCGACCTCGCCGAGACCGTCGCATCTGCCCTGGAAGGTCGCGCCGACTGGTTCCGCCGGGACACCGGCCACGATCCAGAGGACGTCGCCGTGTTGCAGCGCGACGCCGACCGCCTGGACGACCTCGCCGAGGATATCCGTCGGCAGGTCGTGCGCTACGCGGCGCCGATGGTTACGGATGACGTAGAGGCAACATGAGCGACGCCTGTGAGTATATTCTTCGCAAAGCCAAGACGCCGTGCGGCGCCAAGGTCCGGTTCCGCGCGCATCGTAATGGCGAGAGGATGAGCGTTTGTGGCAAGCACGCAAACTCGCTCGCCTTGGTCCTGCCCAAATGGATCATCTTCGCAGTCGATACAAGCAAGCCATGACCACCCCCAACGAATTCTCCTACCGCCTGGACGAGTACATGACTTCGCCACGCGTGACCTGGTACCGCTGGACGTGCTGCGATGGATGCCTGACGTCCGGCGATTGGACGAAGATCAAGGCTTCGGCGCAGTGCTTCGACGCCGCATGACGTCGTCCACCTCGCTGAGCGCGTAGCCTGCCTGCTACGGCTGGAAGTACGGCAGACACCACGTTGGCCAGATGGGGTTGCCTTCGACGTCACAGAAGTCCGTCGCCGCCGGGTGGGTCCAGCAGAACCGCTCTTCCTGCTCGGTGTACGGCATGCAGTAGCCGCCCTCAACGCCGCACACGGCGTCGCATATCACCTCGCTCCATGCCGTGCCGGGCGTGCAGGAGTAGCGCACAGGACAAGCGCCCCACTCCGACGCCTGCATGGTTTCGCTCGACGCGGGAGCGGCCGGCTCTGTAGCACACCCACCTGCCATCGCCAGGATCAGAACTTCTCGGATTCGCATCGACCTGGACTACGGCGCATCGCCAGGCCCAGCAACGGATAGAATTCGCTCACTTGACGATTGACGTTGGCGCTCGCTGTGCTTGGGCGCGCGCGAAGGAGGCCGCGAACATGACGCAAGTTGCATCCGTCTGCACGAACCGCCCAACGCTGCGGGCGAAGATCGAGGGCTGGGGATTCGAGGACTCGGACCTGCTGGTCAGGAAAGCGGATCCAGACCGGCCGGGTCACATCCACATCGGCTCGACTCCTTCCCCGAACGGCATCCCGCATTACGGCACGGTTCTGGAGATGTTGGCCGATGGCTGGGATCTGTTAGGGCCGCCGGTCGACACCAGCTGGACCAACGAGGACGGCGAGAAGGTCGATCAGTGGGACTGGTGGCTGACGAGGAAGCGCACGTGACCAAGCCCGTCGAGATCCACGTCAACTGCGGTGGCATCGTCGCGCTCAGCCACGACGTGTGGCGCTGCAGGAAGTGTGGCGCGGCGCCTGTTCCCGTGGATGCGACGCGCGTTGCGCGGAGACGGTGACGTGGTTACGGTGGCTAATATGCCCGGCGAGACGCACCACGTGAAGCTGCAGCGCCCTGAGGACCTCGACGCATGGGAGCCTCGCGACGGCCACGCGATCGTGACGTGCAAGGTCCGCGTGCAGAGCGGCGCGTACGACGCGTGGGAGCCGCGGACCTACGAGTTCGAGGCCGGCCCCGGCGGCGGGTGGGTTGTCTATCCCGGCGGTGGGCCGGGCGGCATTCTGCGCGACAGCTGGCAGCATGTCGTCAACTGGTTCTGCTGCATGCGACCCATCGAGATCGAGCTGGTGACCACCGTATGAGCGACCCCGTGACCGCAGCGACTCTCACTAATGACCTCGTCGCCGGCGTGCTCTCGCGCAACCGCTCGAACCGCACCGTCGAGTACCTGTGCCGTGCATACCTGCAGTTCGGCCCCGAGTCGATGAGCTCCGCTGACCTGCAACGGCTGTGCGATGCCATCAACAAACTGAACGGAAAGAGATAGCCATGGGAGAATACTGGAAGCCTGTCAATGTATCGCGACGCGAGTACATCCATCCGCACGACCATGACTGCGGTCTGAAGCTCGGCGAGTGGGACTGGGAAGGGTCGCCCGTCATGAAGCTCATCGAGGAACGTTGGGGCGCACACGACACGGTGGTTGCGGTCAGCGACTACGAGAACTTTCGGATACTCCGAGGCACGCCACCCGGAGAAGACCCGCCCCGCTATCACGACCTCGACGACGCTGGCTTTCGTCGCGTCAAATGACCGCCGCCTCCTACAAGCTCGCGCTCTACCGTCGCAAGGCAGCCAAGCTCGGCATGACGCTCGATCAGTTCATGGCGTTCTGCGAGCGCGAGCACGAGCGCATCTGCCGAATCGCGGAATTGCGCTCGGACCGTGACCTGCAGTTCGCCGTGCTCAGCCGTCGAGCAATGGCACACGGGCGCACCTTGACGCGCTTTGCCTGAGTGCCCACCTGTTAGCCAGTGTCGAGATTCTGGTCAGTGGTGCTCGTGGTTGTCGGGTGTGCGCAGGATCCTCGTCCAGTGCCGCCCCCAGCGTCGTGCACCGCGCATGTCGAGTGTCCGTCTGACGCGTGCATGGTGTCGGCAGATGGGTCTGGAACCTGCCTGGACGCCACCGACGTGGCCTACTCCGACCCGCGTGGACACGACAACCCGGCATGCACGCTCGATGCGCCCTGCCCGACCGTCGCGGAGGCGCTTGCGACTGGTCGCCCGTACATCCGAATCCGCGGCACCCATGACGAGCAGCTCGACATTTCCCGCACGGTGACGCTGCTCGGTGAGTCAGGCGCCGTGATCGGCGGCTTGGTGGTGACCGGGGATGGCGTCGAGGTCTCGGCCTACGACCTGGAGATTGCCCCGCCGGACGGCGGCATCGGCGCGACGATCCCCCAGACCAGCGGCTCTCCAACGCTCACCCTGCTTCGCACGACCATCCACGGCGGCGCATTCGCTGGCATCTACGTGGCCGGCGGTCACCTTGTGCTGGCGCAGAGCATCATGCAAGACAACCCCGGCGGCGGGGTCTGGGTGCTGTCGCCGGCGACCTTCGAGATCGTCGGCAACGTGTTCGAGCACAACGGGTCGCCCGACTCGCCCGTGGGCGGAGTTCTGGCCCAGACGACTGCCAATCCTGGGAATCGCCTAGCGTTCAACACGTTCTACGGCAACGGGTCGCAGGACGGTGCTGGATCGGCGCTCCGGTGCTTCGGCATGACCGCACGCGACAACCTCTACCTTCAGAACGGGCCTGAACCGCAGATCGTTGGCAACTGCGGGCACGAGCACTCGATCGGGTGGCCGGCTGGAACTTGGCCGTCCGGAGTCGCTGCGGTAGACCCGCGACTGGGAGACGACCTGAGGCCGCTGCCTGGCAGCCCAGCGATCGCGGCAGATCCGGATGCCGACACCTCGGGCATGGCCGCGCGAGATCCGAGTGGAGCAACCAGGGCCCTGCCGGCTACCATCGGCGCGTACCAGGAAGGACGGCCATGAAGACTCTCGAAGTCGAACAGATCTCAGCGTTGCAGGAGCAGCACATCAAGCTCGTGGCGACCGCTCGGGCTGGCGCTACGCTCGCGAGTTTCGTGCGCGGTGCGATCCGGGGATGCGACGCGAGCAATGATCCCGACGGTCGCATCAAGAACATGCTCGCCAAGTTACTAGACTTGGCTGGGTTCGATGTCGAGCAGGAAGGCGTCGACCAGGAAGTGCCGGCGGCATCGGAGAAGAAGCGCCGACGCTGCCCCGAGTGCAATCAGCGCTGCTGGGAGCGAGACGGCGCCATCGAGGTCCACAAGGCCGTCGGCCCCAACGGCACGTTCGTGGTCTGCGCTGGATCCGGTTCGACGAAGCGATCCAGATCGGCCAACCGATGACCACCGCTCCGCACATCCGCTGGGAGGTCTGGATCGGCGAGTGGGATGACGACGGCGAGCTCCGCTGGCGATTCAATGCGTGCTTCGACGAGCGCCACGATGCCGAATCCGAGCGCGAGTGGTACCTGAATCACGACTACGGCTGCGTGGAGATTCGCTGCAGGACCACGCGGTTTCAGCAGCGGCGGCATGTGACGACTGGAAGTCCATGACGCCTTCGCGTGCCCAGTGGCGGTGGCTTGCGCACGTCGCAGACTGCAACGACAGCGGTCGTCTTGCGCTGACCGCCGGACCGTGGTGCACCGTTAGAGTGCTGACGGACCGCGGATGGGTCCGCTTCGTGGGCCGCGAGGAACTCTTCGCCGAACTGCGCGGTGCGTTGCCGAGGCGGCTGAGTCGCGATGTGGGCTATCAGATCACGGCCGATGGCAGGCTCGCATTGCGGCGAGCGATCCTCAAGTACGCGGCCGATCTCAGAATCAGCCGATGACCTCGCACTGCCAGCGCTTGCCGCGGCAATAGGAGCGGACGCGCGCCAGAGGCCATGTCCGCATGAACGCCACTATCGGCGCCGCACGCTCGCCGAGTGCGGGGCGGTGATTTTGGATGAGCATAAGACAAGGGCCGCGCCCGGGTAGGTGACGCGGCCCTAAGCGCTCATGACGACGACAGACGCGAGCGCACTGCGATCGTAGCCAAGGCGCCGCATCACGTCAAGTGCGGACTACGACTCGACGCCGGTCGTGTCGGTGATGAAGCCGTCCAGCAACTGAGCCAGGTTCCCGGCGAGCTGGGCCTCCAGGCTGTCCATCGCGGCACCGTCCAGCTCGGCGAGGCGCCGGCCCTCGCGCGTGTTGTGAAGCTGGCACGCCACCGTCGAGCGCACGAACTTGAGAATCTCTGCGAGCGACGGGCGCTTGGCGGTCTCGACGGCGTTCATACCCATTGGTTCGTCCGAACGCGATTCTAGTTTACTGGCCTGACGTCCACTACTGCCCAATCCGTTAGGTGCGATACCGGGGTCTCAGTGTGCCTCTTAACTCCTTGCGCTCGTCGGTGCGGTGACTATCGTTCCGCGCGAGACTCAAGCCGGACTATCTTGGTGACGTCGCTTTTCTTGTCGTGAAGTCCGGCTGTCGAGTCGCCTAGCGAACGGAGGCCGTTGTGGCTCTCCAAGGAGAAAAGAATGCGTAATGTGATTGTGTGTATAGCAGTAGCGGTTTCAGTGGCAGCATGCGGTGCGGTAGACGAACAGGGAGACGTTGAGTCCGTTGTCGGCTCGACCTCGACGTGCAACGAGCCCCAGGTGTTCGGCTCGCCGTCGCACGGCGGCGCACAGGGGTGCCCGGCCCTGACCAACATGCACGTGGTCAAGCAGATCGTGCAGGACCCCGACGCTGATGCGGTCAGCGATCAGGACGGTTTCTACCAGTTCTACGGCATGCCAGTTCTCACCCAGGGCGACTGGGTGGTCGTCCCGACGAAGTCTGGATTCACCAGCGTTCTCGATCGCACCACCGAGCGGTACCACGTGACGGCCTACCGCTGGTTCCCGTCGGTGACCAGCCCGAATCGCGAACTGGTTGGTCCGATGTGGTCGGCCGACACGGACTGGACGCCGGTCGACGCCCAGGTTAACCCGACCTACATCACGTTCGGCTACGTGCAGGCGTTTGGGGCGGCGATCTCGGGCGGCTCGGTGTGGATTCCCGCGGTGAGTGGCCAGATCGACCAGCGCGATCTCCAGACCGGCCAGCTCATTCGGCGGATCAATCCGTTCGCCGGCACCCAACTCAATGGCGACCCGAAGGTCGGGAACGCGAACTACCCCAGCGTGGACTTCGACGGCAGCGTCTGGTACGCCGCCGCGGCCTGGCCCACCGTCCCTGATGCGATCAGCGGCGACCCCGTGCGCGGCTCGTACGTGATCCGGATCTCGCCGGTCACTGGGGCGGCGACGATCGTCGACCTTTCGCCGGAAAACTCGATCAAGATCGCCGGACCGGGAATCGCAACTCACGCGGTCGGCGTCAAGGATTCGAGCGACCTCTGCCCGTACGCCTTCGGCACTCAGGGTAGCGGCCCGCCGACTGGGCCAGACAGCCAGCCGATCCAGCTCTCCTGCGGTCCGCAGCGCCCCGGGCTGAACGCGGCGTTCGCGTTCACCTCGCGAGGGCCGCTGATCCGCACCGTCAGCAACAACACGCGCAGCACCGACTACCTGATCGAGGTGGACCGCAACACGCTGCTGCCGCTCCACGCCACCAACACCCAGAACAACCACCTGGGGTACGGCTGCGGCGTTCGGCTGTCGCTCGCGTTCCCGGGATGTGCCGCGGTGACCGCCAACGGGGCGGCCAACCTCGGCGCCGACCCTGACTACAACCTCGGCGACAACATCATCCTTGATATCGCGGACATCGACACCCAGGCGCCCGTCATCGCCCCCGATGGCAGCTGGACCTGGGGCGCGTACGACCACGGCTTCGTGTTCGATGCGATCGGCACCTATGACGCGCAGGGCGCGCTCCTGCGCTGGGATTCGACGGGCAACCTGCTGGCAAGCAACAAGCGTTTCGGGTGGAACGCGACCCCGGCCGTCGTGCCGACGAGCAGCGGATTCATGTTTGCCCTGGATCAGGAGATATACAACCAGTTTGATCTGCGCGTCGCGATCGAGACGCCGGACTTCACGGATCTCGTGTCGGGCGTGTCCACCAACCAGGATGATGGCGCCGACTTCGTGGACCAGCAGGTGTCGACGGATGTGGAGGGCGGTTTCTACGGGGTCACCGAAGGCGATGGATTGTTCCACCACTTTGACTCCACCGGCAGCGAGGTGGAGACGCTCCAGCTCACCAAGCTCGACGGATCTCCGGCCGACGAGTTCACGATGCCCGTGCACACGGTCAGCGACGCGTCCGGCGACAGGTTTGTCACGGCCGGAGGCGTAGTCAACGTCGTGATGAGTTCGGACTCCCCGACGCCCCAAGCGACCCGGGCCCACCTGCCTCCGCGCTCCGGTCACGCGGCCAAGCTGCGCGCGCTGAAGAACGCGCAGGCGCAGACGCAGGAGCCAATCCTGCCGTCGAGTCGCACCGTGAGCAGCACCTTGAAGAGCAATATCTGCACGGCAGACTGTGGTCCCCCCCGGATCCATTCCTCCGAATCCGTGGACCCTGGCGCAGGACGACGCGACGAACTACGCCGACTCGCACTACCCCGGTGCTCCTCGTCGCCTGCAGGGTTGCGTGGGCAACGACCACAGCGTGATGTGCACCCTGATGGTCTGGGGTGTGCAGATCGTCTGCACGGTTCATGTCAACCCCGTGGACGGCGTGGTGACACAGGGATGCACCGCTGTGATCATCGACTCTCCTGGCATCACGACTGGTCCGGCGGCGATCCGGTGACCTGCTGGTGACCTGAAGTAGCAGTACTGCGCTCGCCGGGCGCCACCTGGCGAGCGCGACTTTTGCATATGAGAACGGAGCGACTTCATGCAAGGAACTAAATTCGAGATCCCCCCTACCGTCCAGTTCGTCTGTCATACTCCTAACTCCGTCCTCGCCTCGGGGCGAGGCGTGAGCGTCGAGCTAACAGTCGACATGCTGCAGGTCGTCCTGGCCTTCTCCACCCCATCTACAATCGAAACCGTGCATAGCGCGATGGATACCGAGTGCGACATCGAGCACTTCTCTAAGATCGTCGCCGATCTTGTGGCGCGGGGACTGCTTCTAGAGGTGCGCGAGACGCCATCGCTGATCGCGATGCTTGTCGATCGAGTCGATCGCCGCTCGCTTGCGACTGCTCTCAATGCCGGCGCACTGGTGGTCATCCCCGACGCCTTCCCGGTCGACCTGGCCGAGCGAGTTTGGCATGACCTTCACAATGCGCCATGGTCGCCGCGCGAAGGTGAGGGCTATCGATACGCCGCCACAAGTCTGCTGAGTTCCGACTCGCCGAATCTGCGTCTTATGCACGACGCGTGGCGGGCGTCGAAAGGGGACCTGTCAGATCTACTTGGGGAGACCTTCCGGGTTGACTCCCATGCGTCCGCGTCCTGGTACAGGCCAGGTGACTATGCATCTCCCCACTCTGACTCGGTCACTGGCATGAAGGCCGTCGGGTTCAACTGGTATCTCGCCAAGGAATGGCGGAGAGAGTGGGGCGGATCACTGTTCTGGTGCCCCACAGGACAGCGGGTGGTGCCTCGCTTCAACACGGTGGTATTGTTCCGGGTTAACCGGGCATCGACGCACGCCGTGTGCACCGTAGAGCCATCCGCCCTTCATCGACGCCTCGCGATCACGGGATTCTGGAGCTTTGCCGACTCGTCGCGCGCGGCTCCGCCCAGAGCACCCTCGGATCTTCTCGTGACTCCACCCATCTATGGTCACGACCGTCCGGTCGTGACGCTGTGACGGCAACAACAAGGAGAGTGACATGCTGAAGCTAAAGAAGAAGAAGCTGGACTTGTCGACCGAGCGCGTGCGTGAGCTGACCCACACCGACCTTCGAGAGATCAACGGCGGCGCGGGCGCTCTTCCCGCCGACACGCTCTGCCCCCACTCGCAACGCACGTGCAACGATCCGGACTAACCAGTAGCTGACATGCAGTAGCGCGCCCGCCGCCGATCGTTCAAGACGGCGGTGGGCGCATCCATTGCCGTCGGTCGCGATGTGCCCCCACTCGGGTCAGGTCAATCGCCGCACGACAGGGCTATCGCTGCGCCAGGGTCAGCGCGAGCGTGCCTAGATCAACCTTGGCGCTCTGCAGGCTGGCTTGGATGTTCCTGCCATGGCCCTCCGCGGTCAGGAACTTGGTGGAGTTGTCCGGCGTGACTTCTCCGATCCAAGTGGCGACGTCAGCCATGATGGACGCGATCCGCTGGCCGAGATCGTGACCGCGGGCGAGCACGGCGGGATCGGGCGCGGGAACTGCGGTGTTCATGGCTCCAGCGCCTCACGTGCTGTCGTCCTGATCTCGCCGCTGTCGTCGGACTCCGCCATCCTGCCGAGTGCTGCCCTCGTATCGTCGTCGAGGTGGCGCGCGATGCCGTAGATAGCGCCTTCCCGGACGATTGGATCCGGGTGCGACAGGTACGGCAGCAGCGTTGCCCGAACCCGTGCCGAGTCATGGCGTGCGCCGATCATCTCCAACGCGAACGTCAGATCGGGCGAGTCCGGGGCGCAGTCCAGCGGGTACGGCGTGTTCATGCGATGCCCCTTTCCTGCCGATGTCCACAAGCTGGAGTGCAGTCGCGGACCGTCACCACTCGCCGGCGCAGGATACACGCAGGGCACTGGACGTGCTCAGAGCCCGGTGTCGTAAGCGACAGGTACCACTGCTGGCGAGGTGGCACGTGTACGCTGGTGTCCTGGAACAGCGGCCAGACCACCACGAACCAGGCGATGCAACAGAGCGGGATGCCGCTACATCGGCCCATGCGGATGTCGAGACCAAGGCTCACTTGCGCCTCGCGAGGAACGGTGGGACGACGGCGTTCACCGGCTGTCCCCGCAGAACTCGATCTGCCCGGCGCGGATGAGGATGTGCAGCGCGCAGAAGTGGGTGTCGCCGAGGTGTTCCGGCAGCGCGCCGGCAGCGATCGCGGCCTCGCGGCTGGCGTAGGTCGGCTCGCGCCGGATGGACGGCGTCAGCGTCAGCGTCTCGAACGTGTCGCCGCTGCGCTGCCAGATCGCGCCGTTCGTCTGCCAGCTCGGCGCGCCGTCGAGCGCCGGCGTGAACGGGATGATGTGCCAGCAGTCCTGGTGGCCCTCGGGGCAGTCGAAGCGCACGCCGCGCGCAGGTCCCTCGGCGCCGTGGTAGCGCCCGGACGCCCACCGCGGGTTGCAGTCGACGAGGCGATGCTTGCGCTCGCTCACGATGATGGCCCTCCCCGGTTTCGATCGATCATGATCCGGTTCGCCATCTCGCGATCGACGCCCGCGCTGATCAGCCTGTTGAAGCGCCGTCGGTTCGCCTCGACGATCTCGCACGCGATATCGAGACACAGGTCGCACACGTACGAGCCCGGCCTGTCGCAGTGGATGCAGGTGGTCGCGGTCACTTGCGCCTCGTGATGGGCCGCTTCTTGGTCGCCTTGGGCATGTTGTCGGCGACGACCTTGTCGACCAGCGCCTGGGCGTCCGGATCGACAGGAGGCTGCCGCAGGAGTTCGACCACGCGCCGGGCGATGCGGTCGACGTCGGCGTCGGAGAGCTGAACGATGGGCGGCACGGACGGCGCTGGCACGTCGCGTACGACCGGCAGCACTGGCTCGTACGTCGGCGACCATCCTGGTGGCTGGTACGGGTACGCCGGGAACGGCACATAGCATCCGAGCGGAGGATCGCCGGACATCAGGTGCTCTCCTTGTCGGCGGAGAGCGCGATGCCGTGCATGTCGATTGCCTCGCCCCGCTCGTCGACGTGGAACGCGTGCTCGTACCCGGCCGCCATGAGCTTCGCGCGGATCTCGGCGTAGGCTGCCGGCGAGACTTCGAGCAGCGCGTATGTCCTGGTCGACTTCACTTCGCCACCAGAGCGCGCACCGCGGCGTCCTTGGCCTCAAGTAGCTTTCGCAACGCGACCGTCCGCTCCGGGTTGCGCGGCAGCGGGAAGGGCTCCTCCACGAGCTGGTGCGCAAGGCTGTAAAACAGCTTGCTGATCGCCTGCAGGTGCGGCGGCAGATGCTCGTAGGCGAAGAACTGCAGGATATGCTCGGGCTGCCCGCTGGAGAACTGGCCCTGAGCACTGCGAGGGTCGGTCGTATCTTGGGTCATGGTAGGTGCATATCACGCTAGACTGACGCTCAATCCACCTTGCCCAGCAGAGCCAGATCTCGCGCCAGCGCCTGCGCATCGAATCCGCTCGGCGCCTGCCCGCAATCCGCGATCCACAGAGGATCCACGCTGGCCCACGCCTCGCTGGCGTAGGTGTCGAGCCAAGCAGCGGTCGCGATCTTGACCTGCCCCCAGGTGATTATCACGGCATGCCCGGCGTCGTAGCCGAGAACAGCCACCGCATGGCCGCCCCAGGATCCCGGTTGAAACGCCGGGCCAGTGCCCACATCCCACACGGTCTGCGCCTGGGCGGCGACGGGGAGATCGACGCCGGCGTAGATGCCGCCGAACAGGTTGATCGCAGCGTCCATCTGCTCGCGCTTGGTGTGGTCGACCTTGACGAACGCGCCGATCTTGTGGCCGGCGATCCCGACGTTGCGCTCGTAGCGCAGTACGTCGATCATCTGGGCGCCGTTGTCGGTCGATGGGTCGGCCGGGTTGTATCCGGTTACGGCCGAGTAGGCCCCGATCACGTCGGCGTCGGTGATCGTGATCTGACGACCGGTGTTGGCCGCCTCGGACTGCAGCAGGTGAGCTCGGGCCGCGCACGTGCAGTCGCCCACCGTCGAGTTCTGGAAGAGACCCCAGGCGGGGGCGGCGTGCGTCCAGTCGCGAGCAGACGGGGCGGCCGGCAGCTTGTCGTGGTGCAGGTACGACCACAGGTTGAGCGTCCGTGTGTCCAAGCGCGACCGGATGCGCCCGAGCCGCCTGCTCACGGCTGGACCTTGAACGACGCGCCCGGGAAGGTCTCTGCGATCGCCTTGCGCAGCGACGGCACGTCAACCGCAGCGCCCGTGGACGTCAGCGCGGCCTTCGGAGCCTGGCCGGTCGGCAACAGCGCGGCGAGGAGCTGGGCGATCTTGGACTCCACACAGCCGACGATGACGCCGGCCTCGCTGGTGAGCGAGGGCTTGCCGAATAGCGATTGGAGCGCCGCGGTGGTGATCGTGCCGGTCGTTGGGTCCTTGATCTTGTCCAGGCCGGCCATGACCGTTGGCTCGAACGCAGCGACGAGATCCGCGCGCGCCTGCGTGGTGCAGTCGATCGCGGCGTCGAGAACGGCCGTGGACTTCGGGCCGCACGCGTTGGCGGCAACCGCGAGTCCGAGGAGACCGGCCATGGAGAGCACGAAAAGAGTAGAGCGCATGATGTCCTTTGCTTGGTGCATGGTTACTTGGTGTCGGTGGTCGCGGGCGGCACAGCGGGCGCCGCAACCGGGTGAACGAGAAGCGTGATGCCGGCGACGAGCGCGGTGATAATCCCGGCGGACGGCGCCCCGCGGAACTGCCACGCGACAACCGCGGTCAGCACGCCGGCCGCGGCGGTCAGTCCGGACAGCAGATAGCCCTGCTTGAGCCAGTGCTGCTTGTCGAGGAACACGCGTAGGGCGGTGTAGAGCACGGCAATGCCGAACCACCACGGGCCGTCCTGCGTCCAGACAGCGAGCGAGGCATCACCGGCCGTAGTCAGCGCTGGCGTTGGATCAGGCGCGACACCGGCATGGACCAGCGCCGGCGGAATGAGGGTCGCGCCGATGAAGCCAATGACGGGCAGCGCGAGCAAGATGACAAACTTCAAGATCTTCTTCACGGGACGGATCCTTCCTTGAGCGCGGAAACGTCCGCGCGATTGCTGGGCTGGGTAAGAAGGCTAGTGGGCCTGCGGTAGACCTGCTCACGCAGGCGATTGATCTCCTGGTAGAGCTGCTCCACGGTCAGCTCGAAACGCCGCTTGAGCTCGGCGTTGTCGTCGTGCGCTTGCTCGATCTTGAGTCGAGCCTCGGTCTCCTTAGCGGAGCGGTCCCACACGACGGCGCCAATCCCGCCCAAACTCAAGAGAAACATAACCAGTGCCGACCAAAACAGCTTGTGTGCTTTGGCGACCGCCCTATCTGCGGTCTTCTGCCAGCGCTCGACGTCCTTGGTGCGATCGTCGAGGTTCTCGATCTGCAGCTGTCGATCGGCGAGTCCCTTGATCGCAGCGTCCTGCGAGGTGGCGTGCCGAACCCACGCAATCCGCAGACGGAGGAAGTGCCCAACCGTTGCCGGCCCAGTGGGATCGCGGCCGAGCTCGCGATGAAGCGCGTCGAACGCAGCACGCTCGGCGTCATTCCAGTCGCGCTCGAAATGTTCGACCGGCCCCGTGAAGTCCGCCCCGAGGTCTGGAAGGATCGGACTAGGCGTCGAGCGCCGACCAACCGCGCGTACCTCGGTCGGCGGCGTGACGTCGTCATCGAGCGAGCGCTCGCCGTCCTCGCTGTCGGGCCTCACGCAGCCTCCCGACCAGACGGTGAGGTGTAGGCAACGCTACGAATCTTTCCGACAGGTGACGCTTGCGTCTCAGACGACTCCCGGACAGCGTCACGGTCATGGCGGTGGCCTACGTGCGCGTGGACAAGGCGCATCGAGCCGAGGTCGACACCCACATGAGCGCGCAGGGGTTCGCGACGTGGCTCGCTGCCGACGAAGGCAGGCGCGTCTACAAGCTGCCGCCGGGCATCTACTGGATGGCCGAGCCCACGGACGCCGATGACCTCCGCGCCCGCTGTAGGGAGGCATGCAAGACCGCCGGGGTTGTGAGCGCGCAGATCATCGTGACATCCGGACCGTCCAGTTGGGACGGCCTTCCGCTGATCAACGGAGACTAGGACCACAACATCGTCCGGCACCGTTGCAGGCTCGCCCGGACCGCTCGGTCGGTCGAAACCAGTTGCGAGCCGAGACGGTTAGCGCGACCCTGGGCCATGCGGAGAGTCGTCGAGGTGGCGATCCTGATCGCGCTCGTGATCGCTGGCTCTGGGCTGGTGCATGTGGTGTACCGACACAACGAGCTGCCGGCGTTCTGCCTCAAGGAGCACTGGGGCCTGCGCGACACGTTCGTTGACGGCGACGGGCTTATCGCGCGAATCCAGGCGTCGATCGCCCGGGAAATCCGGCTAGGAAGAGGTGGGTCGATAAGCCCAGCATGGAAGCATGAGATGGAACTCATGACCACGTTGACGAGGTGCGGCGAGGCACCGAAGGAGCTCAGAGAGTGAGGCGCTATGCTTGCACCTCATGGAGGCTGCTCGTTGACCCAGGTGCAGCGTTAGGTAGCACTTGATGCGCGCCCCAAGCGTGCCGATACTGGCCGGCATGACCCGAACCTACGCAGCAGTGGCGTTCCTGATGGCGGTCGGCGGATGCGCGACCCAGGGTCAGGATCCCGAATTCGAGGCTAGTTCCACGCTTCTCGTATCATCTTCGAGTGCCGAGATCGGCTGCGGCTACGGGCCGTGCCCGAATGGTGCCAGCCGGTGTGGGGACAACTTCTCGTTCGGCGTCCAGCTACGAAACTCGGAGCTCCCCAAGGCGCTTGCTGCCATGAGGTCCGACACGGCTCCTGTGGCGCCGCCTTACGGAGATATCGCAGCTGCCGACATCTCAACCCATTGGGTCGAGTTCATCGCTGATCCGGGAACCGAGCAGCGCGTCGATCTCGACTACGACCTCGCGCGCACGGCGCCTCCGATCAGCGGATGCTGGCGTGGAACGGTCACCGCTCTGTACGACTCGTCGAGCGGCACGGTGTCGATGGTGCTGCACCCCTGACCATTCACGTCGCGCCGATCGCGATCTAGAGCAGGCGTACGCAGTCGATTTCGATCCACCAGATGATCAGCGTGCGAGTTCCGCCGTCTGGACTTTGGAATCCGATGGTGATCGCATCGAACACCTTGTAAGGCAGGGCTAGGTTGCTTCCACCGAGCGACGATGTGCCGAGGGTGATGATCTGGCTTGACCCGGAACCGGCCGAGGTAACCGGCGTTCCGAGATTGGCCTGAAACGATGGCAGACCACTGCTTGACACCTCTACGAACGCGGACATCTTGATCCGCGTAGGGCCGCCGCCACCTGAGTTGGTCGCGCTGTCAGTCACTACCGCCCTGATCGCCGTGATCGTCTCCCCTCTCGGCAGAGAGACGCCATACGACGCAACGTCTCCGGCGATACCAGAGCCGCGGAACCATCCGTTGGACAAGCTCCTGTCCCAACTTGTGTCAGACGCGGATACGGGCAGTCCTCGCGATCCCGGGATGACGATCGTTTGCGTCGGATGCAGGTAGGCGGGCGCGCTAATCGCGACGCTAGTCGTAACGACGCCATCTACCTGCAGGTTTCGTGTCACCTCTGCATCGTTCGCGCGCGTCGTCCCGGTCTGATGCTGGAGCGTCTGCGTGCCCGTTCCGTTCGACGTGATATCAATGAACACTCCGGCCAGCGCATTGGCACGCGAGGTCGCCGCGCGTCCGTGATCGGCGTCGACCTTGATCCAATAGTAGTCGGTGGCCGCGGCAAGACCGCCTGGTAGGGCACCGCCGCTGTTCGAGGTCCGTACCGGCCCGTCTCCGGTCTGAAGCGGATTGCCGGTTGCGGCCAGCTGGTCGGTTGTCGAGTCCGCTGTGAACGTGAAGTCAGTGAACGTGAGTGCCGATGGTCCGACAGTCAGGTTGCCGGCGATCGTGTGGTCGCCGCTCAGGTTGCCGTCGCTCAAATACAGCGCCCACTGGTAGAGCTGGTTGAGCTCGGTGTTGACCTTGCCGCTCGACGCGACAGAGCCATTGCCGAAACCGAGGTCGCGCTCGCCGCTCGTCGGGGGTACCAGGTTGGCACCGATCTGATCGGCCCAGCGAGCGAGTGCAATCAGTGGCTTGGATGCCATAGCTCACAGTTCCTTGTCCGCGGCGAACCACCACGTGTTCACATCCCAGTGGCCGACGTCCCAGCGTAGGGCGTCGTCCGGATCTCCTTCGGTCCACTCGACGATCGGCCTCACGCCAGCGCTGGTGGCCTTGAGCACGAGCTGCACGAGCACGGTGGCGACGTCGTGCGATAGCGAGATACCGTCGACGATCAGGTTGTAGGCCGCAGCGCCGGTGTTCTCCAGCACGAGGTCCGCGTCCGGATCGTCGACCACCAGCCGGGCCACCGTCAGGATGTCCTCGATCAGCCCGTCGCTCTTGTTCACGGTGATCTGTGCGCGCACGTACCGCCGCTCGATCTCGTCGTCGGGGTTGCGCCCGCTGCGGCCGACGATCTTGCCCAGCACGGTCAGCTGCGCCCCGATCGCCGTGTCCACGGTACGCTGCGTGAGCACCGCCATCATGCAGGCTTCGAGATTCGCGATCGGTGTGAGCAGCGCCCGTAGCGCTTTCTGTGTGTTCGAGTCAGCCATTCGCGCCTCGGTACTGGTGGGGCAGCCTGCTCAGCGCGAGCGCGATCAGGTCGATCGTCTGAATGCCGGGTGCGATGGTCAGGTCGGCTACGATCGGCGTGGCGAGCGCTGGGGGCGTAACGACGACGGTCGAACCGGTTGCCGCCGAGATGTCGACCCAGGCCATGGCCACGCCGAAGCCCGGGACGTCGACCTTGACGTAGGCGCGCCCGGCGGATACAGCGCTCGCCGCAGTCGCCTGCCAGTAGTAGGCCCCGTTGCCGATCTCAACCAGAGATCCGCCGTCGTTCGCGAACGCCGCGCCGTTGATCTGGCTCTGGAGCTGGCTGCCAGTCGCCGTCACGCCCGTGGCGAGGGCCGGCGGGCTACTGGAGTCGTAGATGGTGAGCGGCAGCCGCAGCTTGCTGGGATCTGTCTCGCCGACCGAGAAGCACGACCCAACGAAGTCGTAGGCGATCGCTGTCAGGATGTTGGCCTGCGTCACGACGGTGAGCAGGAACCCGGCTGTCATGGCCTCAGCTGCCGATGCCTCGTAGTAGTGCAGCCTAGACTCGTTGGAGACGTGACCGAGCGATCCTCCGGCGGATACGAGCGTCGCGCTGCCCCGAGCGACCTGTACAGCAGGCGCTGGAGAGGCCGTGTCCACGCTTGTCGCAAGGGTGCTGCCGTCTGACGTGAGGATCGTCAGCGGAATGCGCCGCTTCGTCGGGTCGGTTTCGCCGAGGTTCATGGTCTAGAACCGCAGGACCTGCCCGTTGCCGCCCGCCCCGCCGTTGCCGCCCGCCGCGCCGCCGCTCGCGCCGCCGGCCCCCGCCACACCGGCGCTTCCGCCGGTGACGACCGTCGTCG